>Ga0315326_10002404_pt1 | contig 10044 bp, 8 predicted proteins | sample M180m32315metaG_FD_203457 | JGI IMG/M metagenome (GOLD analysis project Ga0315326, IMG submission 203457) | Ammonia-oxidizing marine archaeal communities from Monterey Bay, California, United States - M1 80m 32315 | ecosystem: Environmental > Aquatic > Marine > Coastal | place: USA: California... | reverse complement strand
TACTGATCCTTCATCGAACGCAGCTCTCCAACGGTCATCGTTGGCCCCACCGTCACCGGCTCAAGAACCAAGCCCGACTCGAACCTCTTGACCTTGTCCACCTCTTCCGCCTGCTCCTCGATTGGCATGTTCCTGTGGATAACCCCGATCCCTCCGCTCTGGGCCATTGCGATGGCCATCTCTGCCTCTGTAACCGTGTCCATCGCTGCAGACACTATGGGTGCGTTGAGATCGATATCGGTAGTGAGTTTGGCCGACAGGTCAACCTCGGCCGGGAGTACGGCTGACTCTGCTGGCAGTAGGAGAACGTCGTCGTAGCTCAGTGCGGTCTCCAACTGCGCCATTAGGGAACCGCGTGGAGACTTGTACTTCAACGATTCCATGCAAGGATATTGAGACCCGATTCCGACTCGGATCTTTGACTGTTGCTTCCGCTGGTTTCAAGAAACCCGGGCCGGCCCCGGATGTGGTGGTGACGTGATTAGGCCGGCTATAGTAGGATGGAGGGAATGGGTAGGCATGCCCGAGCTACAGAGGGCACCCGTCCTGGCCAAGATAGACACGGGAGCATGGTCAAACACACTTCATGCGACTGACATTGAGATTGTCGAGTCCAGCCTGGAGTCCAGAATCAGGTTCCGACTGGAGGAAGACGGAAGATGGATCGAGAGGCCCCTGAGCAGATGGCGGAGGATCAGGGACACGAGTGGCCACGAGACCATGCGGCCCGTGATCAGGACGACCATCGAGATCGCATCCCGGGACTTCGACGTCGAGGTGTGCCTGGCAGACCGCTCGCAGCTCAAGCACCGGATGATACTAGGCAGGAACTTCCTCAGGCTAGGGTTCATCGTCAACCCCTCGAGGCAGTGCATCCACACAATGATCCGATCTGAGGACAGGGTCGAGATGGGATCCATGGACTGAATCCCTTTTGTGTGCCGGCCCCATCCCAGATGCGTGATAGACAGCATCAGAGTGGCCCAGTCCGGACCGGAGGCCCCATCCCCATGGTGGTTGAAGGGCACTGCCATCTTCATCGGGGTCCTCGGCCTCTCGTCCCTGCTCGGGGCCGTCTCCCTGGTGTTCTCCGGGGTCATGATTGATTCTATGATGGACGACCTCGACCCCGAGGAGCTGTGCGCAAATGACCCCGAGAGGGAGGAATGCGAGGCATTCATCGAATCCATTTCGGAGATGTCCGAGATGAGCCTATGGGATGTCGGGGCGGCATTCTCCGCCCTCCTCTTCCTCCTATCCATACCAACGACCATTATCATGTGGAATGCGGAGGACAGGGACACCGCACTCAAGCTGGCATGGGCATGGGTCGCCATCCACGCGACCTCCCAAATCTACCTCGTACACTCCTACATGTCTTGGATGGACGACTTCTACGAATCCATCCCACTCGATGAGATGGGCTGGGTCAGCCTCTTCACAACGATAGCATCGTATGGCGGCGTCCTGATGTGCGAGCTCACAATGGCCGCCGGGCTCGTCCTTGTCTCGTACAAGACGCGTCCCCCGACCGCACTGGAGATGCCCTCTGCGTTCCACGTCAGCGATGAGTGAAGTTCAAGTTCGTGGGCCACCAGCATCTAGCATGCAGCACATAAGAGAAGGAATAATGGTCGTCAACACCGAGACCATAGCAGGCAAGGTAATCACCCAGAACCTCGGAGTTGTCGGGGGGTCAACGGTTAGAGCCAAGCACGTGGGGAAGGACATTGGTGCCTTCTTCAAGAACATAGGAGGCGGGGAGCTCAAGGCATACACCGAGCTATTGGAGGAGTCCAGGAGCGAGGCGATTGCCAGGATGGTCGCCGATGCCGTAGCCCGAGGCGCCAACGCAATCGTGAACGTCCGCTTCGCAACCAGTGCAGTCACTGCAGGTGCATCCGAGTTGTTCGCATACGGTACCGCAGTCACGGTCGAGTAACCGGGGTCAGTCCATGGTTGATGCAAGCGTAATATGCTGGGGCCCTTTACTGCTGATTGGGGCCTTATTTGCAGTTTTCGGGATAATTTGGACTATTGCCTATCCGTTGCTATTCCTCTACGGAGTAGTATTCAGCGGAAGAAGACTGGACAAGAGTATGAGCAATATTTCGTCGAGGGAGAGGGCCTCGCTGGAGCACTTCGGAAAGGACCCGCTCTCGACCCTCAAGGGATATCACATAGTGGGGGGCGTCCGTGAGTCTGGGCTCGTCTACTCCAGCGTAGTCTACTCCCCTAGCCACTGGCAATTGATGATCGCTTGGATCAACGGACTCTTCGGGGGGAGGATCGACATCATTCATCGCGTCATCTCGGTCGGCAGGGCAGAGGCCACGCAGAGGCTGAGGGAGCAGGCGCAGGCAGATGGCTGGGAAGACGTCCTGAACGTCCGCATCGATACCGCGGAGATGACTCCGGCCTCCAACCCGAAGGGCACCAAGGCAGTCGAGGTCTTCGCATACGGGACAGGCGTGAAGTACGGCTAGCCATCGTAGATGGGAGTCTCGTCCAGCACCATCGCCGCGGAGAAGATCCACCATGATATCAGGTCGAAGGACTCCACCAGGTTCTGCCTGCCAGTGCCGTTGTCTGTAACCATCATGTCCAGCATCGTGTCGATCGTGTCGCAGTTCGCGTGGTAGCAGTCAGACCCACCGGTCAGGCTGCCCCAGTCGACACTGACCACCCCAAGCTGGTCCGCGAACCTCTCGTAGTCGGACCTGCCCCTGTCGCTGTCATGGACCGAGATCGACTGCCTCTTCTGGTCGGAGGAGTCCACGTCCTTCATCGAGGCGTACCCCTCCTCGTGGAAGATCTCCCTCCCGAGCTGCAGCGCTGCGGAGATGTCGTTGTTCTGGGTGCCAACCCACTCGAGCATCCGTATCATCTCCCACTGGTCCCCTAGCTCGTCCTCGTTGTTGGGGATGCAATCCACCACCAGGGTGTAGTATCCGGGCCAGTTGGTTCCCACAGCATCGGAGTTGAGGTAGTTGGTGATCGTCACCCCCTGGGGTATGTTGTCAATCCACCTGTCGACCCCATCGTAGCCGTTCTCCTCGTTTGACCAGAGGCACACTGCCACTGTCCTCCTGTGATCGAACTGGACCAGGCCCCTTGCCGCCTCCAGGACCAGCGCGACTCCTGCCCCGTTGTCGTGGGCCCCGATCCTGGTCCCCCCTCCCGGTGGGCTGCCGGGCTCGGCCACATCGAGGTGGGCCCCCAGGACAAGCCACTCGTTCGGGAAAACCGTCCCGGTCTTGTAGCCGCAGACGTTCACCGCATAGGAGAAGTCCGAGATCCAGTATCGATGGACCTCCGCGTCCCACCCCATCCCGCCAAGGTATCCCTCGACGTACTCCGCGGCCCGCATGTAATTCGGGTCGTTCAGGGTGAAAGGCCCCCATCGCTCGTTGTACCCCGAGTCAGGGTCAGCGAAGGTCTCCAGCCACTCGAAGGCATTCAAACCGTCGATGATTCCAGTGCCATGCAGCGACCCCTCCTCCACGGAGAAGCCAGACCTGTTCTCCCTGACAACTGGGAGCTCCAACCAGGAGTATTGCCCCTGCGTGAAATCATCGGTCTCGAAAAGCTCGCCCCACGACTGGTTCGAGTCCCTGATATGCATCATCCCGGAGCCCTGGAACCCCTTCGTCCCCCCGAGAATGAAGTACGCACTCCCGATGTTCGACGGTGCGATCATCTCGATTGTTAGGCTCCCAGGAGAATCGAATTCGAGAGTCGTCCCATTTGTGAAGAACTCGGCACCTTCCTCCCTCACTAGATATGGGACGTGCACGCTCATGGGACTGGATGCGATGAACTCGACCTCCTGCAACATGGCTCCCAACAGTGCTGATGGGTTGACCTGCAAATCCCCCGATGGGATACGAGACACGCCACTGGAATCGGAGAAGCAACCGGAGACAGGGGCGAGAAGAATCGCCATGGACATGCACACCGCTGCTACGCGCGTCATCAGCATGGAGTGGGACTGGGAGTTTAAGGAATCATTCAAGGGGGGGTAATCATTATTGTTGCATATGGACGGTGAGAGCGCCAGCATCGGGATTGGAGCGATGATTGTATTCATCGCTCTGATACTCGTTGCAGCAGTGGCTTCTACAATCATAATCAAATCGGTCGAGGAACTATCCCAGACTGTGGAGGACTCCCTTGGAGAGAGGGATTATTCGAAGATCGAGGCCCGGTCAGTCTACGTCTTCCAATACGAGCCATGCTGGCAGTCATTGACATCAGAGGAGTCTGACTGTCCGAGCAATCAGGCCTATGGGCACCACGAAATGGAGATGCACTTCCAACTTGAGGGAGACGTGGCCATCCCTGCAAGCAGCATCTTCTACCACATCTCATGTCCCGAACCAAGATCCTCGGTACCAACTAGGATTTCCGGATTTGATGAAGACAATTCTAGGACGTGGGATTCGCGACATTCATCGGCAGACGGTTGGTCTTCTGCACCATTCAACCAGGGAGGGGTGGTTCTCCCAGGCGAATCAATGAGAACCGATGTGGTGGCGATAGATACTTTGCAACCAGAAACGACTTATGCAGTTATGTTGGACCTCTACGATAACAAAAATACACTTACTAATGCAGATGACGAGGGATGCGTCATTCCAGTTGACTACAGGATGAGGCTGGTTATTTCCATAGAGGGTGGCATGGAGTCATACTACGTGATTAAGTGTCCAGATAATTACATCGCCACAGGTTGCCTATAGTCCAGATCTAAAATGAGGAATCATTCAAGGCGAACAATGGATTCAGAGGGCTCGGGAAAGATGGTCCAGAACCCAGTCACGAAGATCGAGCCACGCATTGCAAGCAGGCTCTCCAAGCAGAAGTACCAGCTGGTGGGTGAGCACGGGGGGGTCAAGGTCTGCCACTGGACAAAGCAGTCACTAATCGCAGACCGCTCTTGCTACAAGGGCACCTTCTACGGGATAGAGAGCCACGGTTGCATGCAGATGGCCCCCAATGTGGACACCTGCAACCTCGGCTGCACATACTGCTGGAGGGAACCCCACTCGGACACGCTGCACAAGATTGACGACGACCCCTACGAGCTTTATCTGGAGTCAGTGCGAGGTCACAGGAGGCTCCTGACTGGTTACGGGGGGAACCCGAAGGCCGACCGCGAGAAGTGGCTCGAGGCACAGAACCCGAAGCACGTTGCGATCTCCCTGAACGGCGAGCCCACGCTGTACTCCAGGCTCGGCGAGTTCCTGGACATCTGCCACCAGCACGGGACGAGCACGTTCCTCGTCACCAACGGAAGCCTCCCGAAGGTGATCGAGAACCTCGATCCCCTCCCCACCCAGCTCTACGTCAGCGTCGACGCCCCGAACAAGGAGATATTCGACCGCATCTGCAAGCCGAAGTTCGATCAGAGTGCCTTCCACAAGCTGGAGGAGACCCTCTCGATCCTCCCCAGCCTGGACACTAGGACGGTCTGCCGCCACACCCTGATCAAGCACGAGTCGCTGGGGCACCACGAGGACTACGCCCGCATGGACAACATCGCAGACCCCGACTTCATCGAGGCCAAGGGATTCGTCTTCGTCGGGAACAGCCGCAACAACCTCTCGATCGACAACATGCCGAGCCATGCCGAAGTGATGGAGTTCTCAGAGAGGCTAGCACCGATGGTCGACAGGGAGGTCCTGTCAGAGAGGAGGGAGAGCCGAGTCGCCCTGATCGGTCGAGAGATGGTCCCCATCACCCTCCCGGAGAAGACCATGGAGCTGCCAAAGGACCTGGGGATCGCCAGGCCGCAGAACTTCTCCCTGCCTCAGGCCTGAACCATCGGCCTGCTGGATCCGCACTCGGGGCAGAGCTGCTCCTCGCTATCCCCGTAGCCGTGGAAGCATGCGGGGCACGTCGGAGACAGGACCATCTTCCCCGAGCCCTCGACGTCCACCCTGTCTTCGGCGACTCTCTCGAGGTGGAGGGCGTCACGGCCAATCTCCGGAAGCTCGAACCTCCCCGGGCCACCGATCTCGAGCAGCACATCGGGCGGCAGGGTCACTGTGCCCGAGTCATCGACAATGAGCTCCCTGGAGCCGGACAGTTCGCCTATGTCCACGTCCACACCGTGCTGTGCGATGAACCTCCCCTCCCTGAGCTCCAGTGAACGCTCGCAGAACGAAGCAACCTCCTTGCTATGGGTCACAAGCAAGAAGGCAACGTCATCCTCCCTGTGAAGCTGATCGAACAGCGCTAGGACCTCCCTGCTCGTAATTGGATCGAGAGCACCAGTCGGCTCATCGGCCAGAATGAGTTTGGGATCCGTAATCAGGGCCCTGGATATCGCAACCCTCTGCTGCTCGCCTCCGGACAACTCATCTGGCATTCCGTAGACCCTGTCCCCGACTCCGAGCCTGTCCAGAAGTCCCATGGCCTTCTTTCGAGCGCTTCTAGCCAGCACACCTTGGTGCAGAAGAGGCTGGGCCACATTGTCGAGGGCGTTCAGATGAGGCAGTAGGTTGGCGTCCTGGAAGATGAATGAAACGGTCTTCTGCCTAAGCTCTACTAGTTCCACTCCAGTCAATCTGGTCATTCTTGTCCCACCCAGCTCAACAGATCCCGCAGAGGGCTTCATCAACCCGCCGAGGCATTTCAGAAGAGTTGACTTCCCAGACCCAGAGGGTCCGACCACAGCAACGGCCTCGCCTTCCATGATCGCGACGCTCAGGCCCCGAAGTGCCACGACGTTTCCGTCCTCGGCACTCGATTCGTAAATGTGGTAAAGGGAGTTCGCCCTCAGAATCTCGTTATTTCCATCTCTTTCCATGTCACTCCCCCTTCAGAACCGTAGCCAGATCTGACTCCAGTGCCCTTCTTGTGGTGAATAGGAGCGATATGACGACTGCTACCAGGACTAGCCCATTGACCACCATAAGTTCGAACCAGGGCCAGATAAGGTCCCTGTCGATTGGGGCGCTCTGACCTAGGAACAGCTGGAAGATGAAACCGAACACTGAGAAGAAGCCGTTGAAGGACTCTGAGACCGCCAGCCCCAGAGTCACGCCGAGTACCATGCTTACCAATAGAATGGACATGATCTCGAATAGAACCAGTCTGACCACTTGGTTCGGGCTCGCTCCAATGGCCTGTAGGATAGCCAGTTCCTTCTTCCTCTGGCTCAGGACCAGAGACAGGAATACGAATGCAGATGAGACAGAGGCGAGCGCCGCTACGACGAACATCATGCTCAGTAGCCCGGGCGTTCCGAATACCAGGCCACCATTCCTCTCGTTGCTCTCGTGGGCCGACGACCAGTCCTGGGCAGAAATCACGCTCCCCTTGCTCCTGAGGTCGGCACTGACTGCCTCCAAGGCAGCCTTGCAGCCATCGGTCTCCTCGTTGCATAGCTCGAAGAACCACCTGTCGGAGGTGTGCGTGAAGGTTGTGGGGTTGCCAATTAGCCCCATGTACGTGCTCTCTCCTATGACGATCGAGTTGTCGGACTCTGTTGCCGAGAATCCTGGTATCCAGTCGGTCCTCCCAGCGAAGTTCACAGTAACAGTCGTGTTCGAGGCCTCGACTGATGGGATGCCGAACTCGTCGAAGACCAGACTGGCAATCGATATGTTGAGCGAGCTTCCTGTTGCCGGCCTGTCCAGGGAATCCCTGGCTCCATCACCCACGGTGTATGCCCCCTGGCTCCAATCTTCTGACATCTTTCCGATGTCACTACCCGGGAAGGCCTGCTCGTCCCAGATGAGGGTGTCTTCGTGACCGTCGAAGAGGACCCATGTGGAGTACACCCCTCCGCTGTCCCTGTCCAGGACGCCGGGGAATAGATAGCTGACGGAAGCCATGGAGTCGATGTCCGAGATCGAGTTGTCATCCACAGTCTGGATCGACTGCATGATCAGGGCCATGGCTTCGCTCTCGGATAGCTCTGAGTCGAATTGTACCTGCAGGTCTGCCCCGTTCTGCGCACTGGTGGTCCTCTCGTCCACCATCGTTCCGGTGTGGCCCTGGACCGCTGCAAGCGTTACTATGGAGAGCGTCAGAAGCATGATCAGAGAGAGTCGGCTTACCGATTGGCTCGAACCGGAGCCACTGAGGCCCCTCCTGATGTCGGATATGGCGGGGGACCATCCAACTAGGAGATTGAGAATCTGAGGTCCGGATGCACCGATTCGGGATAGGACCAGTGCCCCTCCAATCCATAGGAAGAAGGGTCCGAGAAGCAGCAGGATTGCGTTGAGTATGAAATTGCTTACTATGCCCCCGCTCCCCCATATGAGGAAACCGCCATTGGATTGGATCCAGCTTTCCACGTATGAGAGTAGGCCCAATCCGAACACCACCCAGTGGAGTAGGTAGTTGGGTACCTTCACCCTGCTGACCCTCCTCACTCCCTCGTCTATTTCGATGTTCAGGAAGTCGTTCGTTCGCTTCTTCCCGTAGATGTATGCGGCCCCGAGTGTCAGGAGTGCTACGGCGAAGGTCGATCCGAAGCTAAGCACCGGATCCACGCTGATGTCTCCCTCGTCGGTGAACCTCAGGAAGCCAACTGCCCTGAGGACGATCTCCACAGCACCCGAGGCCAATGCGAACCCGAGAGCCCATGCAATCGAGCCGATGGCGTAGATCTCTAGCACCATCATCCTGGAGAGGGTCGCTTCTGTGCCACCGATGACCCGGTGGATGGCAACCTCCCTCCTCCTCTGCTCAAGGGAGAGGACTAGCCCGTAGAGGAGTACGACGAAGGAGAGGGCCACTATCGGGATCACCAGGATGTAGTCGAATACCTGGATTATTCCGAGGAAGATGTTCAGGAATGTTATCGTCCCCGAGACTATGTCGTTGTACTCGATTGAGAGTGCGACCGCCCCGGCACCCCCGCCAATGACGAACTCCCTTGGTAGGAGGACCGACTCAGTTCCGCCAGTTGGCTCTCCCGTCGCCGGGTCGAGGGTTTTGACATCCGTCCTCACGCTCTCCAGATCCTCCCTGATATCTCCAAGCCAACTGGTGGCCGCTGCCGTCGAGGATGTGGGGATCTGCGTCCTGTCCAGCGCTACTCCCAGGTATCCGTGGTCATTTTGCATGAGGGTAGTCTTCTGCTCCTCGCTGAGTACGGAGTCGGAGACGATGACAGGGTGGTAAAGAAGAGTGGGATTGCCGAATTCACCCTCTTCGTAGATAGCAGAGATGGTGAGGTTGGTCACCGTGAAGCTGTCCTTGCAGAAGAGGACGGGGGCGGAGTCCTCGCTGGTGACGAATTCTACCTGTGCCTGACACTCCTGGAAGCCAGTATCGATGTCACCTCCCTCGTATGTCTCGAGCACGTAGCTGAATGTCAGGGAGTCTATCGTCTCGTTGACTTCCACGCCTGCAGTGCTCGCTATCTTGGATGGCAGCACCACTGACCTGTTTTCTTCGGCGTCTGCCGCCGAGCTTGGCCACGCTCCGTAGATCACCGACTTAGCGTGCCTTTCGCCCAGCTCGCCGTCCCATACGCCGTCTCCGTAGAATCGAATTATCCTGTCATCGTTTATCGGAGGCCCATTCTCAGTGGCCTCGGGGAATTCCCAGCTTACGTTATCCCATCCCGAGGAGCCTCCGGTGACGCTTTGCACGTTGAGTGGCTGAGGCGTGATGAATCCGGAGTCGAAGAATCCGGAGACCCTGATCCCCTGCCTTCCGAAGACCAGTCCGCAGTCATCGAATTCCTCCATCTCCACTATCTCCACGCAGAGAGACTCCCACAATGCCGAGTCGTTCGTCCTCCCCTTCCAGTCGGCATCGGCATCGTATTGGAAGTCGACCTTCGCATCGAACTCATTGCCATCTAGGCTGAAGGCGAAGAAGGCCTGATTCAATCCCACGGCATAGGCAAGGACCGTCGTGATCACCAATGACGAGAGGAACACGCCCGCGAAGATGGCGAGACCCCTCTCGCGCCCCCTCCAAGCGCTCTTTACGGCCATGGAAATGTTGTTTGGCGCTGACAGCCAACGTGTCCGAAATGACCTGTACCAATCCTGATACATGTCCTCTATGGAG
>Ga0315326_10002398_pt1 | contig 10054 bp, 14 predicted proteins | sample M180m32315metaG_FD_203457 | JGI IMG/M metagenome (GOLD analysis project Ga0315326, IMG submission 203457) | Ammonia-oxidizing marine archaeal communities from Monterey Bay, California, United States - M1 80m 32315 | ecosystem: Environmental > Aquatic > Marine > Coastal | place: USA: California... | reverse complement strand
CGGCGACATCGTGGCCGGCATCGGCCTGAAGAACACCCGGACGGGTGACACCCTCTGCTCACCCGACGCACCCATAGTTCTGGAGCAGTTGGAGTTCCCGGATCCCGTGATCCACGTGGCCGTCGAGCCCCGCTCCAAGGCCGACCAGGACAAGATGGGCAAGGCCCTCGGTGCCTTAGCCGAGGAGGACCCGACCTTTACCGTCCGAAGCGACGAGGAGACGGGTCAGACCATCATCGGCGGCATGGGCGAGCTGCACCTCGAGGTGCTGGTCGACCGCATGCTGCGCGAGTTTCGGGTGGACGCCAACGTGGGTAAGCCCCAGGTGGCCTACCGCGAGACGATCACCCGGCCGGTCATCGACCATCGCTATACGCACAAGAAGCAGACCGGTGGGTCAGGCCAGTACGCCGAGATCGTGGCCAGCCTCGAGCCGTTCGTGGACGACGAGGCGACGTACATGTTCGAGGACAACGTCTCCGGCGGTCGCATTCCCAAGGAGTACATCCCGTCGGTGGACGCCGGCGTGCAACTTGCCACCACCAATGGTCCGTTGGCCGGCTTTCAGGTGCTCGGCCTAAAGGTCAGCCTGAACGACGGCAAGTCCCACGACGTGGACTCCTCGGAGATGGCATTCAAGATCGCTGCCCAGGCCTGGTTCCGCGAGGCCATGCGAATGGCCAAACCGGTGCTGCTCGAGCCCGTGATGTCCGTCGAGGTCGTGACCCCGGAGGCCTACATGGGCGACGTGGTAGGCGACCTCAACTCCCGACGGGGCCGTGTCGGCCAGATGGAGGCCCGTGGGACCAACCAGGTGGTGAGCGCGCAGGTGCCACTGTCGGAGATGTTCGGGTACGCTACCGACCTGCGTTCACGCACTCAGGGGCGTGCCACGTACACGATGCAGTTTGACTCGTACCAGCAGACGCCCGGGTCGGTGCAGGAGGAAATCACTCGTCGAATCCACGGCGAGTGACCGGCAGAACAGCCTCCACCAGCCGGATAAGTCACCAGAACACAAATCCAAAGCAAGAGAACCGAGGAAGAAGAAGCGAAATGGCCAAGGCCCAGTTCGAGCGCAACAAGCCCCACGTCAATGTGGGCACCATGGGTCACATCGACCACGGGAAGACCACGCTGACCGCGGCGATCACCAAGGTCCTGTCCGATCGTGATCCCAACTCCACCCAATTCACAGAGTTCGAGAACATCGACAAGGCTCCTGAGGAGCGCGAGCGCGGTATCACGATCAACGTGAGCCACGTTGAGTACGAGACCGAGAACCGGCACTACGCCCACGTCGACATGCCGGGCCACGCCGACTACATCAAGAACATGATCACCGGCGCCGCCCAGGTCGACGGTGCGATCCTCGTGGTGTCGGCCGCAGACGGCCCGATGCCCCAGACCCGTGAGCACGTGCTCCTGGCCCGCCAGGTCGGCGTGCCGAAGATCCTCGTGGCGCTGAACAAGTGCGACATGGTGGACGACGAGGAGTTGCTTGAGCTGGTTGAGATGGAGGTGCGTGAGCTCCTCGACGAGTACGACTTCCCGGGTGACGACACCCCGGTCGTGCGTGTCTCGGCGCTCAAGGCCCTCGAGGGCGATGGCGGCGCAGGCGACCAGGTCGTGGATCTTATGAGACAGGTCGACGAGTACATCCCGCAGCCTGAGCGCGACGTGGACAAGCCCTTCCTGATGCCGATCGAGGACGTGTTCTCGATTACTGGCCGTGGCACCGTGGTAACCGGTCGCGTCGAGCAGGGCGTCGTCAACACCGGCGACAGCATCGAGATCATTGGCATCAAGGACACCCAGACCACTACCTGTACCGGCGTGGAGATGTTCCGCAAACTGCTGGACCAAGGTGAGGCCGGCGACAACATCGGTGCCCTGTTGCGTGGCATCGACAAGGAGGAGGTCCAGCGCGGCCAGGTGCTGGCTAAGCCCGGCTCCATCACTCCGCACACCAACTTCGAGGCCGAGGTCTATGTGCTGACCAAGGAGGAGGGTGGCCGTCACAAGCCCTTCTTCTCCAACTACCGCCCACAATTCTACTTCCGGACTACCGACGTGACCGGCATGATTGAGTTGCCTGCAGGTACCGAGATGTGCATGCCAGGCGACAACACGACCATGACCGTCGAACTCATCGCTCCGATCGCCATGGACGAGGGCCTTCGGTTCGCGATTCGTGAGGGTGGCCGGACCGTGGGTGCCGGTGCCGTCACCAAGATCCTGAAGTAGCGGGACGACGTAGATGCCTGCAGGGCAGAAGATCCGGATCAGACTGAAGGCATATGACCATGAGGTCATCGACCAGTCGACGAAGAAGATCGTCGAGACGGTTCGACGGACCCAGGCTGACCTCCGCGGTCCGGTTCCGCTGCCGACCGAGAAGCATCGCTACACGGTGATCCGCGGACCCTTCAAAGACAAGGATTCCCGGGAGCACTTTGAGATGCGGATACACAAGCGCCTCCTCGACATCATGGATCCGTCGCCCAAGACGGTGGACTCGCTGCAGCGCTTGGACCTTCCGGCCGGCGTGAGCATCGAAATCAAGATCCAGCAGGTGTAACTTCCACCGGGCTCTGGTCCGGAACCTAGAGGACGAGTGCAGGAGCGCCCCTCCAAGGGGCGCTCCCGCCGTTTTCGACCATTCAGCCTCAGGTTCTGTCGGCGTCGTCCGACGGGGGTTCGAGCCGTTCGCCGTGTCCCCGACGTTGGCTGCTGGCTTCTTGGAGGTGTTCGGCCACCTCGTGCCGTTCGGCCTCCGCGGCGATGACAGCTTGGATGGTGGCCGCCGCCGGAAGGGCCAGCAGGGCACCCACCACCCCCAGAACGGCCGCCCCAGCGATCACTGAGCCGAAGGCCACCGCCACATGCAACTGCATAGTGTGCGACGTGATCCGGGGGCCGAGTATGTAGTTCTCGATCTGTTGGTAGACGGTGATCACCACAATCACCCAGAGGCCGTCCACCGGCTCGCCCAGCAGGGCGATTACAAGTGGGAGGGCGCCAGCGATGAACGTCCCGACGACCGGTACGAACTGGGACATGATCCCCACCCACAGGGCCAGGGCGAGCGCCGATGGAAGGCCGATGATTTCGAAGGCCGCCCAGTGGACGAGCGAGGAGCCCAGAGCCAACACGCTCCGGGACAGGATGTAACCGCCGGTCTTTTCAATGGCCAGGTCCCAGACCTCTAGAACATGGCGTTGGTGTCGTTCGGCGATGAACGAGCAGACCAGCCGTCGCAGTTTCGGCCCTTCGGCCACCAGGTAGAAGGTGAACAGGCCGACGGTGAACAATTGGAACAGAACGTTCACCACCGTGGTCCCGAAGCGGGCCAAGTCGTCGGCTACGTCTCCGAGCCAACCCGCTAGGGCGCCAGTGTCATAGTCGGCTCGCAGGTCAGCCGTAGCGTTCTCGATGCCGAACGAGTCCTCCAGCCACTCGTCCACGTCGGAGAGGTAGGCAGGGACGTTCTCGCTGAACTCGGTGACCTGCTCGGCCAGCAGGCTGCCCACCTGGATGCCGAAGCCGCCGAGCGCGGCCACTAGAACGACCATGACGAGTGCCGTGCCGAGGCCCCGTCGCAGTCCAACCCGCTCCAGCCGGTTCACCGCGGGCTCCAGAGCGAACGATAGGAAGAACGCCACCAGGAGGACGAGGATGAGCGGGCGTAGCGCTTCAAGGAGGCCACGGAGGTAGTAGAGCGCCGCGACGCCGACCAACAGGCTGAGGATGGCTCGTCGGGCCCAGGGGGGTAGGGAGCGTCCGTCGGGATCCGACGTGAGGGCGTCGCCCGACCCAGTCATCACCTGGCCCCGTCCCGAGGCCCGAGATCGTTGAAATAGAGCGGATCTCTCACTATCAGCGACGCTACCGGTCGGCCTCGGGGTGGCCGGGGATGCCATGGGGCTCCCGGGGGCGTAATCCCGTGGAGCGTGGGTGGCACGCGGCACATGAGCCAGGTTCGGAGCCGGTTGTGGGCCGCCCTTTACCGCCGTATCGTTGTCCCCTGCACTTCTGGCAGATCGTCCGTGGTCGGCCCGCTGTGTGAATCGACGTCCAAGCAGGCGACGGTTCCGGGAGACCGGGTCCGACGAACCGCTCGGCAAAACAGAATCGCCGCTCCGCTGGGCTCATGCCTATGTGGAGCGTTCGCCTGAGCGGCCTTCAGGGGCCACCACTGCCGGTAGATCACCGGCATCAGTCGCAGGAGCCATCATGGCCAACAAGGCAATCGTCGGCGAGAAGGTCGGCATGACACAGGTGTGGGACGAGGACAACCGTGTCCTTCCCGTCACCGTGCTCCGTGTCCGCCCGAACCGCGTTGTTCAGGTCAAGACCACCGAGCGTGACGGGTACTCCGCCTTACAGGTCACTGTTGGCCACCGTGAGGCCGAGAAGCTGACCCGCCCTGAGGCCGGCCACTTCGCCGCCGCCGACGTGGAGGCCGGTGACCGCCTGGTGGAACTCCGGCTCGACGACGTTGACGGCTACGAGGTCGGCCAGGAGATCACCGTCGAGTCGCTCGCCGACCAGGGCCACGTGGACGTGACATCGGTGAGTAGGGGCAAGGGCTTCGCTGGTGTGATGAAGCGTCACGGCTTCGCTGGACAGCGTGCCTCGCACGGTGCCCACAAAGTGCACCGTAAGCCGGGTGCCATCGGTCAGTGCGCCACCCCGTCCCGGGTGTTCAAGGGCAAGCGCCTTCCGGGTCGTATGGGCAACCAGAAGACCACCACGCTGAACCTTCAGGTCGTGCAGGCCGATGCCGAGCGTGAGCTGCTGCTGGTGCGTGGGTCGGTGCCTGGTCCCCGTGGAGCCACCGTCCTCATTCGTGATGCGGTGAAGGGAGGTCGGTGATGGCGAAGGTCGATGTCCGTAGCCAGACCGGCGGGACTGCAGGCTCCGTCGATCTCGACAACGCCCTGTTTGGTATCGAGCCGAATGTCGCCGTGATGCACCAGGTCGTGACCGCCCAACTGGCTGCCCGCCGGTCGGGAACCCAGAGCACGCTGACTCGGGCAGAGGCCAGAGGTGGCGGTGCTAAGCCCTGGGCCCAGAAGGGCACCGGCCGGGCCCGTCATGGTTCGATCCGTTCACCCCAATGGCGTGGCGGCGGTGTGGCACTGGGACCCAAGCCTCGAAGCTACGCCCAGAAGACGCCCAAGAAGATGGTGCGCCTCGCCCTGCGTTCGGCCCTCAGCGACAGGGCCTCTGAGGGCAAGGTGGTTGTGGTTGACGGCTGGGCCTTCGAGGCCCCCCGCACCAAGGACGCGGTGGCTGCCCTAGCGGCCCTCGGCATCGAGGGCCGCGTCCTTGTGGTGGCCGAACGATCCGACGAGAACACCTGGAAGAGCTTCGCCAACCTGCCACAGGTGCACGTCCTGTCACCCGGTGAGCTCAACGCCTACGACGTCCTAGTGAACGACCACGTGGTGTTCACCACGGCCACGCTGCCCGTCGCTACTCCCGCGGCGACCCAGTCGGTGTCGGCCCCGGCGGTTGTCGCTGACGAAGACGAAGCTGGAGAAGAAGAGTGAAGGACGCACGCGACGTCATCGTGAAACCGGTCGTGTCGGAGAAGTCCTACGCCCTGCTCGAGGAGAACGTCTACACGTTCGAGGTTGCCAAGTCCGCCTCCAAGCCAGAGATCCGCGACGCTGTCGAGTCGATCTTCGACGTGAAGGTCCTCAAGGTGAACACCCTGAACCGTGACGGCAAGCGCAAGCGGAACCGGCGGATGCCGACGTTCGGCAAGCGCCCCGACGTCAAGCGGGCATACATCACCCTCGCCGAGGGTGATTCGATCGAGTTGTTCGAGGTTTAGGAACATGCCCCAGCGCAAGCGCAAGCCCACTAGCCCCGGTCGCCGGTTCCAGACCGTCGCGGACTTCTCCGACATCACCAAGACGGTGCCGGAGCGGTCGCTGACCGAGCAGAAGAATCGCACCGGTGGTCGCAACAATTACGGCCGTAAGACTGCCCGTCACCGTGGTGGCGGCCATAAGCAGCAGTACCGGGTCATCGACTTCCGTCGCAGCAAGGACGGCGTGCCGGCCAAGGTGGCGGCAGTCGAGTACGACCCGAACCGCAACTGCCGCATCCTGCTGCTCCATTACCACGACGGCGAGAAGCGCTACATCCTGGCTCCCAAGGGCGTGGAGGTGGGTGAGACGCTGCAGTCCGGTCAGGGCAGCGAGATCAAGGCCGGCAACGCCCTGCCGCTGCGCTACATCCCGGTCGGTACGGTCGTGCACAACGTCGAACTGCAGCCTGAGGGCGGCGGCAAGATGGCCCGTAGCGCGGGTTCCAGCGTCCAACTGGTGGCGAAGGAGGGCGACCATGCGACCCTCCGCCTCCCCAGTACGGAAATGCGGCGGGTCCGCATCGATTGTCGAGCGACGGTCGGCGAGGTCGGCAATCAGGAGCATGAGCTCACCAAGATCGGCAAGGCCGGTCGCAATCGCTGGAAGGGTGTCCGTCCGCAGACCCGCGGCGTGGCCATGAACCCGGTCGACCATCCCCTGGGTGGTGGCGAGGGCAAGTCGTCGGGTGGTCGCCACCCGGCGTCTCCCTGGGGAAAGCCCGAGGGTCGTACCCGTAAGAAGGGTAAGCAGTCCGACAATTTGATCGTGCGTCGCCGCCGTCGGCGCGGGTCGCGGAGGTAATCGGCGATGCCGAGGAGTCTCAAGAAGGGTCCGTTCGTGGACGAACACCTGCTCAAGAAGGTGGACGTGCTCAACGAGTCCGGTGAGAAGAAGGTCATACGTACGTGGTCCCGTCGGTCCACCATCGTGCCCGACATGGTCGGCCACACGATCGGTGTGCACGATGGGCGCAAGCACGTGCCGGTGTACGTCACCGAGTCGATGGTCGGTCACAAGTTGGGTGAGTTCGCTCCAACGCGGACTTTCCGGCACCACGCCGGTCAGGAGAAGGGTGGTCATCGCTGATGACCGGTCTTAAGACCAACGAGCGTCCAGGGACACGTGCGATCGTCAGATACGTCCGTGTGTCGCCCAGCAAGGCCCGTGCGGTACTCGACCTCGTCCGTGGAGAGTCCTACGGTCGGGCGTCGGAGATCCTGGCCTTCTCCGAGCGTGCGGTGTCCGACGTGATTGGCAAGTGCCTCGACTCGGCTGTCGCCAACGCCGAGAATAATGAGGGCATCCCGGCGGAGGAGCTTTACGTGTCGGCGTGCTACGCCGACGAGGGTCCGACGCTGAAGCGGTGGCGACCCCGTGCCCGGGGCCGTGCCACGCGGATCAATAAGCGCACCTCCCATATCACGGTCATCGTGAGTCGTTACGACGAGGCCACCCTCGAGGACCTGCGTGAGCGTGAGGCCGCTAAGGGTCGTGCCGGGTCCAGCGTTCATGCCGCTGAAGCCAGACGTCAGCGCGTCGAGCGCAGCCGTGCCGTCGCCGAGGCCGAGGCCGCTGAGGAGGCCGACCATGACCATGACCATGAGGGTCATGACCATGATCACGGAGACCAAGTGGTCGCCGCTGTTGAGGCCGCCATCGAGGCTGACTTGATCGATGCCGATGCCGATGCCGATGCCGATGCCGATGCCGATGCCGATGCCGATGCCGATGCCGATGCCGGTGCCGGTGCCGGTGCCGGTGCCGATGCCGATGCCGATGCCGGTGCCGGTGCCGCTGAGAGCGACGCCAATGAACAGCAAGACGAAGAGGAGTCCAACTGATGGGCCAAAAGGTCAATCCGTACGGCTTCCGCCTGGGGATCACTACCGACTGGAAGTCGCGGTGGTTCGCCGACCGGCAGGAGTACGCCGACAATCTTGCCGAGGACTGGCAGATCCGTGATTTCATTATGGAGGATCTGCCCCACGCTGCGATCAGCCGTGTCGAGGTTGAACGCACCAGTAACAAGTTGCGTATCGACGTCCATACCGCGCGCCCTGGCATCGTCATCGGCCGCAAGGGATCAGAGGCCGATCGCCTGCGTGCTGGCCTGAGCAAAATCACCGGCAACCACCAGGTACAGCTCAACATCCAGGAGATCAAGGAGCCGGAGCTTGAGGCCGCCCTGATCGCCCAAGGTGTGGCTGATCAGCTGGCTGGCCGGGTCGCCTTCCGCCGGGCCATGAAGCGGGCCGTCCAGAACGCCCAGAAGGCGGGCGCCAAGGGCATCCGAGTCCAGTGCTCGGGCCGCCTAGGTGGAGCCGAAATGTCACGGACTGAGTGGTACCGCGAGGGTCGGGTCCCGCTTCACACCCTGCGGGCCGACATCGATTACGGCTTCCGCGAGGCTCGCACTACCTACGGTCGCATCGGCGTGAAGGTCTGGATCTACAAGGGCGAGATCCTGCCTTACAAGAGCGTGCTCGAGGACAAGATCACCAAGGAGGCTGCCATGGCCGCTGGTGAGACTTCGGGTCAGAACAAGCCGCGGACCGTGGTGTCTTCGGCTGCCGGACGCCGCCGGGTCGAGGTCACCGAGGAACCGACATCGGAAGCCATCGAGGTCGATCCGGAACCGCTGGTCAAAGAGGGCGACGCCGAGTTCGAGAAGTTGCTCGCCGAGGAGGAGGCCATCGAGGCGTCCACCAAGGACAGTCACGAGACACCGCACTTTCGTGGCGGGGATGGTGACTGAGCCATGTTGATGCCGAAGAAGGTCCGACACCGCAAGCAGCATCGCGGGCGTCTGAAGGGCAACTCCAAGGGCCAGACCGAGGTCACTTTCGGTGAATTCGGGATCCAGGCGCTCGAGCCTGGGTGGATCACCGCCCGCCAGATCGAGGCCGCCCGTATTGCCATGACCCGCCACATCAAGCGTGGCGGCAAGGTGTGGATCAATGTGTTCCCAGACAAGCCCGTCACCGAGAAGCCCGCCGAGACCCGTATGGGTTCAGGCAAGGGGAATCCGGAGCACTGGGTGGCTGTAGTCAAGCCCGGCCGAATCCTGTTTGAATTGTCGTACCACGACGCCGTGGTCGCCCGTGAGGCCCTCGACCGAGCCATCCAGAAACTGCCAATCAAGGCGCGCTTCGTTGAGCGAGAGGAGGGCTTCTAACTATGGCGAAGAAGCAGGCCCTTACCACCTTGGGTGATACTGACCTTCTAGAGCGTCTTTCCGACGCCAAGGAGGAGTTGTTCAACCTGCGCTTCCAGTTGGTCACCGGCCAGTTGGAAAATTACGCCCGGGTTCGAGAGGTAAAGAAGGAGGTGGCCCGCCTACTGACTGAGATGCGGGTCCGTGAGATCGATGCCGCCGAGGCCCTCGAGGCTGTCGGCGAGGAGGTGGCCGACTAATGGCTGAAACGACCGAACGTCCAAACCGCCGCAAGGTACGTGAGGGCCTCGTGGTCTCTAACGTGCAGGACAAGACAGCGATCGTCGAGACCGTCGACCGCGTTCGGCACCGCCGGTACGCCAAGACGGTCCAGCGGACCAAGCGGCTCCACGTCCACGACGAGGACAACCAGCTCAACGTGGGCGACCGCGTCCGGGTCCAAGAGACCCGGCCGCTGTCCAAGCTAAAGCGCTGGCGCCTGGTCGAGATCCTCGAGAGGGCGAAGTAATGATCCAGCAGGAGACCCGACTCCGGGTAGCGGACAACTCGGGAGCCCGCGAGGTGCTCTGCATCAAGGTGCTAGGCGGTTCCAAGCGTCGCTACGCCTCGATCGGCGACGTCTTCACCGCCACGGTGAAGGATGCCAACCCGGGTGCCGCCGTCAAGAAGGGCGAGGTCGTCAAGTGCGTCGTCGTCCGGACCAAGAAGGAGCGGCGCCGTCCGGATGGGAGTTACATCCGGTTCGACGAGAACGCCGCCGTGCTCATCAACGACCAGAACCAGCCTCGAGGCACCCGCATCTTCGGCCCGGTAGGCCGTGAGTTGCGGGATCGGAAGTTCATGCGGATTGTCTCGCTGGCTCCGGAGGTGCTCTGAGATGAAGATTCGCAAGGGTGACAAGGTGCGTGTCCTGACCGGTAAGGATCGGGGCAAGGAGGGCAAGGTGAGCCGAGCTATCCCCGCCGACAACAAGGTCATCGTTGATGGCGTCAAT
>Ga0315326_10002392_pt1 | contig 10066 bp, 6 predicted proteins | sample M180m32315metaG_FD_203457 | JGI IMG/M metagenome (GOLD analysis project Ga0315326, IMG submission 203457) | Ammonia-oxidizing marine archaeal communities from Monterey Bay, California, United States - M1 80m 32315 | ecosystem: Environmental > Aquatic > Marine > Coastal | place: USA: California... | reverse complement strand
TTTCCCAAACAGATTTACCATATGAAGATTGAATATTAATTTCATAACTATGTTCACCAGTAAAACTAATTTTCATAACTCTACATTTGACATTATCAATTACTGCGTTTTTAAAAGACATATGAGAAAATTCTTTATCTGATAAATCTAAATCAGGAATTACTTTTGAAATAATTTTCTTAGAATTAGGTCCGCAGATGCTTACTGTTGCGTAATGATCAGTAACCGAAGTTAAATAAACATCTAGTTCTGGCCATTCTGTTTGCAAATAATCTTCTAGTTTAGAAAGAACATTTGCTGCGCCTCCTGTAGTCGTAGTCATTATGTAATGATTTTCATCTAACTTTGTTGTAACACCGTCGTCATAAACCATTCCATCCTCATTAAGCATAAGCCCATATCTACATCTTCCAATGTTTAATTTTGACCAAGAATTTGTGTAAATCCTGTCTAAAAATTCTGAAGCATCAGTACCTTGAATATCTATCTTACCAAGTGTTGAAGCATCTAAAATACCAGCACTTTCTCTTGCAGCAATACTCTCTCTTTGTACAGCCTCATTCATGTCTTCATTATTAATAGGGTAATACCAAGCTCTTTTCCATTGACCAACATTTTCAAACTCAGCTTTATTTTCTATATGCCAATCATTCATTGGTGTTCTTCTAAAAATATCAAAATACTCACCAACATTTCGGCCAACAATTGTTCCAAATGTTAAAGGTGTATAGGGTGGTCTAAAAGTTGTAGTTCCAAGTTCACCCATTTTTACACCAGCTGTATCAGCAATTATTCCAAGTGCGTGCATATTTCCAAGCTTACCTTGATCAGTGCCCATACCAGTTGTTGTGTATCTTTTTACATGCTCAATAGATCTAAAACCTTCTCTTAGGGCTAATTTTATATCTTTTGCAGTTGCATCATTTTGGTAATCAACAAATGGTTTAGTTTTCCCAATTGGTTTATCTGATGGTAATAGCCAAATATTTCTTTTTGAACTTTCTTCTTCACTTTCAACATTAATATTATCAAAATCTGTTTTATCAATTTTTAAAAAATCTTTTAAATTAATAGATAGATTTTTAATGATTTCTTTTATCTTAAAATCACCATTACAAGATCCAACACTTAATTGTTTTGATGGGTATTTATTTGGCAAAAATACTTTATCATTTTCATCAAATGTTAATTTTCCACCAGATTGTGTAAATAAATGAACAGCAGGTGTCCATCCACCTGAGACACCCAGACAATCACATGAAATATTTATTTTATTACTCATTACCGATAAACCATCATTTGATAGTTTCATGGCAGTGATGCCATTTAGTCGTTTATAGCCTCTTGTATCAACGATTGTATGAGACCAATGAATTTTAATACCAGTTTCTTCTACTGCTTTTACAATTTTAGAATCTGAACTATCTCTGATATCAATAATAGCCTCAACTTTAATCCCTTTGTTATGAAGGCAAAACGCACTTTCATAAGCACTATCATTATTTGTAAAGAAAACATTTTTTTTACCAGAAATAACACCATAAAAATCAGCATATTTTTTTACAGCTGATGAAAGCATAATTCCAGGTCTATCGTTATTGTTAAAGACAAGTGGTCTTTCCAAGGCACCAGTTGCAAGAATAACTTTTTTAGCTCTTATTTTTAAAAGTCTTTGTCTAATTTTTCCTTGTTTATCTTTTTTTTCTAAATGATCAGTAAGATTTTCTCGTGCCAATAAATAATTATATCCATGAAACGCAGCAACACTTGTTCTTGTTTTAATTTTAAGGTTTTTAATATTCTTTAATTCTTGTATTTCTTTTTTAAGCCAATCAGATGAACTTTGATTTTCAATTTTGTTAAATTCTCTGTTTTGATAAATTGTTGATCCACCCAATTCATTTTTTTCATCAACAAGTAAAGTTTTTAAGTTATTTTTAGCAGCATTCTTTGCGGCTAAAATTCCCGAAATACCAGCTCCAACCACCAACACATCACAATGAACATATCTATGATCATATACATCAGGATCTTTATCTGTTGGAGATTTACCTAGTCCTGCAGAGTGTCTTATAAAGTATTCATATTTTTCCCATAAACTTGCAGGCCACATAAACGTTTTGTAATAAAAACCTGCGGGTAAAAATGCTGATATAGCATTGTTTATTCCCCCAATATCAAAATCAACGCTAGGCCAACAGTTTTGACTGAAAGCTTCTAAACCTTCGTAAATTTCTATCTCTGTAGCTCTTACATTGGGTTCAGTTCTATTTGTGTTGTCATTTACTTGAACAATTGCGTTTGGTTCTTCGGAACCAGCAGTCATTATTCCTCTTGGTCTGTGATATTTGAAACTTCTTCCAATTAAATGTACATTGTTAGCAAGAAGTGCTGATGCAAGTGTATCACCTTTAAATCCATGGTATTTTTTTCCATTGAATTTAAAAGAAACTCTTACAGTTTCATCAATAAATTCACTAGATTTTACTCTTAGATCAGTCGACATATTATTCAGTAGGGGGTTTTTCACCCATTTTATAAATTAATTTAATTTGATCATTAGAAGTATCTCTAACCATGTTAAACCATTTTCTACATCCGTGTGCATGGTTCCATCTTTCAAACTGAACACCTTTAATATTTTTTCTCATGAACAAATATTCTGCCCATTCTTCATCACTTAACTCTGTTGGTTGTTTTGGTCTTTCTATATGTGCTTCTCCACCAGCTTTGAATTCTTGATGATCACGTTCTCCACAATATGGACAATTTATAATAAACATTAATGTGCAACCGCTGCAGCACCATGTTCATCAACAAGGTCACCACTTACAAATCTATTTAAATTAAACGCAGCATTAAGTTTATGAGGCTCGTCATTAGCAATTGTATGTGCAAACAAATCTCCAGAACCTGGTGTTGCTTTAAATCCACCAGTTCCCCAACCACAATTAAAATACAGCCCTCTAACAGAGGTCTTGCTTAATATTGGGCTAGCATCAGGACATATATCTACAATTCCACCCCATTGTCTAAGCATTCTCATCCTACTAAATATTGGGTAAAGTTCTAATATTGCATTAAGTGTTCCCTCAATTATTTGATGACTTCCTTTTTGAGAATAAGAAACATAATCATCAGTTCCAGCGCCTATTACTAATTCACCTTTATCTGATTGACTAATATAGGCATGTACAGCATTTGACATTACAACAGTATCAATTATTGGTTTAATCGGTTCAGATACTAAAGCTTGCAAAGGTTTGCTTTCAAGTGGCAATCTTAGACCAGCCATATTAGCTAAAACACTTGAATGACCAGCTGCAACTACTCCAACTTTTTTAGTTTTAATAAAACCTTTTGTCGTTTCAATTCCTTCAACATTATCAGCATTTCTTTTAATGCCTTTAGCTTCACAATTTTGAATTATATCTACACCCATTTCATCAGCAGCACGGGCATAACCCCAGGCAACTGCATCATGTCTAGCTGTACCAGCTCGTCTTTGAAGTGTTCCGCCTAGAACTGGGTATCTAATATCTGGTGAAATATTTATAATAGGACAAAATTTTTTGATTTCTTCTGTATTTAAATAAACTGCATCAATACCATTTAATCTATTTGCGTGAGTTCTTCTTTTTAAATCTCTCACATCTTGTAGATTATGAGCAAGATTCATAACTCCTCTTTGGCTAAACATTACGTTGTAATTAAGTTCTTGAGACAATCCTTCCCAAATTTTTAAAGCATGATCGTAAAGTCCAGCACTTGCATCCCATAAATAATTTGATCTAATTATAGTAGTATTTCTTCCAGTATTACCACCACCAATCCATCCTTTTTCAATAACGGCAATATTTTTCATATTGTGTTTTTTCGCTAGATAGTATGCTGTAGCTAATCCATGACCACCACCACCAACAATGACAGCATCATATTCTTTCTTTGGAGTAGGGTCTCTCCAAGCTCTCTGCCAATTCTCATGATGAGAAAGAGCATTTTTGATTAGAGAAAATATAGAATACTTATTTTTCATAATTATCGAATAATTACTTTATAAATATTGAATTTTCAATACAATCACTTAATAAACTATGTCATACGGAAGAGTGGGTGAGAGGCTGAAACCAGTCGTTTGCTAAATGACCGTGCGAGGAAACTTGTACCGAGGGTTCGAATCCCTCCTCTTCCGCCATCAAAATAGAGGCTGATCTTTAAAAAAATCTTTCATTTGTATTGGTTTTTTTTCCAAGATATATCTATAGACATTATAGTTTTCTAATACCCGTTGAACGTAGTTTCTTGTTTCTCTAAATTTAATTAGTTCAACCCAATCGACATAATTTATTTGTTTTTTTTGTGGATTTTTGTTTAACTTTTTCCAGTATTTAACTCTATTAGGTCCAGCGTTGTAAGCTGCAACAGCAAATGGGTAGGCTCCATCATACTGTAAAATCAAACCAGCAATGTAATGTGATCCTAAATTAATATTATATTCTGGATCAGTAGTTAATCTAGATTTTGAATATGGAAGTTTAGCTTGTTTTGAAACTAATTTTGCTGTGTAAGGCATTAGTTGCATCAATCCTTTAGCGCCCGCATGACTATTAGCGCTTAAATCAAACTCACTTTCTTGCCTAATAATAGATAAAATAAAAGCACTTTCTGGAATTTTACGACCATTTATAGTTTTTGGTGTACTTATTATTGGATAGTTAAATTTATTATGAAATCTTTTCTGATAAGATGATATTTTAGAAACTTGTATAGCAAAGTCATATCTGTTTATATTAGTTGCAAGTTCGGCTGCTAAAATCTCACTACCTTTTTGGATATTATCGTTCGCAAGGTGTCTTAAAATAAATTTAGTATATTTATCTTTTTTTAATTCGTCTAAGAGATAAGTAATTTTTACTAGTTCTTTATTAAAAAATATATATCTATATTTATTATCTACCTCCATATCCTTGTTAAGTTCAAATTTTCCATTTGGATTTAATTTTAAAAAAGCTAATTGACCATAATATGTAGTTAGATATTTTGATGCTTCGAGGTACCAAGTACGTGATTGCTCACGATCACCTAATTTTTCATAAGTTCTACCTAGCCAGTAGGCACCTCTCGAAGTACTTATGGGATAGCTAACATTGTCGTAAAAATTTTTAAAATGGTCTTTTGCTATTAAAGGATCATTTAAAAAACTTAATGCAATCCAACCACTCATCCATTCCGCGGCCGCAAAATCAGACCCTTTTGTCATTCCATGGTTACTTGTTATTTTATAAGCAGTTTCGTACTTTTTTTTATAAATAAGTGCTCTTGATATGATTTCACGCTCTTTCCACCATTTTTCTGGAATTACTAAATAATTCTTATCATTACTTATCTTTAATAAAATTTCAGCTGATGAATCTACGCGACCCTTTTTTCTTCTCCATTTTAATCGATCGTAATTTAATCCAGCATCATTTTTAAATTTTTCTGGAACATTTTTAATAGCTTGATCAACACCATAACCTTTGCTCATTAAAATATGTCTAGCAGTGTACAAAAGTTCATAATCTTTAGGTAAATACTTTGTTAATCTTCTTAAATCCCAGTACTTATTGTTCCAAGCCAAGTAATCAGCTCTTTTTATATAATCATTTGAATCAAGATATTTTTTAAATTTCTTTCTGAAATATTTTAATTCATTTTTAGATAAATCTGCAGTAACCCATCCTTTTTTTATTAAATTATTTCCTTTTGTTTTTTCACCACTCAAAACAAAGCTTTCACCAAGTATCATTTTTCCATAGCCACTTAATGGATCTTTACCAGCAAACCAGTTAATTATTTTTTTTGGTGATACCTTAGATGTAGATAATTTGTGTTCTGCTAAATACCTTAATCTATCTAGTCTTGGATATTGGGTATTCTGATCAATAAAAACTTTATAATCATAGAAAGACGCTTGATTTCCTGAAGTTAAAAGATGATTCCATTGAATAAAATTGTATATGGATTTATCTTTTGCTTTTTTTGCAATATTAAGTGATGTTACCCATTTGCTTTTTTGCATTTCCGAAATGGCTTTTTTTGCTATTCCAAAATCTTTTTTATTATAATACTTTGATATTTTGACACTTTTTGAAGTGTTTATTCCAGTTATTGTTGGTTTTTTTTTGGGAATTTTGAAAGAAAGTTTATTCTTCTTTGATGGTTCACTAATTTTCTTTTCTATAACTACTATTTTTTTGTTTTTTTTTGGTTTTTTAATAGGTTTAAGAATATTTTTAGATATTTTTTCACTAAATTCTTCGTTAGATAAAGTAGGTTTTTTTAACGGGATTAAAGTTAAAATCTCAGCCGAAAGATTGTTTAAATTTATTGAAATTGATAAAACTAAACTAATAAAAAATAATAAATTTTTCTGCATAATCTTTTAGTATATGAATCTACAAACTATGTTATAAGTATTTATGTTCAAAGGATCAAATGTTGCATTAATTACACCATTTAGAAATGGTGCCCTAGATGAAGATGCATATATAAAATTAATCCATTTTCATATAGATAATGGCACATGTGGTCTTGTACCAGCTGGTACAACCGGTGAGTCTCCTACGCTTAGCCATAAAGAACATCAAAGAGTTATTGACTTGTGTATTAAAGAAAGTAATGGAAAAATACCTGTTATTGCCGGAACTGGATCAAACTCAACAGAAGAGGCTATTTCATTAACTTCTCATGCTGAAAATGTGGGGGCTGATGGCGCATTAATTGTTACACCTTATTATAACAAACCTACACAAGAAGGTTTATATCAACATTATAAGGCAATTAATGACAAGTGTGGGATTCCAATTTTAATTTATAACATACCTGGCAGATCTGTAATTGATATGTCAGTTGACACAATGGCCAAACTATTTGAATTAAAAAATATTGTGGGTGTAAAAGATGCCACTGGTGACTTAAATAGAGTAGACCAACAATTATCCAAAATTGGTAAAGAATTTATTCAATTAACTGGAAATGATGATAATGCTTTTGAGTTTAATAAAAGGGGTGGAGTTGGCACAATTAGTGTTACTGCAAATATAGCCCCAAAACTTTGTTCTGATTTTCAAAAACTTTCAATTTCAAATAATCAAGATGAACTAGATGAAGCTAAAAAATTTGATGATATATTACAACCTGTTCATAGCGCGATGTTTGTAGAAAGCAATCCTAGTCCAGTTAAATATGCAGCTAAATTAATGAATTTGTGTGATGATGCTGTGAGATTGCCTTTAGTTAAAGTTACTGAAAATGCAAAATCAATTATCAAAAAAGCTTTAGAGACAGCAAAATTGATTTAATGAATAAAAAAACCAACCCTGGTTTAAAAATTATTTGTTTAAATAGAAAAGCTAGTTTTAATTATTTTTTTGAAGATCTTTTAGAAGCTGGTATTGTTTTAAAAGGATCTGAAATTAAATCTATTAGAGATGGAAAAGTAAATATAGCAGATTCTTATGCTGTAGAAAAAAATGGTGAATTAATTTTAATAAATTCACATATAGCAACTTATAAACATGCTAGTTATTCAAATCACAGTCCATTGGATGAGAGAAAACTTTTACTAAATAAAAAAGAAGTTAATAGATTAATTGGCAAGATGCAGAGAGATGGTTTCACTATTGTACCCACAAAAATGTATTTTAAAAAAGGTAAGGCTAAAATTGAATTAGCAGTTGCCAAAGGTAAAAAGCAATTTGATAAAAGAGCTGCAAAAAAAAATAGAGACTGGAATCGTGATAAAGCTAGATATATCAGAAAATCAAGCTAAATCTATCTATCTGGGTATAGGCTCAAATTTAGGTAGTAGAAAAGCTAATATAGAAAAAGCTAAATCATTATTAATTGAAGATAAAATAGATTTAATTTCTACATCTAGTTACTATGAAACACCATCGTGGCCCAATCCAAAAAATCCAAAATTTTTAAACATAGTTGTAAAAATTATATCTTCGCTAAAACCATTTCAGTTATTGAATTTATGTAAGACTATAGAGACTAAATTAGGAAGAAAAAAATCTGAAAAAAATTCACCACGAGAGTGTGATATAGATATAGTTGATTTTAATGCTCTGATTTTAAGAGATCAATTGAATCTCCCTCATAAATTAATGCATAAAAGAAATTTTGTATTGTTCCCTTTATTTGAAATTGAAAAAGAATGGGTTCATCCCATTACAAGAGTTAACATTAAAAAGTTGATTTTATCCTTATCAGACAGCGATATTAGATCTATTAAACAAATTTAAATTAATGATATAATAAATTATGCTTAATTCTAGTGATCTAATAAATAAAGTAAAAGGATATAACAAATTCTTAAATCTTGAAAGATTAGATAAAGCTTATAATTTTGCTGTTAAAGCACACCAAAATCAAAAAAGGGCATCAGGTGATCCATATTCAGTTCATCCAATTGAAGTTGCTAATATTTTAACTGAATTAAAATTAGATAGCGCAACAATTACAACGGGATTATTGCATGATACTATTGAGGATACATTTGCTACCTACGAAACTATTAAAAGTGAGTTCGGTGATGAAGTTGCTGACTTAGTTGACGGTGTTACAAAAATTTCTGTTTTTGAAAATACAGCAGGAGCCAATTCTAAAGTTGAAAACTTTAGAAAATTAATTCTAGCTACTTCAAAAGATATTAGAGTTTTACTGGTTAAAATAGCTGATCGTCTTCATAATATGAGAACAATTAAAGCAATAACCAAAGAAGAAAAGAGACAAAGAATAGCTCAAGAAACTATGGAAATTTATGCACCTTTAGCAGATAGAATGGGGATGCATAGAATAAGAGATGAACTTGAAGATTTATCCTTTGAAATTTTAAATAATGAAGCAAGAGAGTTAATAAAAAAAAAATTAGATGAAATTAAATTAGATACAAAAGATATATTTGAAACACTATCCTTTGAATTAAGTGAAATCCTAAACGATAATTTTATTAATGCCGAAATACATGGAAGAGAAAAAACACCATTTTCTATTTGGAGAAAAGTTCAAAAAAAACGTATTTCACTAGAACAAATTACAGATATAATTGGTTTTAGAATTACACTTTCTTCGGTTGACGAATGTTACAAAACACTTGGTATTTTTCATAAAAAATGGAACTGTATACCTGGAAAATTTAAAGATTATATCTCATCACCTAAGATAAATGGTTATAAATCTTTACATACATCTGTAATTGGTTCCAATAAAAAACCTATTGAAATTCAAATTAGAACCCATGAAATGCATGAATTTGCTGAAAGAGGTGTTGCCTCTCATTGGAAGTATAAATCTTCAGAAAAATTTAATTCTTTAAGCTGGAAAGAGTATGATTGGTTAAAAGATCTTGTAGAAATTATTGAAAAAAATGAAAATCCAGAACATTCATATGAGTATACAAAGCTTCAAATGTTCCAAGAAAATGTATTTTGTTTTACACCCAAGGGTTCTGTGATAAAATTACCTAAAGACGCTACACCAATTGATTTTGCTTATGCAGTTCATACCAAAATAGGTAACACAGCAATAGGATGTGAAATAAATGGAAATAAATCTGAACTTCAAGAGGTGTTAAGAAATGGAGATAGAGTAAATATAATTACATCAAAAAGCCAATCTCCTTCGTTACACTGGATACCGATAACAAAAACAGGAAAAGCTAGAGCGGCAATTAGAAGATATTGGCATGACAAAGGTGAGCAAAAAGAGGAAAGAATTAAAAAATATAACACAACACTATGGATTTCATTACCCGATCAACCAGGTCAACTTGGTGAGATCAGTTCATTAATCGGAAGTCACAAACTAAACATTTCAAATGTTGAAATGGTAGGTAAAAACACAAAATATATCAATTTTAAATTTAAACTTATAATAACTAACCTCAAAAACTTCACAAATTTTATTGCAGAGCTTAAACAAAAAGGTATAAAATTTAAGATAATTAGACACGAAGATAAAAGAAATGCTTTCACACAAAAAATCCTTAGATATTTTAAAAAAAACTAATGCACTCTTA
>Ga0315326_10002376_pt1 | contig 10090 bp, 8 predicted proteins | sample M180m32315metaG_FD_203457 | JGI IMG/M metagenome (GOLD analysis project Ga0315326, IMG submission 203457) | Ammonia-oxidizing marine archaeal communities from Monterey Bay, California, United States - M1 80m 32315 | ecosystem: Environmental > Aquatic > Marine > Coastal | place: USA: California... | reverse complement strand
GTTGATGATGAAAGATTGCCCCTAAAACCAGATGAGAAACCTATGATGAAAAGTGTACGATTTAGAACATTAGGTTGCTATCCTCTTTCAGGCGCAGTAGAATCAGAAGCCACTACTTTGCCCGACATCATACAAGAAATGCTCCTAACTACAACTTCCGAGAGACAGGGTAGAACCATTGATCATGATAGTAACGCATCGATGGAGAAAAAGAAGCAGGAGGGCTATTTCTAATGTCTCATATTAGTGAATTAATCTCTACAGATATTGACTCATATCTGAAAGCCCATGAGGAGAAAGGACTTCTTCGTTTCATAACATGCGGCTCAGTTGACGATGGCAAATCCACACTTATTGGAAGAATGTTATACGAATCGCATATGCTTTTTGATGACCAACTATCGTCTTTAGAATCCGATTCCAAAAAAGTAGGTACACAAGGTGATGAAATTGATTTCGCATTGTTAGTAGATGGTTTAGCAGCCGAAAGAGAACAGGGAATAACCATAGATGTTGCATACAGGTTCTTTTCTACAGATAAAAGAAAATACATCGTCGCAGATACACCTGGGCATGAAGAATATACGCGTAATATGGCAACAGGAGCATCTACAGCAGATGTGGCGATAATTTTAGTAGATGCACAACAAGGTGTTTTGACACAAACAAGAAGACATTCTTTCATTGTTTCAATGGTCGGAGTGAAAAAAGTATTATTGGCTATTAATAAATTGGATTTAGTAGATTATTCGCAAGAAGTATACGACAATATAGTAGAGGAATATAACGAATTTGCGAAAAATGCATTGGATATTGAATCCATAACAGCAATCCCCATATCTGCATTAAAGGGCGATAATGTAGTAAATAAGAGTGAAAAAACACCTTGGTATAAAGGCGAAACCATAATTCAATATCTTGAAACAATAGAAATATCAAATCCAAAACAAAATCAATCATTTAGAATGCCGGTCCAATGGGTCAACAGACCAAATTCAAATTTTAGAGGATTTTCGGGATTAATTGCTAGTGGTGAAACAAACATAGGAGACAAAGTTCGTATTCTTCCCGGAGGAAAAACATCTACAATCAAAAACATAATCACTTGGGATGCAGACTTAACCCAAGCTACTTCGGGTCAATCAGTAACTCTAACTTTGGAAGACGAAATAGATGTATCAAGAGGCGACATCATCGTTTCCTCAACAGCGCCGTGTGGCGAATCCGACCAGTTCCAAGCACGTATATTATGGATGAATGACGATGCAATGATGCCTGGGAGACAGTATATTCTCAAATCCAGTACACAATCTGCGATGTTAACATTAGGAAAATTAAAACATCGAATTGATGTAAATACACTGGATCATTTACCTGCTAAAACCTTAGAACTTAATGAAATAGGTGTTTGTAACATCTCTCTTGACAAGAGAATCGCCTTCGATCCTTACAAAGAAAACAGAACAATGGGAGGTTTCATTATCATTGACAGACTTTCAAATAATACAGTCGGAATGGGTTTGATAGATTTCGCTCTTCGCCGTTCTGAAAATATCCATTGGCAAAAAATGGACGTTTCTCAAGAATCTCGAGCCCAGCAGAAGTCACAAAACCCGAAGATAATATGGTTTACAGGATTATCAGGTTCAGGTAAATCTTCAATTGCAAATATATTAGAGAAAAAATTGCAAGCATTAGGGAAACACACAATAACTCTTGATGGAGATAATATTAGACACGGATTAAATCGTGATTTGGGCTTTACTGAAGCTGATCGAGTTGAAAATATTAGAAGAGTAGGCGAAGTTGCCAAATTGATGTTAAACAGTGGATTAATTTGCATTACTTCTTTCATTTCCCCATTCAAATCGGAAAGAATGATGGCCAGATCATTAGTATCTGAAAATGAATTCATTGAAGTTTTTGTTGACACCCCTCTATCTATCTGTGAAGAAAGGGATGTGAAAGGACTGTACGCCAAAGCACGTTCGGGTGAAATACCCAATTTCACAGGAATATCCAGCCCATATGAAGCACCAGAAAACCCCGAAATCAGGATAGATACTCCTAATATGTCTGCCGAAGAAGCAGCAAATCAAATAATTGCGTTTCTTACAAAACAATAAACCAAAGGCTCTTCTCGGTAAAAGACCGACAATGGGTAAAATGCGTGAAAGAATCGATGATGTGGGGTGGACTACTCGAGTAATGCTCCAAGAATTTCTTAAATTCAATATTGTAGGAGTTTTTAATTCAGCCTTTGCTTTAATTCTATATGAATTTCTTTTTTGGGTAGATATTTGGCCATCTCATACAGCAGTGGCTGCCTGGGCGGTATCTTGTGCAATAGGCAATGTAGAAGCGCATTTTATGCATTATAGATTCACATTCAAATCCACATTTAGTTACAAAAAAAGCCTAAATCGTGCATTTTGGACATATACGGCGCAATTAGTAGTAACTACCGCATGTCATTATGTCATGGTTGAGATTCTATATTTCCATCATACAGTGGCGTGGTTCGTCAATACATGTGTTTTTGGATATCTGAATTTTCTTTTGATAAGGTGGATAGCCTTCCCACCGGAACTAGATCAAGAATATATTAGTAAAAAAGAGATCAATCAATCAAATTGATTTTTGCGACGACTTCTTGACAGACGCCAACCTCGCAAAGGCCGATGAGTGCAGTAGACCAGGGCGAGTTACAACGTATTGCACAACAAGTAGAGCTAAATCGACAAAGAATGGAATCCATTGAACAACAGATGAAGCGGTTGGAACAAATACGATTAGAACAGATGCAAACTATCGAGACACTTTCTGCAATTCCTTCTGATGGTGCAAAGGGTGCAATGATTCCTCTTGGTGCAGGTGTACAAATAGTTGCAGATATACCGCCAGAAGCCGGTGCGGTGATAGATATTGGAAGTCGCGTCCAAGCCGAGAAACCAAGAGGTGAAGCCATTGAGATTCTTCAAAAAAGGACTGATGAAGTACTTGGAATAATGAATAAAATGAAAGCAGAATTTGAAGCAATAGAAGAAACAACAATTTCTTTAGCAAATATTTTCAATGAACAAATTACCACTTTGCAATCTGAAAATCCCCAAGAAAACCCCTCCTCCCCCCCTCCCGAAGAAACCCAAAAAACCTCTCGAAAGAAAAGGAAACGTGGTACCGAATTAACTCTTGATGATTAGGTGATATTATGGGACTATTTGATCGCTTTAAGAGAAAAACCAAAGAAGCGGTCGATGCGAATAAAATAACAATTGAAGAAGGAACCGAAGAAGCCGAGAAAATATTACAAGAAAGAGAAGAATTATTGAAAGCATTAGAAAACAAAAAAATTGCAAAAACTCAAACCACTCTCGCTCAGTCTTCTGAACCTGTTGAAGACCAATGGGACGACCTTTCAGCTGAAATTGAATCAAACCCATTTTCCAAAGAAAAGGACAAAAAATCTAGGAAAATAGCCCAAAAAGCAGAAAAGAAAAAAGTTAAAACACCAAAAAACCATCCCAAATCATTAGATCGGATGAAAACAACAACAGGAAGAGACCTTATTCCTACGGTGAAAAATTTCAATGTCGATCTTTCAGAAGCCACAGTCAGCAAAGGTGGCCAAATAATTAGAGGCGGAGAAATTTTAGATGAGATAATTGCCCAACTTGAAGACGAACTTCTCCAATCAGATATGGGGCATTCAGCGGTTATGGAAGTAATTAATACACTAAAAATAAATTTGATAGGGTCGAGAATAGATACTCGTAAAGGCCTAGACAAAGTAGTAGAAATGGTTGTCCGCAAATCTCTACAAGATCTTCTTGAAGCTGGTTATTGGGATTTTGATAAAACCCTTCAATCATTTGTTGCAGATGGCACCCCCGTCTCTATCATGATAGTCGGAGTCAATGGAACTGGAAAGACAACCACAACTGCAAAAATAGCACACAGACTAACAGAACAAGGATATTCTGTAGTATTAGCCGCTGCAGACACATTTCGAGCTGGCGCAATTGATCAACTTGCAACACACGCTGAAAGGATTGGTGTAAGGTGCGTCAAGAGCCAAAGAGGCGGAGACTCCGCTGCGATATCTAGAGATGCCATAGAAAGCGCCAAGGCCAAAGGAGATGATATTGTGATAATCGATACAGCTGGTCGTATGCAAAATAAAACAAATCTTATGGAAGAATTGAGAAAGGTTCACCGAATAACAAAACCTGATTTAGTGATATTTGTGGCAGATGCTTTAGCAGGTAATGACGCAGTAACTCAAGCTAAGGAGTTTCAAAGAATATTGAATTTCGATGGTGTGGCATTGTGCAAACTCGATACTGATGCAAAGGGCGGGGCGGCCCTTTCTATAGCACATGCGACAGGTAGACCAATAGTTTTGGCAGGTGTCGGACAAGATTATGTTGATTTGAAAGATTTTGATCCCGAATGGTTCTTAGATTCTATATTAGAATGAGTCTCGAACCGCGCCGTTCATGTATAATACCCCTTGTGTGAGGTTTGAAATGTCCCGCGTTGCTCTCGTTGTGGTTGCCAATTCTATCTTGGAAGGAAGGATTAGAGATATCATGGTACGCAGAGGCTGGACGGTCGAAGTATGCCATGATGGAGACAAAGCAGTCGATGAATATGTTCGTTTAGAACCAGACATGGTTTTCCTTAGTTTAGATTTGCCAACCATGGATGGGCACATCGCAGCATTAGAGATGAGAGAGACCGACTCCAAAGCAAGAATAGTATTTGTTTCAAGCAAAGCCCGACTTTCTAAAACGAGAGATGCAGCATATTCTTCAGGAGCAGTTGCAACACTTGTAACTCCCATATCATTCAATAGCGTGGAGAATAATTGGGGACAAATTAATGGAGATATACCCGAAGCTCCTGGCTTATCGGATTTAGATGCTTTATACCCCGATATAGAGGAACCCGAACCTGAACTTCCTGCCTTACCTCCTCTCCCTGTTCTCCCACCACCTATGGTTTTGGAACCTCCAGTCGAAAAACCAAAACCAAAGAAACGTCGCAAATTAAAATTATTAATTTTAACCATCTTAATGCTTGGTAGCGCAGCCGGACTCGCCCACTATCTTGGCTATCTTGATATTCAAGAATATTTAGATGAGATATTACAACTCGTCGACTAATATTGCAGGAACCGATTCGACAAAAGAGCTGCCTTCTGGGGCACTCGTTAATAATTCAATTTTTACCGATGAATCATTTAGTAAAGTTTCATCATTTGCTTCTAATCTATAGTTAAGCCGCCATCTTTTCAAAATTTCTCTAGCAATGATGTATATGGTCAATAAAGAAACTCCTATTGCAGCAAACCAATAGATAATCTCCAATATTGCAGACATTTATTGCCCTCTTTCAAGCAGTGCTGTCCAAGACGCTTCTGCATACAATTTAGCAGCCGCCACCCGATCCTTTGCACCATGAATCCCTGATCCCACAATTATTATGTCCGCCCCTGATATTATACTATCATGGGGGTTTCCATATCTTTGCCCCATTTCCCCAGCATTATTGTCTAAGTTAATGCCAGGCGTCCATATCATCTGCGAATTTCCTACTAAGTTTCTTAGAGTCGCGATTTCATCAGCCGAACTTCCATTACCAATGTATCCTAAAACATGAGGAGAACCTTTTCCTGTAGAGATAGTTTCAGTAGCATAATCATCATCTAGTAAATTGCCACGACTTGACATCTGAGCCAAAAGCAGTACTCCTCCTATTCTTTCCACATCAGCCCAACCCGCTGCAAGCCCATCTACAATATCGGGTCCTGAAATTCTATGAGCAGTGACAATATCTGCCCATGACCGAATATCATGCACGCCTCCCATTTGTTGTTGCGATATCTTGCCAATATCTGCAAACTTTCTATCTTCGAATAATAGTAAATCATGCTCCTTTGCTAGGTCAGTCAACTCCTTCCATTTTTCTAAAGTAAAATCTTCAACCAAATCTACATGGGTTTTCAAAGCCGCAATATGCGGCCCAACGTCTCTTATCAAATCAAGAAGTTCTACAATCGAGGGCATATCGGCAGCCAAACACACTAAACTCTCCTTTTTTGTGGCGATTTCCATTATACGATGAGCAAGGGGATTTGCACTGTTTTTCCAACGACTCCCCCATGCAGCCTCTGCCTTCATCAGCCCAATCAGCGCCTAGGGGTTTGTCAAGTCTTCCCCTGAAAAGCCCTCGACAGGCCTACGGCCTGCACCGCTTTGTTCATTGACGAGTTGCTACGGGGACTAACTATAGGGCGCGGCAATATGTTGAGTCAAATGCAGATATTCAATTTTCAGGTCGCTACACGCGACATAGAAGGATTGACCGATGCAAGAGGAGATTCAGTCAAATCAATGTTCAAATCTGATTACAGTGTTTCTGTAAAAAATGTCAGAGTCATTTTGGGTTATCAAGTAAAATCAGATATATCTAAAGCAGAAGCTGAACAGGCAATTTACGATTTATTTGCAGATCCAGTTATTGAAATTGGTTCTTTAGATTCTTCTTTATTGGACAACAAACAATTATTCCCTGAGAAACCACAAATCGCGATAACTGTCGGATTCAAACCAGGAGTCACAGATAATGCGGGGCAAGCAGGTTTGGACGGCCTTCTTACGATTTTTCCAAACATATCTCACGAATCTCAAATAGCGACAACCATGACTTACTTATTTTGGGGCGTTCCAGAAGAAATCTCTCCAAGTTGGCTTTCTAGTAAGTTGCATAATCAAATGATAGAAAGATCGAGCATATCTGACAGGAAAGCTTGCTCCACATCATCATGGCCGGCTTTGGATTTTCCTGAAAGACCTCCATTGACTCAGCAACCTTTGGCAACTGTAAATCTTGAGGTCACTGATGACGAATTAATCCAAATTAGTGAAACAGGATTATTAGCATTGAATTTAGAAGAAATGAAAGCAATACAAGCCAATTATCGCAATCCACAAATTCGTTCGGCAAGATTAGAGCTAGGGTTACCTGAGAAAGCACCTACTGATGCTGAGCTTGAATGCCTTGCTCAAACTTGGTCTGAACATTGTTGTCATAAAATATTTGCAGCCAAAATTCATCATGTAGATTCCGAAACAGGAGAAGACACATTCATAGATTCATTATTCAAAACTCATATTATGAAACCAACTTTAGATATTCAATCAGAAGTAAATTGGTTGTTGAGTATTTTTCATGATAATTCAGGAGTTATTGCATGGAATGACGATTGGAGCCTTTGTATAAAGGCTGAAACTCACAATTCCCCCAGTGCTCTTGACCCATTCGGCGGTGCAATGACGGGCATAGTAGGCGTCAATAGAGATATTTTAGGTACGGGATTAGGTGCCCGGCCGATTGCTAATACCGACGTCTTCTGTTTTGGGCCTCCTAATTATTCAGGGCACATTCCTGAGGGGCTATTCCATCCATCTCGTGTGTTTCGAGGAGTGCACGCGGGAGTTCGAGCCGGTGGTAATGAATCCGGAATCCCAACAGTCAATGGAGCCATAGTATTTGATGAACGATATCTTGGCAAACCATTAGTTTATTGTGGAACTGTTGGTATGATGCCGAGATTCTTGCCTGATGGCAGAGAAAGTCATGACAAAACCCCTCAACCTGGCAACATAATCTACATGGTTGGAGGAAGAGTGGGTAGTGATGGAATCCATGGCGCCACCTTTTCTAGCCTTGAATTGACAGAAGACAGCCCTTCATCAGCGGTTCAAATAGGCGACCCTATAACACAAAAGAAAATGATTGACATGGTATTAGAGGCTAGAGATTTAGGCCTTATCCAAGTAATCACGGACAATGGTGCAGGCGGACTATCCAGTAGTGTTGGAGAGTTAGCAGAATTGACAGGTGGTGCGGATTTAGATCTTGCAGCGGTTCCCTTGAAACAACCAGGATTGAGCAAATGGGAAATTTTAGTTTCAGAATCCCAAGAAAGAATGACCATTGGGGTCAATCCCGAAGATTGTGAGGCTTTTGAGAGATTAGCAGATTTACATGAAGTGGAAGCCACCGCAGTAGGGCAATTCACTGACTCGGGGGCTTTTGTCGTTCGCTTTGGCGACGAAACAGTAGCACACCTTCCAATTTCATTCTTACACGATGGTTGTCCCCAACTACAACTCGAATCCGAATGGAAAATACCTCAGCACCATCCTATAATATTCCCTTCATTGGGTCATAAAGGAATGGGGGAAATACTTTCCAGACTCATGGCCAGACCAAATGTGGCAAGTAAAGAATGGTGGGTTAGATCATATGATCATGAAGTCATAGCACAATCTGTAATCAAACCATTTGGTGGTGTGAATCACGATGCCCCTGGAGACGCAGCAGTTATTGCCCCAATACATGGGCACACCCAAGGAGCGGTAATATCCAATGGAATAGTACCTAGGTATTCAGACATCGACTCGTATGCTATGGCAGCAGCTAGTATAGATGAGGCATTACGTAATGCAGTTTGTGTAGGCGTAGATTTAGACTTAATCGCAGGGTTAGATAATTTTTGTTGGCCTGATCCTGTTGAATCTGCAAAGACTCCAGATGGCCGATACAAATTAGCACAATTGGTACGTGCAAATCGAGCACTAGACGAAGTATGTAGGGCATACAATTTGCCTTGTATTAGTGGTAAAGACTCAATGAAGAACGACGCTACTTTGGATGGTGAAAAAATCAGTGTCCCTCCTACTCTTTTATTCAGTCTAATAGGTAACCACAAAGACGTTAGAAAGGCAGTATCTAGTGATTTTAAAGAATCTGGAGATATGATATATCTTGTCGGAGAGACTCATCAAGAGTTAGGTGCAAGTGAATTAGCGTTTATGCTCCAAGACGAATCACAAGGTGCAAGTGGCATAGGTGGTCAAGTGCCACAAATAGATACCGCCAGGAATCTTTCATTGTATCGAAGTTTAACATTTGCAATGTCAAAAGAATTGGTTGCTAGTGCGCACGATTGCAGCGATGCAGGACTTGCTGCGGCATTGGCCGAATGTTGTTTTGGTTGTGATTCTGGCGCAAACTTAGACATCTCTCAACTTCTTTCAGCCCAATCTGATTTAGATATATGGGGTGCACTATTTGGTGAAAGCCTTGGTAGAATTTTAGTTAGTGTTAAACCCCAGAATTCTCAACTATTTGAGGAATCTATGAAAGGCCATACGTGTGATATTCTGGGAATTGTTGGTTCAGAAGATGAAATAATATTCAGAAATTCAGATGAGGTGGTACTTTCAGCATCCATGAGTGATTTACGCAATTCTTGGAAAGGAACGTTAAATGGAGGTGTTAATTGATGCAACCCAAAGTAGCGGTACTTTCTGGTTTTGGAATAAATTGTGAAACCGAGACAATGGCTGTATTTGACATGGCCGGAGCAAAATCAGACAGGATTCATGTAAATCGATTGGTCAATGGCGAAGTAAATTTAGCAGACTATCACATTATGGCGGTTCCTGGAGGATTTTCATTTGGCGACCATCTAGGTAGTGGGCGTTTAATGGGCAACAGACTGAGATTCGGGTTAAGAGAACAGGTTCGAGATTTTGTCAAGTCGGGGAAACCAGTAATTGGAATATGTAACGGATTTCAAGTATTAGTAAAAATGGGTTTATTGCCTGGCGATGAAGACGTCAGTTTGACACAAACCGCTTCTCTCGCCCTTAATGATTCAGGGCATTATGAGAATAGATGGGCAACTTTAGAATTTGATTCGAATAGTCATTGTATATGGACAAAAGACATGACTAGAATCAGAGTCCCGGTTCGTCATGGCGAAGGCAAATTCGTTACTGCAGACAAAAAACTCCTCGATGATTGGAATAAAGCGGGCCAGTTAACCGTTCGCTACGTTGACCCCTCTACGAAATATCCATCTTCAAGTGACGAAGTTTTACCATATCCTATTTCCCCAAATCAAAGCTGGAGAAACATTGCGGGCGTCTGTGATCCTTCTGGATTGGTCTTTGGATTAATGCCACATCCAGAGGCGAACCATTCAACCTGGTTAGGTGCTACATGGACTAGA
>Ga0315326_10002369_pt1 | contig 10114 bp, 6 predicted proteins | sample M180m32315metaG_FD_203457 | JGI IMG/M metagenome (GOLD analysis project Ga0315326, IMG submission 203457) | Ammonia-oxidizing marine archaeal communities from Monterey Bay, California, United States - M1 80m 32315 | ecosystem: Environmental > Aquatic > Marine > Coastal | place: USA: California... | reverse complement strand
CCTGAAATTGATCTCATTAGTAATTCGTCAGCAACTCTGAATGCTGCGTCTAGAGGTAAGTCTCTCACTCCTTCTACCTCTAGTAGCCTTTCATTGGGAAGTACAACTACGGTATCACAAACTTCTCTTAATCTCTCTAGACCCCACTCTGCATTTTGTCTTCTTAGTGCTCCTTCGGAAAGAAAAGGATAAGATACTACAGCTATTGTTAATGCCCCAGCTGCTCTAGCTAATCTAGCTATTACGTGAGCAGATCCAGTACCTGTTCCTCCTCCCAAACCAGCGGTAATGAATGCTAGATCACACTCTTCAACCTCATTTTTCAAAGATCTCTCCGATTCATAAGCTGCTTGTTCGCCTTTCTCAGGATCTCCTCCTGCTCCTCTTCCTCTTGCCGATCTACCAATAAGAACTTTATTTTGTACCCCCACTCTAAGTAAATGCTGAGCGTCTGTGTTTATTGCCATCCCTCTAACATATGTATCATCAAATAATCCTTCTTGTTCTAATCTAGCTACGGTGTTGGAACCACAGCCTCCACAACCGAAAACTCGTATTCTTGGTTGAAGCGAAGAGAGCAACTGGACAAGTTCAGAATCACTCTCAGTATCTATAGGAGCAGACGGTATTCCTTCATCCTCTTGAAGTTCCAATACGCGGTCGATGATATTCTTCACGAGTCACAGGCGGATTAGACAGAGGATAACCATTACCCTTGTTAGAAGGGCTTTAGTTACAGTTTCATCATTTAATTGAATTGACGAATCACAATTCTAGGAGTTGTTTCCTTGTGCTATTAAATCTAACTAAGAAGGTGTAAACTCCTCCCCAAGCAGACACTGCTAATGCAACAGTCATTCCATTTAATTCAGCATTACCGAGTAATATGTATTCAAAATATTCGTTGTATGATGTAATATCTATCCCCGAACCTCCTGTATATGCTTGCATAGCGGCAATTAGAAGCCCCAAGAGAGTGACAATCATGCGATCAGCTCGTGAAAACCCTCCGTATATTCTATCAAGCCCCACAGATTGAGCCTGTGTCCCCATATAAGAGCCTAGAAGAGTCAGAAGTCCAGCAATTAAACCTGCATCAGGATTACTTACAAATGAAACATTCATTCCAATTGCTACTAATAAACCAACATCAACAATACGATCTATAGTATGGTCGAGAAAATCACCATACGGTCCGTCTGTTCCTTGATGTCTAGCCAATGCTCCGTCTAATGCATCAAAAACTCCTGCGATTAGAACAAGAATTACAGCACCAACAATCATCAAGGCACCTGTATTATTCATCTCCGCAATCGCTAGGACGTAAAATCCAACAAGCGAAACTATCAATGATGTCCAGGTTAATACAGATGGGTCGAGATTACCTAATTTTAGTACAATTGGTTGTATTGCTTTTGTCCAGGTTTCCCTCATTTTCTCAAACATATTAATCCTCCATTCTCTGAATCCAGTCAATCTCTGTGTCTACAGTAGATGGTTTGAATCCATCTGTAATCCAATTATGAATAGACTCAAAAATCACTTCTTGGTTTATTTCCGAGGTATCTAACTCTAACCACCCATTTGAATCGTTTTTATCGTTCCAAGGTCCGCCAATTAATTCCCATTCAACATTCCCACGTATTTTTTCTTTCGTATATTCTCTACTTTCCAATCTTTTTTGTAAAACATCTGGTTGACATCGTAAGATAATCGTATAATCACAAGGAAGTTGATGGCTCAGATGTCCATCTATGATCAATGTATTTTCTGGATTTTTAGACCAAGATTTTTCTAATTCACGACATAACTTTTCAATATCTATTGGCCTAGAGTTATCTAATCTATCAATTTCTCCTAAGCAGTTGTGTTCTTTTGCTAATGATTCTAAAGAAATAATATCGTATCCATTTTTCTCAAATAAAGATGCGACTGTTGTTTTCCCAGTCCCGGGCGTTCCACTAAGTGCTAGTCTAAACACCCTTTCCACGTTATCTCCGGTATCGGTTTAACGGATGAATCCTCCCTATTGTAAGCGTAACATTGACTTCATTATCGTTCTCCCAAGTAAATAATGGTAGATGCTGCGAGTATAGTTAGAGCCTTTGACCCACGCGAAAGTAAACTGAATATTTTATTATTAGCCGTTCCAGCAACTGTTTATTTCAATTATGTTCAACATGATGAAAATCTTTCTTTTATTACCTCGATGATAGCAATTATGCCGTTGGCATTTTTAATGGGTAAGGCTACTGAAGAAATTGCTCTAAGAACCTCTGAATCAGTTGGTGGTTTACTCAATGCAACATTTGGAAATGCGGCGGAAATAATAATTTGCATACTAGCTCTTCTGACAGCTGCAGAGAATGCTGGTACAGAAACCGAAGAGATAATGATAAATATAGTCCAAGCAAGTTTAATCGGTAGTATTCTTGGTAATTTATTGCTTGTAATGGGTCTTTCGTTTGTTTGGGGAGGAGTTCATCATTCTGAGCAAAAGTTTTCTGAAACTCAGGTTAGTTCAAATGGTTCACTTCTACTATTGTCGGTCATTGTTTTAATTATTCCTACAGTATTCAATTTCACGGTTGATGGTTCAGCAGGTGAAGATGGTGTCGAGAAACTATCTCATGCAGCCGCTATGATTCTTCTAGCAATATATGGTTTCTTTCTTTTATTCCAACTCAAGACACATTCTCACCTATTTGCGACAGAAAATACCCATCATGAAGAACCTCAGATGGATCAGAAAGATGCAATAATTTTACTTATTATCGCCACAATTTTAGTTTCATGGATGGCCGAGATTCTTGTTCATTCAGTGGAATCGGCTGCTGAAGAATATCACCTTCCATATCTTTTCATTGGCGTAATTCTGTTACCTTTATTTGGTAATGCAGCCGAACATTTCACTGCCGTATCTGTTGCTGCAAAGAATAAGATGGATTTGTCTTTCGCGATATCAATTGGTTCTTCTACTCAGATAGCTGTCTTTGTGGCTCCTTTGATGGTAGTGGTTGCTTGGGCCCTAAATTTACCTCTAACTTTTGAATTTGGTATACTTGAGACAATAGCAGTGTTTCTTGCAGTTACAATAGCAAATTTAACAGCAGCTGATGGTAAGTCCAATTGGCTTGAAGGACTTATGCTCTTAGGGACTTATGCTATTCTAGGATTAGCCTTCTACTATCATCCATGAAACTACTAATTATAATAGTAATTCGAACTCGCCATACATATGGAAATTGGCGTTGATAGTTTCGCAGAGGTAAAACTCGATAATGGTCAGAGTTACCCTGTCAATAGTGCTCAGTCAATATCCGATTTACTTGACAGAATAGAACATGCTGATAAGATGGGTCTTGACGTATTCGGAATAGGTGAGCATTATCGAAGAGAGTTTCTTGATTCTGCCAATTCAGTAATATTATCTGCAGCAGCAGCACGAACAAAGAATATCCGTTTAACGAGTGCAGTAACAGTTCTCAGTGCCGCAGACCCTGTACGAGCATTCCAAAATTTTGCTACACTTGATCTTGTTTCTTCCGGACGTGCGGAAATGGTTGTTGGTCGTGGCTCATTCACCGAATCTTATCCTTTATTTGGTTTGAATTTACATGAATATGATGAAATATTTTCAGAAAAATTAGATCTTCTTCTATCTATTAGAGATAATGAAACGGTCAACTGGTCAGGTAGATTTAGACCTCCTCTAAATAATCAAGAAATTTATCCAAGGCCATTACAAGAAAAATTACCAATCTGGTTAGGTGTAGGGGGAACTGCTCAATCTTTTGTTCGAGCGGGATTACTTGGGCTACCTTTGATGATTGCAGTAATTGGAGGTGAAACTCATCGTTTCAGGCCATTAGTTGACCTTTACAGAGAAGCAGGAGAACGCGCAGGACATTCTCCTGAACAATTGAAAGTAGGTTTACATTCCTTGGGTTTCGTAGCCAATGACGCTCAAGATGCGAGGAATACTTATTTTCCCGGATATGCTAAGGCGTTCACAAAGATAGGCCGTGAAAGAGGATGGCCTCCAGTTACTAGGAATAGATTTGATGAACAAACCGGACCCCTTGGAGCCTATGTTATTGGCGACCCAGAAGAAGTTGCAGAGAAAATAATTAGACATAGCGAAGCATTGGGGGGGATTTCCCGTTTTTCTTTTCAATTAGATAATGCGGGACTTTCCCATAATCAACTAATGGATACAATAGAACTGATAGGAAAAGAGGTCTCACCATTAGTAAATAAGGGATTATAACCGATTATTCAAAGACCATAGACATCACCCTAACAATGTGAGTCGTATTCTGGAATGGTCTGAAGATGAACTTTCATCTTATTACTTTGATAATGAAATAGATTTATCTTGGCTCGCTAAGTCTTCAAGACATCAGTTTCGATGGAAGTCATTAAAGGGGCCTTGGATTACATCTGATAGAAGGGTTTCTTCTTCAAAGAAATTAATAGAATTATTTTCTAACTCAATACCTACTGATGTTTATGTTTCAACTTCTTCATGGCTTAATCCTGTTAATCTACCTAGGATTAAAGACAGCAAAAAACCTTCGCCTATACTTCTAGATCATCTTGTTGTTTTTGATATCGATATTAGACCATTTTGTCTTATCCGTTTAGAAGAAGCAAGACAGGCAACTTTGAATCTCAGAAATTGGTTAATTGATAATACTGATATTAAGATTAAACATATCACATTTTCAGGAAGTAAGGGATTTCATATCATCGCAGACGATCCTGATAGAGAATCATTTTCCGAACCAGATCCTAAATTAAGAGAAGAGAAAGTTAAATCTCAACGTAAACGACTATTGGGTCGAGTGATTGAAGCAGGGCATCCGGTTGACAAGGTCGTAACTGCAGACACTAGACGGATTATTCGTTTACCTGGAACTGTTCATGGTAAGACGGGCTGGATTTGTACAATAATAAATGATGAATGGATTGAATTACCAGTTAATAAGTGGATAAATAAAGTACCTAGACATGAATCCGCAATCAAAATTCCAAAAAGACCTCCAATAAGACTGCCTAAGCTCCCTCTCTCTAAAATCAATTTAAGATTCAATCGGAAGAAAGTAGTGAGTTACCCTCAATATACTAGTCTAGAACTAAGTAGTCATGTGCACGGAACGAAGGATCGATCCGCTTTCGTTTCATGGTTACCCCGAAAATGGGGTGATATTCGTGAATCTATAGCAAAGTCTCAAAACTTTTTTAGTGAACTTAACCTAGGTCCTGTTGCTTATTTTCATGATGAAGAGAGAGTTTTAGCTATTATTCCGCGAGCAATTCCTAAAGACTTTTTACTTAGTAAATTATCACAACAAGATTTCAATGATTTTGTTTATGAAACACGTCATATGAATCATAGCTGGACTCGAATCTCAGGTAGACTGATGGGGGAAAATTGGGAAGGTGAAATCGAACCTATTTCTGTACTTGGATATGAGGCCGCAGAAGACTGTTTACACCCTTGGTCTGCTCCACATCTTGAGATATGTTCTCGGTTGGGTCTGCCTATACGGGTGTCTCATGGCGATATTTCAGGAACCAATGAAGTACCTATGAGGGTTGCAATCCGGCGTTGAGTTTATTTCCCTGTTTACAGACGCAGGTCTGTCTCAAAGAAGGAGCCTAACGGCAATGACTGCAGATGCTACGCATCGTCTCTTATGGAGAACCCAGAGGTCATGGCGCCGAGACAGCGCCATGGCCAAAATAATATCGCGGTGTAAATATGGGTCTTTTTGATTTCATAAAGGCATCAATTCACAAAGTAACGGCTCCCCCCGATGTCAGAACCCTCTCCCCAGGCCGTCAAACCAGAAATCGCCCCCCTCGAAGAACCCGAAATCGCCCTCCTCGGAGCTATCCTCGCAGAGATCCACTACGCAAGTTAACCAAAATTATGGAAGGTAACTATCATCAATTAATCGCTAAATTAAGGCCAGTATCTTCCATTGATGAGGGTATAGAAAAACTCGATGAAATGTTAGATACCCCTGTTCATCCCAATCATTCAAGGAATTTTTTTACTCATCCTTTCGTCGTAAATGCTTTGGATTTAAATCATAGTCCGAAATCAGTAAACGAATCCCAAGAAGAAAATTGGTGGGAAGTTGATAAATCTGTGGGAAAATCTGCGATACCAAAATCATCTTTCCCAATTTCAGAAAATGTAGATGTATGTGGGGAACCAAGTTGCTCAACGGGAGTTAATGCTTTTGATTTCCGATGTTTCTCATGTCGTAAAAGATACTGTGATGTTCATAAAAACACAGGAATTGATTGTAAATTCTGTGAGACTTGAATTTAAGTAAAGACACTCTTGCTATGGAATGAACCTCTTGGAGAGAGGTTTTGTTCTAAAGCCCAACGAACATGCTCTCTACCATCTTCACTATACCCATAAACAACTTCTCCAGGACTGACTTCGAAATTCCAGTATTTTTGAAAAATCAAAGCATCTTCTTTATTTTGAGCTAATTTTTTAGGAACTGCGTGATACATTGCTAACTTCTTTTTCTTTGTTCTAAAGTATTTACCAATTACTTCAGGGAGTAATTTACTAACCCAATTGTCGTTAAGTATCTTTATTTGTCTCGGTATCATATATCTTGGATTATCTAATGGCCCAAGAACCTGCGCCATGGCTTCAGTAAAGATTGCAGATTCTTCTTCAGAAGCATCTTCCAGATAAGCTCTCATCCATCCTCCTCCTCTATTTCCTGCAGAAACTTTTGCAGTCATTTGTAGATGCCCAGTTGCTCTGAGTGCTCCAGAAACCGCGGTTGCTATCGCTAAAACTAATGATTCATCATTCCATTCTGGTCTTTCAAATGAAACACTTAGTATTGGCCATCCTCCAGAGAAACCTTCCTTCATTTTCATCTCTATTGCTTCTCTTGGAACAGCATTGAATGGCTCTCCTATTTTCCACAACTTCCTTGTCCTTTCTCTATTCCTTGCTCGTCTAATCATTTCTTCATTAAAGACATCTAGTGTTTCAGAAATTCCTTCAGGACGAACTTCTGTGAAAGCCGCATGAACATGTCCCACTCCTTTCTCTATTGCACTATCATCACACACTCCATAAAGTCTTGAATGCTTTCTTTTGAAACGATCATAATCATCAAAACCTTTGCTGAATTCTTCTGCTAAGCAAATAATATCCCAGTTATTTGCGACCTTTTCTGGATTATATTTATCCAATCTAAATGATCTTCCTCTTAGTTGGTTTATGCTCATACTTGTTGTAACAGTCGTCAAATCAATTAGGACATTGATTCTGCTTGCATCCCATCCTTCACCTAAGAGACCCCGAGTTCCAACTAAACATTTTGTAACTCCTTCTTGAAACATTTCAGTAATCATTTCAGTATAGTATCTAGGTTTCCATTGTCCCCCCCTTCCTCTTATCTCATAATATCCATTTTTGTCTACATGTTCAAGCTGAATATCTAAATTTCTTTCTTTAATCCATTGTTCAAATCGTGGCATTATTATTTTAACAAGGTCATCATCTACTAGTACAGTAGACCCAGTCATAAGAACAGGATTCAATCTATCAGTGGATTCATCCCTTAGAAGGGAACGAAATGCTGCGATTGCCCCTCCTGCATTTTCATCGAGGACTCCTTCAACCAACGCGGTAGCAGAGGTCTTCTCAAAATCAGTGACTATCACCGCCCTTATATCTGGCCCTAGGGCCTGCATTTCAGCGGAAAGAATATCTCTTAGTGCATCATACTTTGCTGATGCATAAGCCATTACACGCCCAACTGGAGATGCACAAGGTCTCATTCCTGTTTCGGTAATCTGGTGACCTAGCATTCTCAATCTTTGAATAGCCGTTTCAGCTAATGCGTGGTCCTTTTTATTCTTAGAACGAAGTAAACCATGTCTAATATAACGATCTAATAGAGTAATTATCACAGAATTCTTTGTTAGATTCTTATCAATTAATTTTTGTTCCGGGTATGGGACGCCATTGGGGAGATTAATTTCTTTAAACAATAGATATAATCTTCCAGCGTTAGCCAAAGATTCATCTCTCCTTACAAAAGTAGTCCAATTCTTAGCAGGGCCACTGGGTAGCAATAATTCACTCAATACTTTAGTTAGCCAAATATCTAATTTCGGAGTACGATTCTCAGTATCTTTGGGGCCATTACTAATATCTTCAACTAATTCTTCAAATTCTTTATCTACATTTGCGATATAAGTTAATTCTGAAGCACTAGGTCTAACAAAATATGCTAGATCCTGATAAGGTGACAAATTTGAATCTCGAACCAGAGCTGGCACTGGAACTTCGTAATCGATTTCACCAAAGAATTTAGAATATCTTTCGCCATCTTTTAGACCTACGGAACTAATATCTGGAGGAGTAGCAGTCAATCCTAAAACAATAGGATTACCAAAGTATTCTCGTATTTCACTCAGAACCCGCCCCCAATGGCCTAGTAAGTGGTGGCATTCATCAAGGATGATTAACCCAATTCCTACTTTTGCAAGATTTTCTAGATTCTTTTTAGAAGATTCATGTAAAACCCATAATGCATTACCATGCGTTGTAAAATCATCTCTTACTTGTTTTCTGTAGTGGCCGAGTCTTTCATTATAATAATCTAGATTATTTTCTTTAAGATCATTTATCCATGCTCTAGCAGTTTCTATATCTTCGGCTTCTTTTTCTAAAATTAATCTATTTTCCCATAATTCGATTGCGGTTTGATTTAGATTCTTATCTGCACGTTTTGGGAGTGTTACTGATTGGTATGTTAGGGATGTGAGTAATCCTGGTGATTTTGTATCCGTACCTATTTTGTCGTCTTTCCCATCTAACTCGAACAATTCCCTGGCTCTCGCAATCCATTGCGCCTGTATTGCAGAATTTGGGCTCAAAACTAGTGTTGGAAGTCTAACTAGATCAGACCATGTATACAATCCAAGTACTGTTTTTCCTGATCCTGGTGGGGCTACTATATGCAGGTTTTTTTCTCCCGATTCTAATTGTTTACGTATAATTTCAGATGAAGCCATTTGGGAAGGCCTTAACTTACCAGAGAAACCAATCTGCCCAAACTCCTCCATATTACTGCCTCATGCTCCTAAGGTGAAAACATTATTCACTACGATTTTTAGTAATTCTTATTCTGAAAAAGCAAAGATTGACGACAAATGACTGTTTGGAAGAAACATGGTTGTCTCAGAGACGGGTCTAAGGCGTGTTACTAATGCTCGTCTAATTGACCATGACGGTACAGTCAATCATGGTAATTTTCTCTTGCATAGTGATGGCACTTATTCATTGAGTAATGGCGATGAAGATGTGATTGAAACTATTGACGGTTCAATGCGTTTAATCACTCGCTCATTTCAAAATTGGCATACGCATTTAGCAATGGTTCTTAATCGAGGTATGGGAGAAGGTTTACCTCTTATGGAGTGGTTAGAAACTTCAATTTTTCCTGTAGAGAAATTTCTAACTCCTGAATTTGTAGAAGTAGGTACCCGAGCAGCAGCGGCTGAATTGATATCAACTGGTACAACATTTGCTTGTGATATGTACTTTCATACTGAGGTGATCGGTAATACACTTGCTGAGACAGGCCTCAGAGCAGAGTTATGTGGCCCCATTACTGATGGTTTAACACCCAACTTCAAGCCAGGTTCAGGAGATGCCTTGAGGCATATGGAATCTTTGATTAGAGCGGGTTCGTCACGCCCTGAGAGGATATCATATGGTATAGGTGCTCATTCAGTCTATGTTTGTAGTGAAGAGACTCTCAGAAAGGCATCTGAATTATCTAAAAAGACGGGATGTAAACTTAGTATTCATACTTCTGAAACCCGTAAAGAAGTAGCTGACTGTCATGAATCTACTGGCATGTACCCTATTGAATATCTTGATTCTTTAGAATTCTTCACTGATGGCAATACTGTATGTGCACATTGTGGTTGGGTTACAAAGAAAGAAATGAGGATATTAGCGGGACATGACGCTCATGCGGTTCATTGCCCTACGTCAAATCAAAAACTTGCATGTGGCGGGACACTTTCTTACCCAGCTATGATAGAG
>Ga0315326_10002361_pt1 | contig 10133 bp, 17 predicted proteins | sample M180m32315metaG_FD_203457 | JGI IMG/M metagenome (GOLD analysis project Ga0315326, IMG submission 203457) | Ammonia-oxidizing marine archaeal communities from Monterey Bay, California, United States - M1 80m 32315 | ecosystem: Environmental > Aquatic > Marine > Coastal | place: USA: California... | reverse complement strand
AGATCCGCAAACTGGCGCTCCAGCGTGTGTTGGGCGATTGCATTGCGAACGGGAGCATCCAGGTGGTCGATTCGTTTGAGATTGCAGACGGCAAGACGAAATCCTTTCAGGCTGAAGTGCGGAAGATCACCGACGCCACCAAGGTTCTGGTGGTTGCGCCCAAGTTCGATGACAGGACCCTCCTTGCCCACCGGAACCTCCCGGGTGTGATGTGTCTTCCGGCCAATGAGGTCACCATCGAGGAGCTCCTTTATCACGATACCATTATCCTTACTGCCGACGCCCTGGAGGTGCTGGCGACGCGGACCAGCTAAGGAACGAACCCCACTGAACAATGAGAGACATCTACTCCGTCATCGATAACGTGAGACTTTCCGAGAAGTCCACCCTGCTGCAGGAGCTCAACAATGAATACGTCTTCAAGGTGGACCGTCGTGCCAACAAGATCGAGATCAGGCGTGCTGTAGAGCAGGCCTTCGGGGTGAAGGTGATTGGCGTGCGCACGGCCAATTACAGCGGCAAGGTCAAGCGAGAGCGCCGTGCGGACCAGGGCAAGACTGCATCCTGGAAGAAGGCCATGGTTCGCCTGAAGGACGGAGACACCATCGATCTCATCTAGCGATTCAACCTGTTGAATAGATTTGAATTAGGGAAGCCGGATCCGAATCAACAAATTGACGATTTAGCGATTTAACCAATTTCCAATCATGCCACTTAGAAGCTTCAAACCAGTGACTCCGTCGAACCGCTACAAGATGTGGCCGACCTACGAGGAGATCACCAAGAAGAAGCCCGAGAAGGGACTGACTGAACCGCTTCCCAAGAGCGGGGGTCGGAACAACCAGGGCAGAATCACCTGTCGTCATATCGGCGGAGGTCACAAGCGCAAATACCGCCTGATTGATTTCAAGCGAAGGAAGCGCGAGGTGGAGGCCCGGGTGATCGCGGTGGAGTACGATCCGAACCGGACCTGCCGTATCGCTCTCATTGACTATTCCGATGGCGAGAAGGCTTATATCCTCTGTCCGGTGGGACTTCAGGTGGGAGCTACCGTGCTGGCAGGGGATAATGCTCCGCCTACTCCCGGCAACGCAATGCCTCTCAAGAGCGTTCCGCTTGGAACGGCCGTTCATAACATTGAATTGCGTCCGGGAGGAGGAGGGAAGGTAGCCCGATCTGCTGGACAGCAGGCAGTGGTCTCCAACCGGGAAGGTGGATACGCCCTGATCAAGATGCCGTCGGGCGAAATCCGCCGCTTCCACGAGAATTGCTATTGCACGATCGGTCAGGTTGGAAACCGCGATCACATGAATGAGGTCTCCGGCAAGGCCGGCCGGACCCGCTGGAAGGGTGTCCGCCCGACGGTGCGTGGAATGTGCATGAACCCGGTCGACCATCCCAACGGTGGCGGGGAGGGCAAGTCCAAGTCCGGCGGCGGTCGCCAGCACCTGAAGTCACCCTGGGGTCATACCAAGGGGCAGCGGACGCGCTCCAAACACAAGGCCAGCAATAAGGTTATTGTCGAGCGCCGTAAGTCGAAGAAGCGTTAACCACTCTGAATCATGCCACGTTCCCTCAAGAAAGGTCCTTTCGTTGACCAGAAACTTCTGGCCAAGATCGATACTGCGGTCGCCCAGAGTGATAAGAAGCCCATCAAGACCTGGAGTCGCCGGTCCATGATTACGCCGGATTTCGTGGGGCTCACCTTCCTCGTGCACAGTGGGAAGGTGTTCACCAATGTCTATGTCACCGAAAACATGGTGGGTCACAAGCTGGGCGAATTTGCCCCCACTCGTATTTTTAGGGCTCACGGGGGCGTGGGCAAAAAATAATGCGTAGAAGAATCCTGCAACTCCCCACCCTTCGCTCCACATGAAGTATACTCCCGCAAAGTTCATCCTCGGCGCCATTCTGGCGGCAGGGGCGGGAGTTTCGGTGGCCGGAGGTCAGGAGTTGGACGATCTGACTCGGCTCCAGGCCGAAAACGCTCGACTGAAAATCCGGAATGGCAGTCTGCAAGAAAGCCTGGTGGAAGCGAACAGGCGCGAGAAGGAATCCGCCGATGCACTGGTCAAGATCAAGGTACGCCTGCAGGCCTTGGGCAAGGATCTCCTCAGCGATGGCGATGAGCGCACGGTGGAGGCCTGGCAGAACGTGACCGTGCTGGACCGTCGTCTGCGCCGGTTGGAGGAAACTTCCATCCGTCTTTCGGCTGCGGCGCAGGCCTTCATCAAGACCGCCATTACAGCCGATCCCGAGGCCCGATCTCAACTTGAGGCTCACCTGCGGGCTCTGGAGGTGGAACTGGGGTTGCGCAACAAACCTGAACAGAATATCGACCGTGGAAATCTCCAGCATGCTCTCGTCAAGAGCATCGATGAAAAGAGTGGTCTGGTGGTGCTTAACGTGGGTACGAAGGAGAATGCGCGGATCGGAATGATCTTTAACATCATGCGTGGCGACCAGGTAGTGGCTGAAGCGATGGTGGCCGATGTGCGCCCCGATATTTGCGGGGTGTTCGTTCAGCAACTCGAAAACGACAACAACCCGGTGCGATTCAACGACACCGCTTCCCTCAAGAAGAACTAATCTCTCCCCCTCCTGTCATGGAAGTTCGTTCCGTTTACAAGTATGCGCGCATCTCGCCCAAGAAGGCACGGGATGTGGCCCGTGAGATTCAAGGTCTCCCGGTATCTGACGCCATCGATACCCTCAATTTCACTCCCAAGAAGGCGGCCTTTCTGATCGGAAAGACGCTCAAGAGCGCGGTGGCCAATGCCGAGAACAATCACGACCTGGCGGCTGACAGCCTCCATGTGAAGGAAGCCAACATCTCGGATGGCCCCTCCTTCCGTCGCTACAAGCCGCGTGCTCGCGGATCGGCCAGCGCCATCCGCAAACGCACCAGTCACATCTATATTATCCTTACCGATGAAATGGAAGTGGAGGAGAAGCCCGCTCGCGACCGCAAGCCCAAGAGCAAGAAGAAGCCCGCGCCGAAGGTGAAAGAGCCTGAGATCGAGGAGACGGAGGAAGAGGTGCCGGCTACGCAGGAAAACGACGACCTGACCAATGTTGAGTCTGCTCCAGTTGCGGAGGAGATCTCTAATGAACCCGAAGCGGAAGCAATCGACGAGGTGAGCGAAATCGCAGAGGAAGTTTCCGATGAGTCCTCCGAGGGCCAGCAGGCCACGGAGGAAGAAAAGAAAGAAGACTGATACCCTTTCCCCAACACAAAGAATTATGGGACAAAAAGTAAATCCCGTCGGATTCCGACTCGTTGTTAACCGCGATTGGCGTTCCAAGTGGTACGCCGAGGGCGAGGACTACCGCGAGAAGCTCCATGAGGACCTGAAGGTGCGTAAGTATCTGAGTGGCCGTCTTCAGTTTGCCGCTCTCTCCAAGGTGGTTATCGAACGGGCCTGGAACAGCATTCGCGTCACGCTCCATACGTCCCGTCCTGGTCTCGTGATCGGACGGAAGGGATCAGAGATCGAACGTATGACGAAAGATATTGGGAAGATCTGTGGTGAGGCCCAGGTGAAGATTGACATCGTGGAAGTCCGAGATCCGGAACTCGACGCTCAGTTGGTGGCCGAAAACGTCGCTGTCCAGTTGGAGCGCCGGATCAGTTTCCGGCGTGCCATGAAGCGTGCGCTCCAGACGGCCATGGACTTCGGAGCGGAGGGGATCCGGATTCGCTGTGCAGGTCGTCTGGGAGGTTCCGATATCGCGCGGGCCGAGTGGTACCGGGAAGGGAAAGTCCCCCTGCAGACCTTGCGGGTGCCCATCGATTACGGATTTGCAGAAGCCAGGACCGTCTATGGAATCATTGGCGTGAAGTGCTGGGTCAATCGCAAGGAGAAGAGTGAGAAAGAAGGCGATGGTAGCCGGGGATCCCGGCCCCAGCGTCGGGATGATCGTCGCGGTGGGCGTGGACCTGGTGGACGTGGACCGGGCGGACCTGGTGGACGTGGACCGGGCGGGCCTGGTGGACGTGGACCGGGCGGACCTGGTGGACGTGGACCGGGCGGACCTGGTGGACGTGGACCGGGCGGACCTGGTGGACGTGGACCTGGTGGACCTGGTGGACCTGGTGGACCTGGTGGACCTGGTGGACCTGGTGGACCTGGTGGACCTGGTGGACCTGGTGGACCTGGTGGACCTGGTGGGGCTCCCACCGGCGGCAACAAACCCAGCTAGTATTAAGGAACCAGAAATATGGCACAGATTCCAAAACGCGTTAAATACCGCAAGTCTCAACGCGGCAACCGGGGAGGCAATGCCAGCCGTGGAGTGAACATCAGCTTTGGCGATTTCGGTCTGCAGGCTCTTGACCGGGGCTGGATGAGCAGTCGCCAGATTGAAGCCTGCCGGGTTGCGATTAACCGCGAGCTCGGTCGGAAAGGAAAAGTATGGATTCGCGTCTTTCCTCATAAGCCGATCACTTCCCGCCCTCCCGAGACGCGGATGGGTAAGGGCAAGGGCCCGGTGGAAGGCTGGGTGGCTGTGATTCGGCCCGGAACAATGCTCTTCGAAATAGCCGGTGTGCCTGAGAGCTCGGCCCGGGAAGCAATGCGTCTGGCTTCCTACAAGCTCGGCATCCGTACGCGCTTTGTCTCCCGGTCCCACCACTCCGCCTAGGTCGCCAGCCTTATTTATTTCAACCAAACGCAGAACGATGCCCCAAATCAAGATTAGAGAAATTCGCGAACTGAGCACCGAGGAACTCCAGGTGCGCCTGCGAGATCTCAAGCAGGAGGGACTGAATCTTCGTCTCCAGCAATCGACTGGACAGCTGGAGAACAGCGCCCGTCTACGCCTGGTGCGTCGGGAAGCCGCTCGTGTGATGACTACCCTGAGCGAACGCCGTCACCAGACAGTGGCATCCGAGCAGGACCAGCGAACAGAAACAAACTGATTTCGATCCATGTCTGATACCGAAAAGAAGCAGGGCCTGCGTAAGCAGCGGGTCGGAAATGTGATTTCCATCAAGATGGATAAAACCATCGTGGTGGAGTTTATCGCCCGGGTGCGACACCCGAAGTTCAAGAAAATCATCAAGCGCACGAAGAAATTCTATGCGCATGATGAGAACGGAGAGGCGGCGGTCGGAGACAGGGTGCGAATCGAAGAGACCCGTCCGATATCGAAGATCAAGCGCTGGCGTCTTGCTGAGGTTCTCTCCCACCACTAAGTCACCCGTTTCAACCTCCTACATCACTCATAGCCATGATCCAGATGGAATCCAAAGTTGAGGTCGCCGATAACACGGGGGCCCGCATCGCCAAGATGATCGGAGTCATCGGCAAGGGCGGCACCAAGAGCGCCGACGTGGGCGACATTATCACTGCTCACGTGCGGGAAGCTATTCCCACCGCCTCCATCAAGAAGGGTTCGGTGGTGAAGGCCGTGGTCGTCCGGACGGCAGCTCCTATTCGTCGTCGCGACGGCTCCATCCTCCGTTTTGACGGCAATGCGGTCGTCATCATTGACAAGGATGGCAACCCGCGGGGCACCCGCATTTTCGGTCCGGTAGCTCGTGAGCTCCGCGAAAAGAATTTCATGAAAATCGTTTCTCTCGCTCCTGAAGTTCTTTGATCTGCGAGAATCAATTACTTAAACAATCCATTTCCATCTCATGGCCCGCATCAAGACACACGTAAAACCCGGTGATGAAGTCAAGGTCATTGCCGGTAACTACAAGGGCAAGCAAGGCAAGGTGCTTGAAGTGCACGCCGAGCGCGAACAAGTCATCGTGGAAGGTGTCCGCGTGATGAAAAAATCCGTGCGGCGTTCTGAACAGAACCCCGATGGCGGAATCCTCGAGAAGGATGGGCCAATTCACATTTCCAACGTCAAGAAGATCAAGAAAATCGACTGACCCGGACCGGGATTTGCTCCGCTTCGCCGTGGTAAGTCCGTCATCTGTGCAGCTAACTAAAGAATGCGCTTAAGCCGAAATCAAAGCTGACCCGCTACCATGACCCCAACCCTACTGACATACTACAAGGAGACCGTCGTTCCGGCGCTCCAGGAAGAGCTGGGCCTGAAGAACGTCAATCAGGTGCCCAAGCTGAACAAGATCGTGGTGACCAGCCACGTCGGATATACCCAGTCCGAACGGAAGACTGCAACGGAAGACGCGGTTGAAGAAATCTCCCGCATTACGGGCCAGAAGCCGAGCGTGGTTTATGCCCGTAAGAGTGTGGCCAACTTCAAAGTGCGTGCGGGCGAGATGGTGGGAGCCCGAGTGACCCTGCGGGGAAATCACATGTGGGAATTCCTGGACCGCTTTGTACACATTACCACTCCCAACATCAGGGACTTTCGAGGATTCTCACCGAAGAGTTTTGATGGAAGGGGGAACTATGCCGCGGGGGTCTCGGATCAGTCCATCTTTCCGGAAGTGGAACTCGATAAGATCAAGCGCAACCTCGGCTTTGATATCATTTTTGTGACTACCGCAGACAACAACGAATACGGGAAGGCTCTTCTCGATGCACTGGGCTTTCCCTTCCGAAAGCCGCAGCCGCAGGAAGATCAGGAGGCCGCCGAAGCCGCGGCCTAGCCCCAAGTAACGACGAACCAGATTGAATCATGGCTGTCCTTTCAGATCCTATTTCCGATTTCCTGACCCGCTTGAAGAACGCTTCGCGGGCGGGGAATGACCGCTTCTCCGCGCCATTCTCAAAGGCAAAGGCGGAGATCGCCCGTGTCCTCAAGGAAGAGGGCTACATCTGGAGCTACGAGGTTGATACCTCGGAAAAGTTCCCCCAGTTGCAGGTGAAGACCAAATTTATGGACGGAACCCCGGCTCTCACCGATCTGAAGAAGGTCTCCAAGCCGGGACGGCGACATTATGTGGGCTCGCAGGAGATTCCTCGTGTTCTCAATGGCCTTGGGATTTCGATCGTATCGACGTCCCGGGGGATCATGACCGGATCGCAGGCCAAGCGCCAGAATGTGGGCGGCGAATTGCTCGCCTTTGTGTGGTAACTCCAACCCAGAATAGAACAATGTCACGAGTTGGACAGAAGAACATTTCCCTTCCCGACAAGGTTTCGATCAACATCGGTAATGACGGGGAAGTCACGGTGGAAGGCCCCAAGGGCAAGCTGGAATGGCAATTGCCGACCGGTATATCCATTGACCAGGGGGACAGCGAAGTAACGGTGAAGCGTGAGAACGATCAGCGCAAACTTCGCGCCCTGCATGGCACAGCCCGCAGTCTCATCAACAACATGGTGGAAGGTGTTTCCAATGGTTTCGCCAAGGAGTTGGAGATCCAGGGCGTCGGATTCCGGGCTGCGGTGAAGGGCAAAACGCTCGATCTGAGCCTTGGGAAATCCCATCCCATCCTTCATCCCATTCCCGATGGAGTTACCGTGACAGTGACCGACAACACCAAGATCAAGGTAGAGGGAATGAACAAGCAGGTGGTGGGCCAGTTTACGGCCGAGGTGCGCAATTACTATCCGCCCGAGCCCTATAAAGGCAAGGGAGTCCGCTATGTTGGAGAATACGTTCGCCGGAAGGCCGGCAAGAGCGTTCAGGCGTAATCCCCCAGCTGAAAAAGACCATGAGCATTCTGAATCGAAAGGAAATCCGGCGGAAGATCCACCGGCGCATCCGAAAAAAGGTATCCGGGACTGCAGGCTGTCCCCGTCTGGCGGTGCATTACTCCAACAAGAACATCTACGCCCAGATTATCGACGATGTGGGAGGACGCACGCTCTGCGCCGCCTCCAGCCTCGACAAGGAGGTTGAGGGTTCAGGCTCAAATGTTGCTACGGCTGAGAAAGTAGGTGCCCTCATCGCAACCCGGGCTGGTGGAGCCAGTGTGTCTGCCGTCGTCTTCGACCGCGGAGGACACCTTTACCACGGAAAGATCAAGGCTTTGGCCGAAGCTGCACGGGAAGGCGGATTGAAATTTTAAAACTCTCTTTATCATGGCTACCAGTAACGACACCCCGCCCTCCGATCAGGACACTCCGGCTCCGGAGGAGAAACCAGTAGAGGAGTCTCCTTCCACCCCGGCCGAGAAAGCAGCTCCGGCCGAGGAAGCAGCCCCGGCCGAGGAAGCAGCTCCGGCCGAGGAAGCAGCTCCGGCCGAGGAAGCAGCCCCGGTAGAGGAAGAGGCTCCGACCGAGGAAGCAGCCCCGGCCGAGGAAGCAGCTCCGGCCGAGGAAGAGGCTTCGGCAGAGGAAGCAGCCCCGGCCGAGGAAGCGGCTCCGGCAGAGACAGCAACCCCGGCAGAGGCAGCCGCTCCGGCCACCGTGGCAGCTACTCCTGTTCCGGCTGCGGTGCCATCGCGCCGTGATTTCGGCTTCGGCGGACCGCCTCGGGACGAGGAGGGCCAGGAAGTCACTGAGAAAGTGGTTTTCATTAATCGCTGCGCCAAGGTCGTAAAGGGTGGACGTCGTTTCAGCTTTTCCGCTCTGGTGGTGGCTGGTGACCATGCCGGCAAGGTGGGTTATGGTTTTGGGAAAGCTAACGAGGTGGCCGAATCGATCCGCAAAGCGAGTGATAATTCCAAGCGCAACCTCGAGACCATGACTCTGGCCGGGGACACGATTCCTCATGAAATCTATGCGGAATTTGGTGGGGGCAAAGTGCTCCTCAAGCCCGCTTCGCCGGGAACGGGAATTATTGCCGGTGGCGGGGTGCGTGCCGTTTGCGAGGCGGTAGGCATCAAGGATGTCCTTGGCAAGTCGCTCGGCTCGAACAATCCCTCCAACGTGGTGAAAGCCACTCTCAAGGCGCTCTCACTCCTGCGCAACCGTGACCAGGTTATGAGCCTGCGTGGCAAGAAGAAGGAGAAAGCAATATAATCGCGCAACACTGCACTTTCAGAATCACCGGAGATCAAACTCAACCGACTTGGAGCAATGGGGTAATGGAGCGATGAAACCGGGTTCCAGGGGCTCAACTGCCGCCACTCACTCCGCTACTCAAGCACTCCCTCATACACAACATGAATCTTCACGACTTAAAACCCAATCCCGGTGCAAAGCATCGTCGGAAGCGCCTTGGTAATGGTGAAAGTTCCGGACTGGGCAAGACCTGCGGTCGCGGCCACAAGGGACAAAAGTCTCGATCGGGAGGTGGAGTGCGTCCCGGTTTCGAGGGAGGCCAGATGCCTCTGCACCGCCGTCTTCCCAAGAAGGGGTTCAGCAATGTGCAATTTCGCGAAAAGATCGCAATCGTCAATGTCTCCCAACTCAACCAGAAATTCGAGGATGGTGCGACGGTCAACGAGAAGGCCTTGCGCGAGGCAGGATTGGTTGCCGGTCGCTGCGATGCCATCAAGATTCTCGGTCAGGGAGATCTTGAGCGGAAACTGACGGTGGTGACTGATGCCGTCAGTGCTTCTGCGCGGGCAAAAATCGAGAAGGCCGGAGGAACGGTTGAATCGGGTGCCTGACTATCTCAACGGCATGCAGCTCCATTCGATTTTCAGTACGCTGCCTGTAACCTAACTTCGCCACCACCGGTAATTAAATGATCACGGCCTTTGCGAATATCTGGAAAGTCGCCGAACTGCGCGACCGCATTCTCTTTACCCTGGTCATGGTGGTGATCGTCCGCCTCGGCGTGGCTATCACCCTTCCAGGCGTGGATGCGAGTGTGATCGATCGCTGGCTCGAATGGCGGGTGGAAAACGATGAGGGCGGAAACGCCATCGGGGTTTTGCTGAATGTTTTTTCCGGCGGTGCCCTGCAGCAGTGTGCAATTTTTGCCTTGGGGATCATGCCCTATATCTCCGCATCCATCATGATGCAATTGATGTCAGCGGTTGTCCCTAAACTGGCCAAGCTCCGCCGCGAAGAGGGTGGCCAGCAGAAGATCAACCAGTACACCCGCTTTATCACCATCGTTATTTCGGTGGTGCAGGGATTTCTGCTGGCCCAGACCCTCCAGAGTCCCGGGAACATCCCTTACATGGAGGGGATAGTCCAGCATGGCGGAGGGCCCCTTGTGCCTGAACCAGGGATTCCTTTCGTCATGCTCACGGTGCTCACTATCCTGGCGGGAACAATGCTGTTGATGTGGATTGGTGACCAGATCACCGAGCGTGGAATCGGGAACGGGATTTCGCTCATCATCTCAGTCAACATCATCGCATCCCT
>Ga0315326_10002355_pt1 | contig 10144 bp, 7 predicted proteins | sample M180m32315metaG_FD_203457 | JGI IMG/M metagenome (GOLD analysis project Ga0315326, IMG submission 203457) | Ammonia-oxidizing marine archaeal communities from Monterey Bay, California, United States - M1 80m 32315 | ecosystem: Environmental > Aquatic > Marine > Coastal | place: USA: California... | reverse complement strand
GGCGAAGACAAGCTCTCTATCCTAGCCTGGACGACAACTCCCTGGACACTGCCTTCGAATATGGGTTTGGCCGTCGGCCGCGAGATCGACTACGTGCGGGTAACGCTTAAAAATGGCGAGCGGCTGATTCTGGCCAAGGCGCTTGTTAAGCAGGTTTTTAAGAAGCAAGAGGACGAGATCGAAAGCGTCGCCGAGCAGTCGGTCGACGAGTTATTGCAGATGCGCTATGAGCCACTCTTTGACTATTTTGCCGACAAGGGCGAAGAAGGCGCGTTCCGCGTGGTCGCCGCCGAATTTGTCTCCACCGAAAACGGTACCGGTGTCGTGCACACCGCGCCTGGTTTCGGCGAGGAGGATTATCAGCTGGGGTTGCGCGAAGGTCTGCCCCTGGTTTCGCCGATCGATAAGGATTGTTGTTTTACCGCCGAAGTGCCCGATTATGAAGGGCGTTTTGTCAAGGACGTCGACCGCGACATTATTCGATTACTGCGGGAGACAGGTCAGCTTCTGACCGAGAGCACCATCGAGCACAGTTATCCTTTCTGTTGGCGCTGCGACACACCGCTGATCTATCGCACGATCTCGACCTGGTTCGTCAACGTTGAAAAGATCAAAGAGCGGATGCTCGCGACCAATGCGCAGATCTGGTGGATTCCCGAACATATCAAAGATGGTCGTTTCGGACGCTGGCTCGAAGGGGCGCGCGATTGGTCGATAAGCCGCAACCGCTACTGGGGCACGCCGCTACCGGTCTGGCGCAACGAAGAGACCGGCGAGACCATATGCATCGGCAGCCGCGAGGAGTTGGTGGCTCTGTGCGGCAGCGAGGTCGACGATCTGCACAAGCATATCATCGATCTTGTCGAGATCCCCTCGCCCACCGGGCGCGGGACTCTCAAGCGGATCCCGGAGGTCTTGGATTGTTGGTTTGAATCGGGTTCGATGCCCTATGCGCAAAACCATTATCCATTTGAGAACAAGGAATATTTCGACGCCAATTTTCCGGCGGACTTCATCTCCGAGGGCCTCGACCAGACCCGGGGCTGGTTCTATACGCTAACCGTGCTCAGCGCGGCGCTCTTCGACAAACCGGCTTTCAAAAACTGCATCGTTTCCGGTATGTTGCTGGCTGAGGACGGCCGCAAGATGAGCAAGCGGCTCAAGAACTACCCTGAACCGACAGAGATGATTGATAAATACGGGGCAGACGCCCTGCGCCTCTATCTGCTCAACTCGCCTGCACTCAAGGCCGAGGAGATGCGGATGACCGAGAACGGCATCAAGGAAAGCCTGCGCGCGGTGATCATCCCGCTGTGGAACGCCTACAGTTTTTTCGCAACCTACGCCGCACTGGATGGTTGGACACCGACCGATGGCGAGGACGAGGTTCCGCAAAATAGCCTCGATCGCTGGATCCTGTCTGAGTTGCAGACCCTGATCCACCAGCTCAACACCGAGATGGAGGCCTACCGGCTCTACCGCACGGTGCCGGCAATGGTGGCCTTCGTCGAAAAGCTGACTAACTGGTATATCCGCCGCAGCCGTCGCCGTTTCTGGAAGTCCGAAGACGACCACGACAAAGCCGCCGCCTATGCTACGCTCTACCGGGTGCTGGTGACTTTTATCAAAGCGTTGGCGCCGGTATTGCCGTTTATTACCGAGAGTATTTATCAAAACCTAGTGCGACGGATTGACGATTCCGCCCCCGACAGCGTGCACCTGTGCGATATGCCCCAGGCCGACGAAGCCCTACGAGACGCCGAGTTGGAGGAGCAAATGGAACTGGCGACCCGGGCCGTAGTCTTGGGTCGTTCGTTGCGCAGCAAACACGAGCTCAAAGTCCGCCAGCCCTTGCGCAGCCTCTATTTACTTCCTCCGGACGAACATTGTCGCTATGAACTGGGACAGATGGTCGACCTGCTGGCCGACGAACTCAATATCAAAGAAGTGGTGATGGTCGAAGACGAGACCGAGTTAAGCGAGGTGTCGTATCGACCCAATTTTCGTGCATTGGGCCCGCGTTTCGGCAAGCGCATGAAAGAAGTCGGGCAAAAAATTGGCGAGTTGACGGCCGAGGAAATCGCAGCGCTCAAGACCGGCGGCACCATCGCGGTGGCCGACGGCGAGATAGGCATTGATGATATCGAAGTTATACGCCGTGAGAAGGCGGGAGTGGTGGTAGCCATCGACAACAACCTCGGGGTGGGTTTGGACCTGCAGATTGACGACGAACTGCTCGCCGAGGGCACCGCACGTGAAATTGTCAACCGCGTGCAGAACATGCGCAAAGACGCCGGTCTGGAGGTTTCAGACCGCATTGTAGTCGGGGTGCGAGGCGAAGCCGATCTCGTCGCGGCAGTAGAACGGCACCGCGAATATATCGCCGCCGAAACTCTGGCGCTGGATTTGCGTACCGATGAGTTGCCGGACGCGGTGATCCTACAGCAAGACTTGCAGGTCAACGACTATACTTGCACCGTCGCCATCGCCCGGGCGTGAATCGGCGGGTGTCTGTAAACGGGTATACAATTTGTGGAGAGAGGTAGAGGTAGATGAACACGGAAGATTTGGATTTTTTCAAAAAGCTAGTTGTTGAAAAACTTTCGCAAACTTCAGATGATATCGAATCTATTGAGAGCACTTCGCGCAATCACGGCATGGAAATGACCTCGGAAGACCGTTCGACCTATTCGCTGCATATGGCCGATCACGGTACCGACGCGATGGAAAAAGAGAAGTCGCAGCTTTTGGCTCAGCGCGGCGGCGACTACATAGAATACCTAAACGAGGCTCTGCAGCGCATCGAAGGGGGCACGTTCGGAGTTTGCCGGATCTGTAACGGCGAGATCGGCCGTGCGCGTCTAGAGGCGGTGCCTACCGCGACCCAATGCATCGATTGCAAGTCGAATCGCGAAAATGAGTCGGACGTCGAGTGAAATTCCTCTGGATCATACCGCTGACCGTCGCCATTGACCAGGCCAGCAAAATCATCGTTCGCCATACGATGAGCCTGTATCAGTCCGACCCAGTCTTAGGCGACTTTTTTCGCCTTACGTATATCCACAATCCGGGCGCGGCCTTCAGCTTGAATTTGGGCAGTCCGTTTTTGCATACGGCGGTTTCGATCATTGCCCTTGGCGTCCTAGCATACCTCTATCGCACCCTCACCGAGGACGAGCAGCTGTTGCGTCTTGCTCTTAGTCTGGTGCTGGGGGGCGCCGTGGGCAATATAATCGACCGCCTCTATCTTGGGGCCGTGGTAGATTTCTTCGATTTCGGTTTCGGCGATCTGCGCTGGCCGGTCTTCAACTTCGCCGATTCATTTGTCACGGTCGGCGTAATCCTCATGGCTTTCGGTTATTCGCGCCGCGACGAATCGGACTCAGATAAGGAGCAAGACTCCGTCGCTTCTTCCCCAGAAGAGGAAGTTGCCCGGGGTTAAATCCCCATGGATCTCGTCGTTCCCACCGATGCACCCGAACAGCGGCTTGACCTCTATTTGCGGTCGCGCTGTCCCGATCTATCCCGCAGTCGTATCCAATCACTAATCAAGGCGGGAGAAGTGCTCGTCAACGGCGAGATGCCCCGCCAGTCCTATCTCGTACAACCCAATGACGCGATCGCGCTCGAAATTCCGGAGCCCGAAACACTCGCGGCCGTAGCGCAAGATCTGCCCCTTTCAGTGGTCTACGAAGACGCCGATTTGCTAGTTGTCAACAAGGCGCCTGGCATGGTCGTGCACCCGGCCCCCGGTGCCGCCGACGGCACTCTGGTTAATGCGCTATTGCACCATTGTCGCGATTTGTCGGGCATCAACGGCGTATTGCGACCGGGGATTGTGCATCGACTCGACAAGGATACTAGTGGTCTGCTTGTCGTAGCCAAGCACGACATTGCGCACCGGACGTTGGCGGAGAGATTGCAGGCGCGCGAAATCGAACGCCGCTATCTGGCGCTGGTATGGGGAGTGTGCCGGGAAGAGGGTGGCCGGGTTGAGGCCCCGATAGACCGCAACCCGAAAAATCGCAAAAATATGGCGGTGGTCGCAGGCGGCCGCTATGCGGTAACCAATTTCAGCATCGTTGAACGCTTTCCCTTTACTAGTCTTTTCGAGTGTCGCTTGGAGACGGGGCGAACGCATCAAATCCGCGTGCATATGGCCCATATCGGGCATCCGGTCTATGGCGATCCGGTGTATCGCGGGCGAGAGCAGACTGCAGGAATCCGCCCCGAATACCGGCGTCAGGCCAAAGTGATGTTAACTTTGATCAAAAGACAGGCGTTGCACGCGCGTTTCTTGCGTTTTGAGCACCCGGTCACCGGCGAGGCGATGGAGTTCACAGCGGAAATGCCAGAAGATATGGAGGCGGTCGTCGCGGGCGCGCGCGCAGAAGAAGCGGTAGCGTTGCTGCGTGGGTTGGACATCGATTAGCGAGGCTTACTCCTGGGCGCCGGGCGCTATTTTTCTTCCGCGTGCAAACCGTTTTTTAGCTCATCGGCTGGCGATGAACGGCAATACAAAGCCGGTGGTGATTAGTACGGCGCGGTAGCGCAGGGCGAGTCGCTATTCTACGATGATGCGGTGCGCACTTCGTGCCGAATCTTGCCGCAGTAAGCCAGGCTCATTTTAGCGTCAGCTGTCTCGTTTCCGTATCGTATTTTCCTGCTTCCTGCTTCCTGCTTCCTGTTTCCTGCAACAAGGTGTGCAATTCGATTTTTTCGCCTATTGCGCGTTCCGCCATCGGCTCCAACCACTCATCGCAAATTACACTGTTGTAAAATCGGGTCGAGGCGTGTTGCGATTGATAATGTCAGGTCATTCGTTCGGATCCCGATATCCGGGTCGCATTTGATATCCGATGGGCGGAAGCCGGCTCTCAGTGCGCGCGGTCGTGACGAAGAGGGGGTAAAGTCGACCGGCGGCTGTGAGTCGATCGGATGGAAGACGTCGGGGGTGGCAGACCGCGTTTGAGAAGAATCTGGCCGGTGGCTATCAAGAGCGATACGGGCTCGGAGGTCCCTAGACGGGGCAATGTGGCAATGGCCTCCGTATTTCGCTGGGGCGGTGCGTCGTGTAATAAGGCGTAGATATCGCCGCCACAAACCGTTGGATTGCCCGGGGCGGCAATGCTGAGACAAGAGCTGCCGCTCGGTGGGAGCGCGGCGGATTTAGCGAGTGCTGGGTATTGGACTACGAGCGGCAGAGCTCGTAGTCCGAGCAACAAAGAGGTGTTGCGGGGCCAGTATTGGTTTACTTCAAGACCGTGTATGCAAAGCGCTTGCCGATGCACGTTGACATGGCCAGACAGGTTTATCATGTTGGGTAGCCGAATGGATCAGGTTTGTAACCTCGCGCGGATCGATCTATTGTACGAGGCGGCGCAACGGTCTGCGCAATATCAAAAACTGGAGAAAAAAGATGGCTAAGATAAAGACGCTGGTTTTCGGCGGCGGAGAGATTCACGACTGGGCGGGCATACAGCCCAAGCTAATGGAGACATTAAGAGCCGCTGATGCCTTTGACCTAGATACGGCGCAGGAGGATCTGGACGTACTGACGAGCCTAGATGTCTACGATGTTTTGGTTTTCCACTATACTGTTGGCGAGATTTCCAATGAACAGCGCGACGGCCTGTCGAAGTGGCTAGCCGGCGGCAAGGGGTTTGTTGGCATTCACAGCGCCGCCGACTCGTTTCGCGGCGACCCCGATTTCCGCAATCTAGTCGGCGGACATTTTATTACCCACCCGCGCCACCGCGAGTATCAAGTCAGCGTCAAGGACGCCGAGCACCCGATTATGGCGGGCATTGAAGAGGAGTTCATGGTGGTGGACGAGCAGTATATCACCGATTACGATCCGCGCGTGCACGTGTTGGCCAGTGCGCTGTGGAAGGGTGATGCGATGCCAGTGGCGTGGACCAAGAACCACGGGGAGGGCCGGGTGTTCTACCAGGCACTGGGCCACGATCCCCACGCGTGCGAACACGCGGTGTTCAGGCAGATGTTAGTACAGGGCACGAAGTGGGCGGCGAATGTGGTATAGGAGCGGCATATGAAACGCAAATTGGCCTGCGCCGACTTCACCTTTCCGCTGCTTGCGCACGACCGCGTGCTCGACTTGATCGCGCTGCTTGATCTCAAGGGTGTGGACATCGGTCTCTTCGAGAACCGATCGCACCTGTGGCCTTCGCGTGAGTTCAAAAACCTGGGCCGGTCGGCTCGGCAAATCAAAAGAAAGCTCGGTGATCGCGGCTTGTCGGCTGCCGATATCTTTATGCAGATGGGTGAGGACTTTACTGAATATGCGATCAACCATCCGCAGGCAGCCCGACGGCGCAAGGCGCGGGATTGGTTCGGCAAGACGCTCGAATACGCCGCCGAGTGCGGCGCCAAACACGTGACGAATTTGCCCGGTGTGTTGTTTGCCGAGGAATCGCGCGCCGCTTCCTGGGGGCGCGCCGTCGACGAGTTGGCCTGGCGGGTGGAACAGGCCAAGGCGCACAAGATCATCTACGGCGTCGAGGCGCATATCGGTTCGCTGGCGCCGAGACCGAAGGCGGCCGCGAAACTGGTGGCCGACGTACCGGGGCTTACTTTAACCCTGGACTATACGCATTTCACCAAGATCGGCCTGGCCGACGCCGAGATCGAACCGCTGGTCCAACACGCCAGCCACTTCCACGCTCGGGGCGGGCGCAAGGGGCGTTTGCAGGAGCGCTTCGCCCGCAATACAATTGACTACCAGCGCGTCGTGGAGATGATGCAGCAGACCGGCTATCGCGGCTGGCTGGGCATCGAATATGTGTGGATAGATTGGGAACATTGTAATGAGTGCGACAACTTATCCGAGACAATTCTCTTTCGCGATTTTTTTCGTTCGCTAACGTCTTAGTAGATGACAACCATGACGCCAGCGGAGTTGTATCGCTACGATGTCAACGGCTATATACTGCTCAAAGAGGCGATCGCGCCCAAAGAGTTGGCCCTGCTGAACGCCAGGATAGATGGTTGGCACGAAAGGGCAGCAGCTGATTTTCGCCTCCATGCCGACGGTGCGAACGCCGAGGTTCGCTACGACGATATTATCAACCAGGAGCCGAACCTAGTCGAATTGGCCGCCAACCCTGCGCTGCTGCCATACCTGATAGAAATGGTGGAGAGGCCGCGTTTGAAATCCACCTGGATCGCCTTTAAGTGGCGGGGTGGCGAAACGAAGTTGCACTCCAATCACACACCCTCTGTAACGCATAACTTCTATCACTTTAACGGGCAGATTCGCCATAATCTGCTTAATGTGATGTATGCGTTGCATGATATTGCGCCGGGTGGCGGCGGTTTGCAAGTGGTGCCGGGTACCCACAAGGCGAATTACCCCCGGCCGAAAGACGATGGTGTGGAAGACATGCTATTCGAGTTGTCGATGCAGGCGGGTGACGCGTTGTTGTTTTCGCATGATATGGCGCATTGCTCGCGCAATATTTCGGATTCCGTACGGCGGACGGTGATGTACACTTATTGCCCAGGCGTGATAGCCAATTCCTTTGGCGGCGACGGGCTCTACGATCGCATTTTCGCCGAAGCGCCGGAAGATAGCTGGCTCAAATACTTGACGCGCCGTCCGAACGGGTTCAAAGAATTGTATCCGCAACCGGCACAACCAGAGAAAATATGAGCACAGACTATAGACTTAACGACGAAGAAATAGCCGCCTTCATTGGGCGGGGCTATCATATTTTACAGCCGGCGATCGACCCGGACATCCATCGGCTCGTGCGCGAGCAGGCGCGCGCCGCTTTTATCGGCGGCGAAAATCCGGGCAATGCCATATACGAGCGAGTTCCGGCGCTAAAAAATGTGCTAAGCGACGCACAGGTGGTAGGCGCGTTATCTAGCATTCTGGGATCGGATTATTATATGGAATGCCATCGCCACGCCCACCTGACCAAACCCGGTCAACAAGCCGGCGGTTTCCACCAGGACGGCACGATGCGAGCGCTGAAGGGCTGGACCCGTCCGTGGCGCTATTGGCATCGGCCGCGCAAGGTTCTGCTGGTCTATTTTCCGCAGGTAGTAGCAGCGTCGATGGGACCGACGACCGTGGTGCCCGGTTCGCAATACTATCGCCAACGGCCCGATGATGATGAGATGGCCACGTTGGAGTGTTGTGTAACCGGAGGCGAGGGGGTTATGGCTATCGTCAATTTTAGCTGTTGGCATCGAGCGGGAGCCAATCAGAGCCAGGACGAGCGCATTATGCTCAAGTTTCTCTTTGACCGTCGAGGCGAGCCGGAAACCCCTAGTTGGAACGCGGCCACTGATTACGATCCAGATTTTGCTGGCAAAGCCAAGAAGTGGTCGCAACTGGATGACGGGCGTCTACTGTGTCTGCCGCATGCGTGGCAGACGATGTGGGATTGGCTCGCTGGTCGGGGTGCACCGCGCGTGGTAGGCGACGATTCGATAGATGAGCTAATGGCGACGCTGGCTTCGCAAAAGGAGCAACAGGGGGTTGAGGCCGCATATGCTTTGGGCGGTCGGGTTGATGCGGCAGGGGCTGGGGTACTGCTGGCGCGAATGCGCGACGGTAGCGAGGCTGAGCGGGAGATGGCGGCGCTGGCCCTGAGCGCGTCTGGCCCTGTTGCCGTACCGGCCCTGCGGCAGGGGCTGGGCGACACTGATCCTTGGCTTCGGGCCATGGCTGCGGACATTGCGGGCGACTTGGGACGGGACGGTTTGGCGTTATTGCCCGATGTGGGGCGGGCGCTCGCAGACGGCGACGCTTGGGTGCGGCACAACGCGGCGCAGGCCTTGGAAATATGGGGCAAGGATGCTGGTGCGGAGGAAGAGCGAGTCGTGCGCGCCTTAGATGATAGTGAGACTTTTGTGCGGTTTAATGCCCTGGGTGCGCTGATGAGTATGCGTTCGCTCGACGGGCGCTGCGCCAGGCTTTTGCAACAGGTCGCCGGCCAGGATGCGGCGCAGGACCAATGGCGGGCGGCGGATGCGCTGCGGCGATTGGGCCATGGGCGGCTTAGTTATTAGAAGCGTTCTACCACTTTAGCCTGTTGCTGTGGATGTAGCCTGTGCGGTCAGCGCCCACAGCCTGGTCGGGCAGAACAGTTTAGAAAAAACTAAAATGCCACATCGTGTTCGCGGTTGTCGGCGGCTTGCTGGATGCGGATGACATTGCGGGTGGAATGCAATACGGCGGCGGTGTCGAAATCGTTGGCAGAGGTTTGGCCATTAATGTCGTCGAGAAAACAACGCAGATAGCCCCCCTTCTGTCCTGGCGGTAAGGGTTCGCTGTGTAGAGTCTCGTCATTTTTGCCGAGCATTTTTATGTCGTTAGCGGTCGACGAGGTCTCGATCACGCCGTCTCTGCCCCAGAAGGTCGTGCGCCAGTAATAGGGCATGCTATAGCCGGCTTTGTCCGGCGCGAAGTAGGACACGTCTCCCAACACTCCGCAACCATTATCCATCTCCAGCATCATCTGCCCGGCGTCCTCGAAGTGCGGAAAGTCGGGTGCGAAGGCATTCCAACAACGGGCGGCGTTGATCTTGGTCCATTTGAGGCCTGTGATCCAGGGCAGCGCGTCAATGGCGTGGATGCCGATATCGGTGATGGTTCCGCCGTGTTTGCCTTCCTCAAAGTACCAGTGGGGTCTGGAGCCCAACATCAGCGGGTGTTGGCCGCCGAAGGAGATGGCGTGGATAGCGCCGATGCGGCCGGCCTGGATCAACGCACGGGCGCCGATAAACTGACTCGAATTGCGCATGTCGAGCATGCAGCCGACTTTGCGATTTTTCTCCTGTGCCAACTCTTCGATGCGGTCGAGTTGGTCCATGTCGGTGCACAGCGGTTTGTCGCCGATGACGTGTTTACCGCGTTCAAGGGCTTTGATCAAGACTTGGCCACGGCGAGTGAAATAAGTGCCGACGGCAACGATATCGCAGTCGACCTCGTCGAGCATTCTGTCGACGTGTTTGTGGGTAATATCGGCGGTGCCCTTGGCTTGGATTGCTCTACGGGTATCGTCGTGGCCCTCGCAGGCGGCGACGATTTCGAGTTGGTCAGAGGTGTGGGCGAGATCGTAGAGACTGAAGATATGGCTGTGGCGTAAGCCGGCGAAAGCAATTTTCAGGG
>Ga0315326_10002354_pt1 | contig 10146 bp, 7 predicted proteins | sample M180m32315metaG_FD_203457 | JGI IMG/M metagenome (GOLD analysis project Ga0315326, IMG submission 203457) | Ammonia-oxidizing marine archaeal communities from Monterey Bay, California, United States - M1 80m 32315 | ecosystem: Environmental > Aquatic > Marine > Coastal | place: USA: California... | reverse complement strand
GCGCCCGGTCTTCTGGGCAGCGCCGCGCTCGGCGAGCTCGTCGTCCTTCCAGAGCGTCCCGTCGATGAGTACGACGTCCGCGCGACTGGCCTCGCTCAGGACCGTCTCTGTCCAATCGCCCAGTCCCGGCGCGTAGAAGCAGCGGCGACCATTCTCTTTGTCCAAGAAGGTCAGGCCGATCGTGTCATCTTCCGCGGGCTGGTGGCGGCGGGGGGAATAGGGCGGGGCCTCTCCCGGCAGCGGGATCGGGAGGAGTTCGATCGAAGGCAGCTCTGGGATCGAGAAAGGCTGTCGCCGGATCGCGTCGATGGGGTGCCAGTCGACGCCGCAATAATGCTCGAGCACGTCGAGGAGCGGATAGCCCGTAGTGAGATCGCTGTGGACGCTCGGTGTGCAGTACACGGGGAGCCGTTTCGTGTGCTCGCGCAGCGTCATCAAGCCCGTCGCGTGGTCGATCTGCGCGTCGACGATCAAGACGGCGACGATCGCGGTGTCGCGGACGGCCCGGGCCGGTTGTAGTGCCGGGCAGGTTTCGAGTTGTGCTCGAAGGTCGGGCGAGGCGTTCACGAGCAGCCAGTCCGGACCGCCATCGGAGACCGCCAACGAGGATTGCGTCCGGGCGCTCGCCCGGAGCGTTCCGTCGCGTAAGCCCCGGCAGTTGGGGCAATTGCAATTCCACTGCGGAAAGCCGCCGCCGGCTCCGGATCCGAGCACGAAGATCTTCATGGATGGTTTTCCGTTCGTCCCGATTCGCTAGAAGGGCTTGACGATCACACAGATCACGATCCCGATCATCAGCAGGGTCGGGACCTCGTTCATGATTCGAAAGAAGCGCTGGGGGCGGACGTTTCGGTCGGCCGCGAAATCGTCGCGCCACCGCATCATCGCGAAGTGAGCGTAGAGCAGTCCGAGCACCATCCCGAGTTTCAACCACAGCCAGATTCCCGCGTGGGGGAGGTAGGCCGGCGTGCCTGGGACGGCAATCATCGCGATCCCGAACCCGAGGCTCGCGATCATCGCGGGCCGCATGATCAGACGCGAAAGCTTCGCCTCCATGACCTTGAAGGTCTCACTCTGGGCGCCGCCCGGTTCGGCCTCGCAGTGATACACGAAGAGTCGCGGTAGATAGAGGAGGCCCGCCATCCACGAGATGACCGCGATCACGTGGAGCGCCTTGATCCACGGATAGGCGCTCAAGAGGAGGGGGCTCATCAGCGGGCGTCCGTTCGAAGCGGGCGGGAGGACGGGTTCTTCTTCGTCAAGAGAGGCTGAACTGCTCGGCGAGATTGCGCTCGGACAGGCTCTGGCCCGCCTCGAAGAGGACCTCGACCGCGACCTCGCGATCCTCTGCCACCTCCACCTCGAGCACTTCTCGGACCTCGGTCGAATCCGCCACTGCGGAGACCGGCCGTTTATCCGCCTCAAGGACCTCGATCCGTACGCGGGCAGTGTGTGGAATCAGCGCGCCGCGCCAGCGACGCGGTCGGAATACGCTGATGGGCGTCAGCGCGAGGACGCCGGCGTCGAGGGGTAGGATCGGCCCATGCGCCGACAGGTTGTAGGCGGTGCTCCCGGCTGGGGTCGCCACGAGGACGCCATCACAGATCATTTCTTCCATGCGGGCGACGCCATCGACGTGGACCCGCAGCTTGGCGGCCTGCCGCGTCTGTCTCAGCATGGAGACCTCGTTCATGGCCTGCAGCTCGACGCGGGCGCCGCTCTGGAGGTGGGCGGTCATGCGGAGGGGATGCAGCCGGGCCGACTCTGTTCGGCGGATGCGACCCAACAGGTCGTCTGCTGAGAAGGGGTTCATCAGGAAGCCGACGGAGCCCCGGTTCATGCCGTAGATGGGCTTTCCCTGGGCGATGAAGCGATGGATGGTCTGGAGCATGAAGCCGTCGCCCCCCAGCGCGACGATGACGTCGGCGTCTGCAGGGGGTTTGGATGGGTACTGGGCCTCGAGCGTCTCGAGGGCGGCTTGCGCAGAGGGCGTACGGGCGGCGACGAAGGCGACGTGCTCGGCTTCGACGAAGTCACGCGGCACGTCTTCGGTGGGCCGGTCGTCGGGGGGGCGCTGTTCTGACTGTTCGTCGTGCATTTCCTGCCGATCCAACGGGGCTCGCCCCGTGATGCGGCCGAGTTCCGGAGCACCGCTCCGGATCTTGGACCCTTCAAGAGCCGAAGAGGATAGCAACTGTGCCGGGTGCTCCCTTTGTTTGCAGCCCTCCGTTATCCTGCCGGCCCCCTACCTCAGGCGTCGCGAAGGACCGCGGCCGGAAGGCGTATCCGATGTCCCAGTCCGAAACATCCCAGTCCACTCCGTCCGAGCGCGGGGGGAAGACCTCCCGTCGCAAGCGTGTGGTGCTCCTCCTGGCGGGTCTCTTCGGGCTCTATCTGCTGATCGGCTATCTGGTCGTACCCAGGGTCGTCGAGCGAGAGTTGGTGGCGGCCATCGAGGCCCAGACGGGTGTGACGCCGGAAGTCGGAGCCGTCTCCTTCGACCCCTTTGGCGTGCGTCTCGCGGTCGAAGGCTTCGCCCTGCCAGACCCGAGGGGGGGAGAGCCGGCGGTGGCTTTCGAACAACTCTCGGTGGATATCGCGTTCGCTCGTCTGTTCCGAGCGAGGCTCGCGCTGGAGGAAATTGCGCTGGTGGGGCTCCGGGTCTCGGCCGTGATCGACGAGTCCGGGGCGCTGAACTTCCTCTCGTTCGTGCCATCGGATTCCGAACCTGCGGCCGTCGAGGACGAGGGACCGCCCGATGACGCGAAGCTGAGTGAAGAGGCTGGGCTGGCCCTCCAGGTCGATTCGATCCGGATCGAGCGCGGCGCCCTGCGCTTTCAAGACCGGTCGCAACGGCCCCCCTTCGATCTCGGCATCGATCCGCTCGATCTCGAAGTGGAGGGATTCACGACCCGGGCCGGCGGATCGTCACCCTATGCACTCTCGGTTCGCGTGGGGGAGTCGGCAGAGCTGAAGTGGTCGGGCTCGATCGGACTGGACCCGGTCCGTTCTACGGGCGAGATCGAGATTACGGGTTTCGACCTCCGGTTGCCCTGGGACTTCCTCTCGGATCGGTTGCGCTTCGAGGTGGCGGACGGCGCGCTCGACGTCTCGGCTCGCTACGTGTTCGACGTCTCGGATGGTGGTGAGCTCGACATAGAGCAGGCGCGGGTCACTCTGCGCAACCTCGACATCGTCGACTCGGCCGATGGCCGCTCGGTCGTGGCGCTGCCCTCGGTCGGTGTCTCCGGGATCACGGCGGCCGTTGGTGCGGAGGGCCTGGCGCGCCTCGCGATCGATGAGGTCCAACTGGTGGGGGGGCATCTGCGGTCTCGCCTTGAGCCAGGGGGGCGATTCCACCTGCTCTCCCTGCTCGAAACCCTTCCGGCCGAGACGGATGCGGGTGAATCCGCGGCGGCGGCGCCCGTGGCTGCCGACTCGCCCGCGGTGGCGCCCGAGATTCGCGTCGAACGCGTCGCGATCCAGGGATTCGAAATCGACCTCGAAGACCGTGGCCCCGTTCGGGCCGTGCCGCTCAGGCTCGCGCCGCTCGATCTTGGCCTGCGCGGCTATCGGAGCACGCCCGGCACGCCGATCGCCGTCGATCTCCGTACCGGCATCGGAGAGGGGGGGGCGCTCTCGCTCACTGGGCCGGTGACGCTCGAGCCCCTCTCGACCGAGCTCGAAATCGAACTCTCCCGTCTCGGCCTTGGTCCCTTCCAGCCTTATCTCGAGGAGTTCGCGAGGGTGGAGATCTCGACGGGCAATTTGTCGGCGAAGCTTTCGGTCGACTTCGAACAGGCGATGGAGGAGTTGCCGCGCGTCTCGGCCAGCGGCCGCGTGCAGATCGACGATCTGTTGACGGTGGACCAGTCACTCGAGCGGAAGTTCCTCGAGTGGGAGAGCCTGCGGCTAGAGGGCCTCGACCTCGCGCCCGATCGGATTCACGTGGGGGAGGTCGCGCTGAAGGGAGCACTCGCTCATCTGCTGATCGACGCGGAGGGCCGTTCGAATCTGGAGGTGATCTTCGGCGGGGACCCGGCGACCGAACAAGCAAAGCCGCCGCCGGACGAAGCGGAGGGGTCGGAGGTGCTGGCGAGCGAGGCCGGATCGCCGACGGTCGAGATCGGGAAGGTCCAGCTCGATGCGTTGGGGGCGACATTCGAGGATCGAACGCTCTCGCCCCATTTCGAGATCTCTCTGGGCCAACTGACGGGCTCGATCGAGGGGCTCTCCTCGGAAGAACTCGCTCGGGCCAAGGTGGACCTTTCTGGTCGCATCGACGACGTGGCGCCGCTGCGGGTGGCGGGGCAGATCAACCCGCTGTCGGGGGAGGCCTATACCGACATCGAGATACAGATCTCGGGTATCTCGATGCCGACCTTTACGCCGTACGCAGGTCGTTTCGTCGGCTATCGGATCGATCGAGGCAAGCTAGCGCTCGGTCTCGACTATAAGCTGAACGCGCGGCAGCTCGAAGCGCATAACCTGCTCGTGCTCGATCAGTTCGAGTTCGGCGAGCCGGTCGAGAGTGACGACGCCACGTCGTTGCCGGTGGGGTTGGCGCTCGCGCTCTTGCGTGACTCGGCTGGAAAGATCGAAATTCCGCTGCCGATCGAGGGCGATCTCGATGATCCGAGCTTCAGCGTCTTGGGTTTGCTCGGAAAGGCGCTCGTGAACGTCCTGACGAAGGTCGCGACGTCGCCCTTCGCCGCGGTCGCTGGGCTCGTCGGGGCTTCGGGGGATGATCTTGCTCAGGTGCGTTTCGCGTCGGGTTCCGATGCGGTCTCGACCGAGGAGGCCGCTGAGATCGAGAAGCTCGTGACGTTGCTCGTCGATCGTCCGTCGCTTCGGCTCGAGATCCGGGGCCGCGCGAATCCGGCCATCGATGAGCCCGGGCTCCGTCGTACCCGGATCGAAGCGGCACTTCAGATGGCTGCCTTTCAGGGACTCTCGGAGCGGGGTCGCGAGGAAGTGGGAGACCCGGCGAACATCGAGCTCGAAGAAGAGGAGCGCATCCGAGAACTCGAGCGCATCTATCGGGAGCGCACGGGGGAGCGCGTGCGAGATCTGATCCCCACGGAGGAACTTCCGCCGCGCGGTCTGGAACGAGACCGCCGGCTCGCGGCTGCCGCCGAGGAGGCGCTTGCCGCGCGCCTCGAATTGACGGAAGCGGATCTGCGAACGCTGGCGCGCGCACGTGCCGCCGCGGTACAGGGGGCGCTGCTCGGCTCCGATCAGATCGACGCGAGCCGGGTCTTCCTCGTGGAGGTCGAAGTCGCCCAGGCGGAACAGGCAGTGGACGGTGTAGGTGGAATTCCCACGGAGCTCGCGCTGCGCGCTCGCTGACTTGGAGTTTTGCTTCGCGTACGGCCGATCTCGAAACTAATCGAGTCGTGTTGATTATGGGAATAAGCCTGCGTTCCCCGTACTGTCTGCGCTGCGCGTTTCCTATGCGTCTCCCTCGGATTGAAGATCGGCATTTAGGTCGTGGCAATTCTGATTTAGCTCTTTGGATCGTGTCATGAGCGGTTAGATTATTGCGCCTCGAGTCGCGGGCTGCGGAAGTGATATGCGCTGCCGTCGCCCGACACCAGGAACAAGCGGAGCGATAAATGGATCCCAATGAAGTCAGCGAGAATTTGACCGCGGCTGCTGAGACGGCGACCAGTTTAGTGATCGAATACGGAATGAGCGTGATCGGCGCGATCGTGGTCTTTGTGGTTGGACGTATCGTGGCCAGCTGGGCACGGGGGCGAGTCACGAAGGGACTGACGGCGGCGGGTACCGACGCCTCCTTGATTCCGTTCTTCGCGAGCATGCTCTACTACGTGATCATTGGCGTCGTCCTGATCGCGGTGCTGAACCTATTCGGAATCGAGACGACCTCTTTGATCGCCGTCTTCGGTGCGGCCGGTTTGGCGGTTGGCCTGGCCTTGCAAGGCACGCTCTCTAATTTCGCCGCCGGCGTCATGCTGCTGATCTTTCGGCCGATTCGGGTCGGTGACTTCGTCGAGGTAGCGGGGCAGGCAGGCACCGTGAAAGAGATCTCGATTTTCAGCACGATCATGCATACCGGCGACAACGTACGCATCGTCATCCCGAACGCTCAGGTCTATGGAGGTACGGTCAAGAACTACTCCTACAACGACACGCGACGGATCGATCTCGTGATGGGGATCGGCTACGGCGACAATATCGGCAAGGCCATCGAGATCATCGAACGGGTGGTTCAGGGCGACGGACGGACTCTGAAGGAGCCGGCGCCGACGGTCGCGGTCGCCGAACTCGCGGACTCGTCGGTCAACCTGGTCGTTCGCCCCTGGTGCGAGGCAGGGGATTATTGGGGCTTGCGCTGGGACCTCACTCGCGCGTTGAAGGAAGAACTCGAAGCGGGCGGTTGCAATATTCCGTTCCCGCAGACGGACGTACACGTCATCGAGATGCCGTCACGTTAGGCATAGATTAGTTCTTTCGATCGACGGAGCTGGCCGGCCGCTCCGAGCCCATCTGACGGTCTCATCATGCTTCGCCCGGGTCCACAGGGCGCGGGCGGGCCTGTGTGATGAGCCGAGCCTTGGGAAGAGACGTGTGTCGAGCGGCCCTTCCTTGGTTTGGGGGGCCGCTCGCAATTGAACAGGTATGACGACGTGGGTCGGAGGGGTGCCCTCACGACCGACGAGGAGAGGAATAGATGGTTCGAATCGATGGGCGGTGGCGAGAGACTCTCGCGGCGGCGGTGCTTCTGGCGGCAGCGACAGTCCTGCTGGCGACAGCACCAGTGTATGCGGAAGAGGACGGCTGGACGGGTGGGGTCGGCGCTTCCCTCACCGCTCAAACGGGAACGACGGATTCGTTCGTCGGCTCGATCGATGCCAGCGGCGAACGCTCCTGGGCCAAAGATGAGGTCGGGCTCCGCTTCAACGCGACCTTCGGCCAGACCCGAAAGATCGGTGATGACGGTGGGGATAAAGTCACCCAGAATTCTCAGGCCCTGCTCGGTAATTGGAAGCGGACCATTCACGATCGCTTCTTTTGGGGATCGAACTCGGAGCTTTCCCGCGACTCGGTGCAGAACCGGGAAGTGAGGGTTGCGCTCAGTACGGGGCCGGGTTTCCGGCTCTGGACCGGAGAGGCGGAGAGTAAACAATATTTCGATGTCTCGGGTGGATTGGGATATCGCTACGAGCTGTACAACGTGACGTCGGGGCGCCCCGATCGTGACAACTACGACCCGGACAATTTTGCCGACATCGTCGGGAATTTCGAATACAAGAACATGCTTCTCGAGGACTCGATCGAGTTTACTCATATCGGTTCGGTCAAGATGCCGGCAAACGACGTCGAGGCCTTTCTGATTTCGACCGAGGTCATCTTCGGTGTTCCGCTGACTGCGACCTGGTCTTTGCGGGCGAGCTTCCTGGCCGAATACCAGAATACGGTGCCGGACAAGACGAACCAGATGACCACGCGGACGAATCTGGGGCTCAGCTACAAGTTTTAGTCAGAGTCCCCGCTTCCAACGAAGAGGACTGCTCTGCAGCCTGGTCGGAGAGAGACTTTTCGTGTCGGGGCCGGGTTCTCGTCCAGTCGCCTTGTGCTGCTAAGCTCCGCCGCGCGTCGCAGAGGCGCTGCTGTGGGGATTCGACCGGCCGATGTACACGATTCTGATTGCGCTCTTGATTGGTGCCCTGGGTGGAGGCGCCTGGACCGCCCTGGCTCTTTGGAAGACATGGCAGATGGGCCTCGTGGTCTTCTTCCTGGTCTCCCTGCTCGCTTTCGTGTTGCTCTCGAGACTCATGGCGAAGCGCGTCGAGCCGGCCTTTCTGGGGGTGCAGAAACAGATCCAGGCGGGGCAGACCCAGCTCGCGATCCAGCAGCTCGAAGAGCTGATGCCGCTCTCGAAGTGGCAGGTCCTACTGAAGGGGCAGATCCACGCTCAGATCGGGCTGCTCGCCTACGCCAGCGGAAACGAGGCACTCGCGGAGACACATCTGGCTCGGGCCGGGATGCGGGCGACCGAGGCCAAGCTGGCCCACGCGGCGCTCGAGTATCGAAACGGGCGTAAGGACCGCGCCTACGAGTCGATCAACGTGGCGATTCGCGCCAACAAGAAGCAGATCATGCCCTACCACGTGCATGCCTGGATGTTGGTGAAGGAGGGGGACCGTGAGGGGGCGATCAATAAGCTCGTCGCAGCGGAGAAGGTCTCCAAGAGCAATGAATCGACGCAGGAAAACCTGGACCGGCTCCGGAACGGCAAGAAGCTGAACATGAAGCGCTTCGGAGTGGCCTGGTTCGGGCTTCAGCTCGAGAAGCCTCCGGCCCAGTATCGGGCACAGCAGGGCATGACCGGTCGTAAGGGTTTCCGGCAGAAGCCGCAGCGGAGACGCTAGGCCTCGTTCGCGAGCGCCTCGTCGAGGGTCTGTCGCTTTCGGATCACACGCAGCTCGCCCTGGGCGTCGATCAGGACCTCGGCTGCTTCGGGGAAGGCGTTGTAATTCTTTGCGGACATACCGGCGGCGTAGGCCCCCGCGCCCTCGATCACGAGTGTGTCTCCGATCTGGGCTCGCGGAAGCCGTCGCGGCGCGAGGCCCTCGGGATCTCCAGCGGCGGGGGTCAGGATATCTCCCGACTCGCAGCAATGGCCTGCGATCAGGTAGTCCTCCTCTTCGCCGTCGGGCGGACGGCCGTGGGGGAGCACATGGATCGGGTGCTGGGCACCGTAGAGAGACGGTCGCAGCAATTCGGTCATCCCCGTGTCGACCTTGAGGAAGGCGTTGCCCGCCTGGTCGGGGGAGTGGGTGTCCACGATGTCCATGATCTCCGCGACGATCGCCCCCGCGTTTGCGACGAGATAAGACCCGGGCTCGATCTCGAGTTGGAAGTTCTCCCCACGGCCCGCGAGGTAGCCCGCGAGGTCTTCGGCGAGCGCGCGACCAATCTGTTGGAGGTCGGCCGAATTTTCCTCGGGGAGCCGAGCGACCTTGAAACCGCCGCCGAGTGAAAGTCGGTCGAGGTCGGGTAGTCGACGCGCGATGTCGAGCGTGAGCTGGGCGCAGCGTTTCCAGACCTCGGGGTCGCCGCCCGAACCGATATGGGTGTGGAGGCCCGACACGGTCAGCTCGAACTGCGACGCGATTTCGAGCAGTTCCTCGATCTTTGCGTGCCAGATCCCGAAGGAGGATGAAGGCCCGCCGACGTTCGTTCGGTTGTTGTGTCCTGAGCCCAGGCCAGGGTTGATGCGGACGGAGAGCGCGCCGCCCGGGAAGAGCTCCCCGAAGCGGCGGAGCTGGTGGAGGGAGCAGGCATTGAAGAGCACGCCCCGTTGGACGAGCCCCTTCAGGTCCTTGGGGAGTTCCTGGGCCGTGATCTGGATCTTCTCTGGGGCGATGCCCGCGGCGAGCGCGCGTTCTGCCTCGAATCCGCTGCTCGCGTCGATGTGCAGGCCTTTGGCGTCGAACAGACGCAGCACGGCGCGGTTCGGCAGCGCCTTCATGGCGAAGCGGACGATCAGAGGGCAGGGCGCCGGAAAGGAGAGGGCTTGGTCGGCCGCTCGTTCGAGGCTCGTCTGGTCGTAGACGTAGACGGGGGTCCCGAATTGCGCTCGGATGCGTGCGGTCAGGGTCTCGGTCAGGAAACGCATGGCTGGAAGAGGACTCCTGGGTCGCTCGGCGCTGGAGAGGGCTTTTCCGCGCGGCCGGATCATAGCAGCCGACCGCGACGCCGAGAGGAACCTCCCGTGGGCCCACTCCGCTGTGTGCTCTGGGCTTTGACGACGGGCCGACCCATGCGAGACTCCCGGCCCGCGCCCACCTCCCGGGGCGGGAGAGGAAGGACTTTCCGTTGTCTGAGCGAGACGAGACAGGACCCGCGGAGGGGCGGAGCCCTGCCGACACGAGCGGCCTCGACTTCATCCGTACGATCGTGGCCGAGGACCTCGCCGCGGGGAAACACGACGCGGTCGTGACGCGATTTCCGCCCGAGCCGAACGGTTATCTCCATGTCGGACACGCGATGGCGATCTGCCTGGATTTCGGGCTGGCGCTCGAGAATCCGGGCAGCCGATGCAGTCTCCGTTTCGACGACACGAATCCGTCGACGGAGGATACGGAGTATGTCGACGGCATCATGGAGGACGTGCGT
>Ga0315326_10002343_pt1 | contig 10152 bp, 5 predicted proteins | sample M180m32315metaG_FD_203457 | JGI IMG/M metagenome (GOLD analysis project Ga0315326, IMG submission 203457) | Ammonia-oxidizing marine archaeal communities from Monterey Bay, California, United States - M1 80m 32315 | ecosystem: Environmental > Aquatic > Marine > Coastal | place: USA: California... | reverse complement strand
CCAGGATACATACCTTCAGGTGGTTCATCTGCTCCCGAATTTTTGACTAAATCGGGTATGTGATCATCTCTAAGTTGTTTGAAATTATCATAATCCATCATACTAGGTGCAATAACTACTTCCAACTTGTTAGAAATAGGACTGCCTGATTTATTGTGTAAGCTAATTGTGTTTGTACCAATGTAATCTGGAACAACAAATTGCATCGAATGTGTTGTATTAGACCTAACTGGAGGTAAAGTATCTACCTTAGCAGTACCCATCCTAATATGAATATCTTCTAGAGCTCGAAACGCATTAACATTAAGCATTACGGACTCACCCTCAGTTAAATTATCTGAATGTCCTTCAGGCAACCTTAGCTCTATTGTTGCATCTGGTAAACTCATATCAACCGAATACGCTTAGACCTGGTGAATCTACCATCTTCTCTAAAGTAACTGTAATACTGTGAGTTGGTCCCAATACTTCTTGAGATTTTAGCATTAAACATTTTAATTCATTTCGCTCTAAACCTTCGAGTGCAGGCATTATATTCGATTTAATTACATCTCCAAGAGCTCTATCTAAATCATATTGACCAATAGAATTAAAGACAGTTAACATCGAATCAATAATCACTGCAGGCCCTATCTTTCTGTAAGTTCTAACGCCTCTTGCCACTTCATCATCACGTGACTGAGGAAGTTCTTCTTCTTCTAAGAAATTCATAAACTTATTAAAAGCTTTAAACATTATACCTTCATCATCATAAAAATCAAACATCTCTTTTGCATACCAATCTTCTTCAGTTTCAGGACGCTCTGGTGCAATACCTAATTTATTTAATTTATTGAATACAAAAATTGGCATACGCTTGTACTCATCATCTCTGTCTGGCAACCCAATTTCTACAAAAGCAAACCTGCGCATCAAAGCATGACCTACATTGAATAATGTATTCTTATCTTGAGTATTCATAGTCCCAATAATTCTAAACTCTGGAGGCATCATGAAAGGAGCACCGCCAGTTTCTTTAGCTGTCAATAAGGCTTGTTTATCTCTGTACTCGAAAACTGTAAATAATTTGCCAAAAGCTTCATCAATATTTGCTCGATTAAACTCATCAATCACGAGATAATGAGGTTTGCCAACATCTTGCATAGTTTTTTCGCAGTTTTTAGCAGCATCTGCTACATAACCATCCTTGAAATAATAACCACCTGAATCATCAGGAGAAATACCACCTATTACTTCAAAATTAGACCATTCGGCATTAGCTGTGACAATAGAATAATTTGGAACCATGCTACCATCTTTGGCCTCATTAACACCACAAATTTGGCTCAAAAGTAAATTTGCCAAAGCTGTCTTACCGGTTCCTGGATCACCATAAAGCATTATGTTTCGACCGGATTTCAAATGCGTAACTGTTTGGTTAATTGTATCTTCAGTTGTCGAATAATATTTTGACAATTCTTCATAATCTACATTATAATCTACTTTCATAGCCTTACGTATCTTAGGTGTTTCAGCTAATTCTTCTTTTAAATCTTTTTCTAAATCATCTAAGTGAGAAAGATCAGTTCCATAATTTTCGTCTTCGGTTGGCTTGATATCAATAGTCGCTTCAGGGAATTCAGATAAAAGTCGGTCCATTGCATCTTCTAAACTAATATCACCTGAAGATACTGGTGCTGAAGGCTCATCAGATGTAGACTCTTCTTCAGGTTCAAATGAAGAATCAAATGGATCTGAAGTTGGTGGGCTTGATAATTGCATTTCCATCATTCTATCTCTAAACTTCTCTGTTCCGAACTTTATACCATACCAAACAGCCCCACCAGCTACCACAAGTGGAATAACTAACATAACCCAACCAGCGGTGTCATCTGGTGCTGAAATATCCTTTTGAGAAAGTAAAGCTGGTGCAATCATCGTTGCAAATAAAGTTCCTATTCCAACGGCAAATAAACCGAAATAGGCGAGCCCTTCCATGCTTTGCTCAGATTTCCTTTTACGATAAAATAGAAAAATGCCCAAGAAAGCAATAGATACAAACAAAACAGTGAGAATTATATCTCCTTGTTCAAAATAAATATTTGCCCTATTTCTTATTAAATTCCAAACTAAAACGAAAAATTGAAAACCAAGACCTAATAGAATCATAAGGAAATATTTTGCTTCCTCCATGTCCTTTAATCTTATTGTTTGTAGAATATATGCAGCAATACCAAATAAAAGTGCAAGAAGTCCAGCAAGTAAAATTATCATTTCAATAGGTTGTAAATTTACTAGAGCTCTTGTAGGAGTTCCATCTGCAGCATAACATGCATTAAAAATATCTAAATCACTACTTCCATCAAATAATGTACTACAATTAAACCAAGGACCACGGACCCAATTATGATGCAAAGCTGCGAATACTAATGAACCTGCACCTACAAACGAATATATTGTACTTAATGGAGCTTCACTTATATCCTTTCCAGTAACTGCATAAAGGAAAACAATATAAGAAACAATTATGACGATTAAAGCTGATGTAGCTCCTAATGTACTATAAACCGAACCTAAACCCTCGGCAGGATATAACTCTGAAATACAACCAGTACTACTTGTAGAACATATTTTATCATCATTAACATTAGAATAACCACCTCCAATATATGCATAAATTATAACCATAATCAAAACACAAAATATCAATGGAGCCATGATATTACTATCATTTATGCGCCTAGCCTGAATAAATATGCAAAGACCTAAAAAGATAATTAAACCCAAAACACTCTGGTATTGATTTGCTTTAATATTAAAATTATCAGTCTCCCAACTAGAAGTCAATACTAAGGGACATCCATCGGGATCATTAGCTGCATTACGATTAATCCAATCTGGGCATCGAAGAGGATTGTCATCACTTACATACGCATTAAGATTTTCAGAAGTACCATTCATACCCGCAGCCTTAGACTCAGCATCAGGTCCTGGAATATCTGCCGTAGTATAGTAAAGTACTAAGCCAAGAAGAGCTACTGCTGCCAAAAACTGTAATGCAGGTAAATAGAAACTAGTCCGGCCTCTTTGAATTATTGGAGGTGCTGAAGTAGACTTAGGCGTTCCAGACTCTTTTGAGATAGGTGTTTCAACGGATGACGGACCTACATCCTTGGCTCCTGAAAGATTTACACCACAAATATTACAAAATGGCGCATTATCTTCAACCTCAACAGCACAGACTGGGCACTTTTTCATTACATCTCCACTTAGAACATTGGTTAAAAGCTTTTGATTATGGGAAACTCTCTTAATAACCATTTTAATGCGAATATAATGACTGAAGATTTAATGACTCTAAGAGACTTGAGAGTCCAAACTTTTAAGGAAAGAAGGGAGGGGAGATTGACAAAATTATCATCTGCTTTTTATAGTAGAATGGGGAAATTAGAAAAACAGATAAGAGAAGTTATTGAAAATACAAAGAATGATCCTAAAAGATTTGAAAAGGCTAACTCTGACATCAGAAAATTCATGGATATGAAACTTGAATTACATAAACATAGAGAAAGAAAACTTACTGATATAGCGCGTGAAAAAGTAAATGGCCAAAGTCCAAATACTGAAAATGCACAAAAGAATGAAATAGAATATCTCGTCGCACTTTGTGGAGTAATAGAGGACCACCGAAAGAAAACATTATTAAGTAAAAATGTAAAATCTACTAAGATTATAGACAAAATCAAAGAAGAAGAAATTGGAAAAACAGAAATTAAAGAAACAAAGCTAAAAGAAAAGGAAACTGAAAAAATAATAATTAAAAAACCTCAAATCGATTTATCAGAAAAACCCATAGAAAATAAAGAATATATTAAAGTAGAAATTTTAGAAGATTTGCCAACATTTACAGGAATGGATGCAAATAATTATACTCTGAAAAATAATGATGTTGTAGATATACCAATCTATAACGCTAAAATGCTTAGTGATGCAGGGAAAGTTAAAATCATTAAAGAGGTGAAGGCTTGACTTATAGGCTCGATGATGATGGAATCATAATAACTGAACAAAGATTGGCTGCTCAAATATACAATAAAGGAAAAACAGGTACCCCTTTAGAGAGAGGTGAACTCCTTTTGAGAAAAGAGGAAGCTCTTTATTGCAATTACAGAAAAGACATTAATTTAACTGAAAAAGAAATAAAAAAATTTAAAAATAATAATCTCACTCATATCGTTTATAGAGATTTAAAAGAAAGAGGCTTAATGGTCAAAGTTGATGAACATGGACTTCGGCTATATGACCGTAATACGCCCACGAAAGGCCAATCATCAGCTATAATTCTAGCCAAGAATTTCAAAAATGAAATTGACTTTAATGACATTTTTAAAGAACTTGACAAAGGATTAGAAAGACGAATCCAAATTGCTATTATTGATATTGAAGAAGATGTTGTTTATTATGTTACAAAAATCATAGAATGGCCAAAAACTAAATTAAAAGAAAATGGTAATATACCAATAAAAGATCCTGAAGTAAGTGAATTAATAGAGAAAGGATATCAAATTAATTCCGGACTTAAATTTGGGACTCATTATAGAGTTTACAACTATGAATCAAAACACGCACCATGGCTCATACACATTGTAAAAGATGGAATAACGTGGTTAGATATTACAAGAATGGTGAGGGTAGGACATGGTGTCAATAAAACTATAGTTTTAGCCTACAAAAAAAGATGGATTAGCCTTGAATGGATAAAACCTTGATAATTTAAAAATTAGGCACTTGGCTAAGAAAGCTTATATAATATAATACAAACCACGGAATTAACATGGCATTACTTGAAGTTAAAGATTTAAAGAGAGGTTTTGGATCTAAAACTTTTAACACTAGAATAGAAGTTCTAAAAGGTGTAAATTTATCTATGAAGAAAGGTGAATTAGTTGCACTTATGGGGCCTTCAGGTTGCGGCAAATCAACCTTATTAAATATTATAGGAGGATTACTTCGAGGTGATTCTGGACAAATAGAACTGGAGGATACTAGTTCATTAGGTGCTATTAGAAAAGTATCTAATGCAAAAGATAAACTTGAAGAAAAATTAAACAAAGATCTTGATGGGGATGGGAAAATTGGAAATATCAATAAATTCATTTATGGTACTAAAAACCCAAACAAAGTTGTTAACGTCAGGAGAAATGGTATTGGCTGGATATTTCAAGATTTTCACTTACTTGAACAATTAACGGCTCATGACAATGTTGCATTAGCACTTGAAATAAAGGGAATGAAAAAAGAAAAAGCTGATGAAAAGGCTAGAGAAGCATTAATCAAAGTAGGATTAGAAGACCGCATAGATTTTCCTGCCGGACAATTGTCTGGAGGGCAACAGCAAAGAGTTGCTGTAGCACGAGCAATTTCAGGTTCAAGAACACTTTTGCTTGCAGATGAACCAACGGGTAATCTAGACGTGAAAAGTGGGGAGGATGTTTTAAATCTCTTCAAAGAGCTTTGCAGTGATCCAGTAAATCCCATTTCCATACTAATGGTGACTCATGACCCTATGCTGGCAACAAAAGCTGACAGAATGTTACTAATGAAGGATGGTATCACTGCAGCATCAAACATCAAAGATGCTTGGGGGTTAACGGAATAATGTGGATAATACTGAAAATTCTAGGAGAATTTACTTTGATAAAAAAACTAGCTAACTGGCTATTTAATCTTAAAAACTGGTTCCTGAACTTACCAACTTCAGCCCCTATAGCACTCAGAAGAACCTGGAGAGGAAGAGAAAGAGCAATTGCTGTCATCGCTGGTGTTTTCTTGGCTACCTTAGTAATAACTACCGTTTTCGCCTATGGTAGTGGTCTTTCTAAGGCAGCACTCAAAGATAGTGTTGATGATTTATTATTTGATGGAAAAATAGATTTCCGCCAAGACCCTGGAGATAATGTATTTGGAAGAACCAATGATTCTGCCGTTTGGGAAACGGTTTGTGATGAGCTAACTCAAAAAGATGAATTCGATGATTGTGGACTTGTTTTCGGAAGACAAGGGATACGTATAGATGGTTTCTTTGATGAAGGTTTTGTTACGCCACAACCCCTTAACGTTGAAAATATAGAGGGTGAGGGGAATTGGGCGAATGTTAGTCTTGATTATCCTGAAGCGCTTGAATCAGGACCTCCAATTAATGACGAACGAATAATTCGCTTCTATGGTGATGGAATATGGGATGGTGAATTAGGAGAAAGACATTCAAAAGACATAATGTACGGAGAATGGCCACAGTCTGGAAGTGAAGCTACAGAAATGAGAGCGATAATTCTTCCCTCAAAATTAGCTAGTCAAGCTGGTGTTGAAGTAAATGACACCATAGACTCTCTAATATTTTCATATGTTACAGATGCAAAATTATTCTCTGAAGAAATGCCAGGATGTGACGTCAAGAATATTGAATACGGACCTGTAGATAATGGCCATAAATATTGTAGACTTAATATGACTGTTACAAATCTTACAATCGCTGCAATTTATCAAGAAAAAGGCGCTGGAAATCCTACCATCTTATTTGACCCAGTAATTATCCCTGCAGAATTACTAAGTGAAGACCAAAAAACAACTTTAATGGATTATGATCATGGATATCTTGGTTTTGCCCTAGATAGGGACAAATTACCATCTCAGACTGCAGATGCTGCTGCAGATTACTTAGATGATTTATATGAAGAAGTTACCGAAAAAAGAATAACTGTATTGTATGCAGCCAATGGAACTGCACCAATAACAAGAGAAAACCTAACTACGGAAAGTAAAATAGGTGTTTTAAGCGGTTCACAAAGTGAAAAAAATTGTAATGATAAAACAATAAAAGCACAATGTTTTGTTAGTAATGTTACCAATCTTAAAAATTTCGTGAACTCCAATAATGAATCTATAGACTATTTCATCATGGAGTCTCAATACTTAGGCTCACGTGCAGAAATAAATGGAACTCTCGTAGACTCTTGGGGAGGATATGCTGACGGAGAAGTCGAACTAATTTATACTGACTTAATCAGGGGAAGCATCATATTTCTAAATATATTCTTAGGCCTTGTTGGAATTTTTAATTATATTCTAGCAATACCAATTGTAGTCTTATCTTTTTCTGTATTGATATACGGATTACAATTATCACTCGAACAAAGAAGAAGAGAAATAGCAATCCACCGAGTTATTGGAGGTACTCAAAAAGGTTTGAGGAAAATGCTTACTTCTGAAGTAATAATAGTTAGTACATTGGCATTTATTGGCGGCTATATCCTTTCAATAGGTATAGTTCCAGATTTACTATCTGCTGTTGGATTTATGGACTTCGAGCGGAACAGTGATTTGGATGAATATAGATGGAATAACTTGGGCACACTTGCATTAACCTTCACAATAGCAGTCACAATAGGGATTGCTTGGTACTATGGAAGAACTAAGGCTAAAGAATTCCTTGAACAAGAAATTGAAGAAGGTGTCAAAAATAGTGCAAAGAAGGTTGAACCTAGATTCTGGCTTCCTCTTATTGCCTTCATTATAGGTGTTTTTACAGGAATGGAAATTTGGATAGAAGATAATGGAGGCCTAGGAGGTATTGGAGAAGACGGCTTGATTACTAATTTTATAACTGATGGTCTTCTCAAAATATTCGCCCCATTCCTATTGTGGATTGGAGGTGCCATAATATTAGGCAGAATAGGTGCAAAAGGACCAGAAATTCTAGTTAAAATATTCGGAAGAACTGCCCTTCTATCTGACATTAAAAGGGGATTAACCAATTCTACTTCTTCAGACACTGTAAACAGATTAGCAGTTATCATGTTGTTGACATTATCTATTGTAACTTTAGCAGCTATACAAGGGTATACTGGGACTGATGTAGATGAAAGAACAGCATCAGCAGATGTTGGAGCTGATCTGCAAATACAATTTGTAGATCCAATCTCTAAAGAAGAAGCTCAAAGCGCAGTAGAAAAAGCAATAGACAAAGTAAATGACAATGAAATAAAAGAGATAAAATCTAGTGTTTCAGTCGGAACAATATATCCTACTACAAAAGGCAATTCTGGAATTATTACGACATATGTCATATTTGACAATTCTGAAAACACACTTATTTGGGATCAACAAGCAGTACCTGATAGAAATATTGATAAAACAATGAATAAATTAGCAAATGATGGTTTCACTGCAGGTGAAGGTGCCATCAGTTTACTCGATTTACCTGAGGATGATGGGGGAGGAATAGGCCCTGAATCAGAAAACTCCGGATTTGAATATAAAATCACCTTAGAATACCCTGAATATGTATTTCGAATGAATCAAAATTATAAATATGAAATATACGAATTAAATATTACTAATGGTTCATTGACACAAAATTGGACTAATAATTTGACTGCTGGGTCTTGGATTGTTATAAATAACTTGGATAACACAACATATAACTTAACAATTGAAAGCATTATTGGAAATAATACATTACCAATTACTAGTGGAAGTAATTTCACTTTATTCCTTGAAATTCCACCATTTGTTGATAATACATTAAATTTTAATATAATAATTGACAATGATAATATAACACAAAATAAATTTGGATTTGGAGTAAAAAGTAGTAATCCCTCTCTTGAAATTGATTATGCAAATAGCACCTTTAGAGAAACTCAAATTAAGTATCTTGGGGAACATAAATGGATTCCAGGAATTTCTGCAACAGATACAAATAATGCTATAATTTTGGGGGAAAATTCATACAGGAAATTAGTAGGAGAAGATATGGCTGACTCTTATGTCTCTAATATTTGGTTTTTCGAATTGTGTGATCAAGAAAAAGAAGATTGTAAAAAAGCACTATCTAAAATTGCTAGTGAAATGACTAATAATGAAATAGTATTTAGTTCAGAAGATTGGGCATCATCCCACGAAGAAGTTGAAACAAATGGAGGCCTAATATTTGGTACACAAGGATTACTAAGCCTACAATTTATGATTTCATCAGTTGCAGTTGTAGCTTCAGCTTTTGTATTCTTATCTCTTGTCTTAGACCAAAGAAGCAAAGAATTAGCAATTCTCCAAGCTATAGGGGCAAGTCCAAATCAAATCAGAAAATTAGTCCTCTTTGAAATCTTATCCATAATTATTGTTAGTATGACTCTTGGAGTATTATTGGGAATTGGAGTTGCTCAAACATTCAACGGATTTTTCTTTGTATTTGGATATATTTTCCAAATATTCCTAGGTAATGCAACACCTATAGATAGAGAATTGGTGTGGCCATGGGCTGAAATAATAATTGTAAATATTTCCGTTCTTATCGCCGTAATAATAGCTCTAGTATTAACAACGAGAAAAGTACTGAATGCAAATTTAGCAATGATATTAAAGGGGGAATAATGAGCGAAGAAAAACCTTTTGAACATACTGTAGGCCAAGGTAAAGAAAGTGGAAATACTGAGGAAGAAATGCTAAATGCAAATATGGAGTTTAAAAAAACACAAATAGAGAAAAGTGTATCTTCTGACAAAAAAGAAATTCTAAATGCCAGTGGACTATATCACGTATACGAATCAAAAGCTTTAGAAGGAAATGTAGTAGCACTAAGAGGGTTACATGTTAGTGTAAACAAAGGAGAAGCTGTTGCCGTTGTAGGGCCTTCTGGCTCTGGAAAATCCACTCTTCTAAAATGTCTAGGAGGACTAATGAAACCTTCTGCTGGAGGTGTCATAATGGGTGGTGAAGCAATTACGCGTATGCAAGGCTCTGAACTTGTTGAAATGCGTCAAAAAACTGTTTCTTTTATTTTCCAGGAATCGAACCTATTACCTGATCTTAATGCATTAGATAATGTTGCACAACCACTAATTCATCAGGGTGAAATGATAAAGAGTGCTCAGAAAAAAGCTATGGATTTATTAGATTTCTTAAAAATGAAAGAAAGAGCATACGGAATGCCTGAAGAATTATCTGGGGGTGAACAACAAAGAGTCGCGATTGCAAGAGCACTAATTACTAATCCAAAACTTATTCTTGCTGACGAACCCACTGGAGCTTTAGATCCAATAACTAGTAGAGAAGTTCTTGGTTTATTCAAAGAATTGCATGAAGAAAGAGATGTTGCATTCCTAATAGTTACAC
>Ga0315326_10002339_pt1 | contig 10157 bp, 6 predicted proteins | sample M180m32315metaG_FD_203457 | JGI IMG/M metagenome (GOLD analysis project Ga0315326, IMG submission 203457) | Ammonia-oxidizing marine archaeal communities from Monterey Bay, California, United States - M1 80m 32315 | ecosystem: Environmental > Aquatic > Marine > Coastal | place: USA: California... | reverse complement strand
CGCCCACAAATACGAATTACCATTCTATCTGGTGAGCGATAAGGAAAAAATATTGCATAGAAAATACCAGGTTGGGAAACGTTGGGGATTAATGCCGGAGCGAATAACTTTTGTCGTAGATACGGATGGCAGAATAAAATATGTATTTGATTCTGCTTTTTACGTAAACAAACACTCCACCAACGCACTTGAAAAAATCTACCAATTAATACCAAATACGTCTTAGTGTGGTTCGTAAGTATCCGATCCAGACAGCGGAAGCTCCAAGATCCAAATATTTCGGTAACATACCAGATCGTTATGATCCTGTAAAAGAAGGGGTCCTGGCGAAAATATCTCTTCGTCGATCGCCGCACCTGTCACACCAGGCAACTCAATATTATTGTGAATTAACAACCCATTGTGCAAAACGGTTAGACGCGGATTGCTCGTCTGGCCTTCCCTAGGGGCACGAAAAGCAACATCATAGCTTTGCCATTCCATTGCAGGTCTAGAAGCATTAACCAAGGGCGCAAACTGATTATAAATTGCACCACAGTCTCCTAGCCCTGGGGAAGAAAAACCATAAGAATCTAAAACTTGAATCTCATATCTACCCTGTAGAAACACCCCGCTATTACCCTTGGCCTGTCCGGTAGCTTCAGGCATATCGGGACAACAAAATTCGACATGCAGATAAAAATCTTGATAACAAGTTTTGGTCATAACGTCACCAGCGCCTGGGACGACATGCAAAACATCGTCCTCAAACCGCCATGTGGCGGATGCTCCATCGCGTGTTATCCAACCATCCAATGAAGCATTTAACAAGTTATGGGCAGCCTCTGGCGGTGCCATGCTGTAAGGACTCATAACAATTCTCCTCAAAATAGTTTTCGAATTGACTCTAACAAGCTTTTAGTTAAGAAATAAACTTGGGTTCCTAACTTTCCACAATTGTTGGACGGGACCCTTTTCGGTGTTTCTTCGGGGTGTTCCCAGTGGCTCGTTTTTTACCTTTTTTGACTTTCATTTTTTGTCTCCCGTCAACCGGGTCAAGCGCCGATTGTACACGTACAATCTTGAGTCTTTGGTCACAGACCCAAACCTTTTTCAAATCCCTAAGCAACTCTTTAGGCATACCTTCAGGCAGGTCCACAAAACTATGATCCGAGCCAATATCAATTTTCCCAATATGTTTACTGTCTAACATCGCTTCATTCGCCAAGGCGCCAACTAAATGACTGGGGTTGGCGCCATGTACTTCACCAACTTCTACGCGAAAACGTTCCATTCCTTCGGGCAACGACTTTATTTGCGTTTTTTTCTTACCTCTTCCACTGTCGGTTTCGGAAGATTTATAGGATTTCTCAATGGGGGAGGTTGCCGCAAAATTGCGCGCCTTTCTGCTTCGCCCTTGTTGTTTTCCGTTATCGGTTTCGCGTGACTTTGGAGCCTTCTCTTTCCGAACAGGAACCAATTTACGGCGTTTCTGCAATCTTAATGGTTCAACCCCCTCATCCAACATATGTGCCAGGGCTGCAGCTACATCAACAGAGGGTAGGGCGCTCTCCGAAATAAACTTTTCCATTAAAGACCTATAAGAAGATAAATCACTTCCACTAACGGTTGCCGCGATAGTTTGAGTGAACCGGTCTATGCGTCGTTGTTGCATTTCTTCATGAGAAGGCAGCAAAAGCTCCGAAATCTTTAGTCTCAAAACTCTTTCAAGAGTCTTAACAAATCGACGCTCACGATGAGTAATAATAAGCAGCGCCTCTCCACTTCTTCCGGCACGACCTGTTCTACCGATACGGTGAATGTATGACTCTACGTCTTGAGGAGCATCAAAATTAATCACATGGCTTATACGATCAATATCCAAACCTCTAGCGGCTACGTCCGTAGCAATTAAAATATTAATCCGGCCACGTTTTAATTGATCTACAGTCTGTTCCCGACGGCGTTGGGCCATATCACCACTTAAAGCCGCACTGCTATAACCCCGAGATTCTAGTTTCTCGGACAGTTCTGTCGTCATTTGTCGCGTACGAACAAAAACTAAGACCGCTTCCGTATGTTCCGCTTCTAGAAACCTAATTATTGCCTCAAGCTTCTGGTCTTTTCCATTAGCTATCCAGTAACGCTGGTTAACGGTTTCAGCAGCAGTATGACGTGCCTCGATTACAATTCGTTCGGGGTCACGTAAATGACGATTGGCAATATGCTGAATCTGTTTCGGCATTGTTGCTGAGAAGAGGCATGTCTGTCGCTCGTCCGGCGTATGTTGTAAAATCCACTCCACATCGTCAACAAAGCCCATACGCAACATCTCATCTGCCTCGTCTAGAACCATAAACCGTAGTTTATCAAGACGCAGTGTCTTTCTGCGAATATGGTCCATCACGCGACCTGGAGTACCTACAACGACGTGTGGTCCCCGTTTGAGCGCCCGAAGCTGTATATCATACGCTTGCCCACCGTAGATAGAAACAACCCGAAACCCTTTAATGCCGGCCGCATATCGGGAGAAAGAAGCTGAAACCTGTATAGCAAGCTCACGTGTCGGGGCAAGAACCAAAGTTTGAACGCTATTTCCACTACGATCCAAACGAGCCAGTATTGGCAAAGCAAAGGCGGCTGTTTTTCCCGTCCCTGTCTGTGCTTGACCGAGCACGTCCCTTCCTTTTAAAAGCAACGGAATTGTCTTGGATTGTATTGGGGTTGGGTGCTGATATTTCAGTTCTTCCAATGTCTTACTGATATCGGAAGACAAATCTAGTTCCGAGAAATTCAACACATGGCCTTCAGCCATCATGACTTACTTTCTCAAGTCTGCATTGAGCAAAAACGGGCTGCGTTAAATCCAAACTCACAACCTGCCTCACTTGGCATTTCTTGTAATAGGTGTATAACAGATGATTAAAAAGGTACGTGAGGTGCAAAAAAACAGCAACAATCAAGATATCCATGTCGCTGACATAGGCGATTTTATTCTCCAACCCTTGAGTGACTTTGAGCGACTTCTACCCCTTTCATCTTGTTATTACAAACCGACGAATTGATGTTCGATTAAACAGCTGCACCCTAAAAAAGTATACTCCACTGGCAAGAATGGAGGTGTTATACGCGATCTCGGATTTTCCAATTTCAAAAAAGCGATCGGCAATTATGTCAATACGTTGGCCTAAAGTGTTATATAATTCCAAACGAACATTAGTCGCCTCAGGTAGATTAAAACCAACAACGACACTGCCATTGGAGGGGTTTGGATACACATTAAATAAGCTCGCTTTGGACTTTACTGTTGGTTGGTCTTTTATACTCGTCGCTGGCTCATGAAGCACGCCCGAACCATGAAAATCTATCCAATTCAAATTGAAAAGACTTTGGCCATCATCTGCCACCCGAACAAACATCAAGAATAATTCGTGAGTCCCCCCGGGGTTTGAGATAGACATACCAACGTTTTTATATTTCTGCCATTCCCCTGTATTTACAACGCGTACCCTTCCAAGCAACGGACCCTCCTCTTCATCAATTCGGACCTCGATGAATCCACCAGATGTCGGGGAAGCAACCCTGAAAGTTAGCGAATCTATTCCGGCCAAGTTAATTGGGGAAAAGGTGATGAAATCTCGATGCTCTATCCAACCTATATTTTGTCCCCCGCCCAACGCGTCTCCTGTGTCTTGTAACCTAACTCCCCGTTGTCGAACAAAATGCTCCGCTTCCTTACGAAGAGGTTGTAACACAAGACCTGTAGATTCTGTTAATGGATCAACTCCCAATGCACCTTCGTCCGTGTATTGAGCCTCAATGGTGTAAAATAAATTATCCGCGTCACTACCGTGTCCAGACATAATATCAATCATCCCTTCGCAACTTCCGTATTGCTCCTGTGGATGACTGTGGTCGTCGTGGCCCACAAAGGCCTGTACTCTAACGCGAGTACAATTAATTGATTCATCCTCATTATCTACAACCTCTACTCTGAAGGGAACTTTCGTACCCCAATCAAAAAAACCTCCATTGGGAGGCCATAGTAGACGAATTTCAGGTCGAGTATTTCCTACAGAGATAAATTCTTGGATCGAGCCGGACAACCCATTTTGATCCGTAACTTTCAACGTTACCGTGAAGTTCCCACGCTGTTTGAAAGTGTGATTTATTGTTTTCTCATTACTGTCAATTTCACCATCGCTTTCAAAATCCCAAGCGTACGTCAACGTCGATTCTGAGTCCAAATCAAACGATTCGGCACCATCAAAAAATACACTTAGTGGGACTGCGCCATCCGAAGTACTAGCATTTATGCGAGCAACTGGAAGTCGTGTGCCACGAGCATATTCTACACGTACAAGCTGAGCATCTCTATTATCACCCCAAAAACCTTCTCCCCATTCCAAAATGTATAACGCACCATCCGGGCCAATTTTCATGTCAATAGGACGACTGAATTCCATCCCAGATAAAAAGGGATCAATTTGTAAGATCTCACCCGACTCATCAAAGTGTACGACACGCAACCAATTACGTACCCATTCGTAGATTATGAGCGTCTCGTCATAGTATTGAGGTAGGGCGGTTGTTGATGCTCCCGAGAAATAATAAATAGGACCCGCCATAGCCGTTCGTCCACTCGCGTTTCCTAGCGCTGGAAAATCTTCTGCCAAGCCATAAGGATACCATATCCAAGCGGGTTCAGCCGGCGGTAGCCGTGTAGGTCCTGTATTATTGGGTGAGTTATTTGTTAGCTCACCGCACTTAAATTTCAGTCCACTGATACCTGACTCATCTTCAACAAATTTAAAGTCTACGTAAGACTTATTATCCCCAATACAATAAGGCCAACCAAAATTACCCCCAGTTAAAGTACGGTTCCATTCATCTAATCCTTGCGGGCCTCGACCAACGCTATTGGCACCGGCATCAGGGCCAACATCGCCCCAATAAAGCCAACCCCGTTTACTATCAACGGAGATCCTAAATGGGTTGCGGACGCCCATAACAAAAATCTCAGGCAAACCCTTTTCAGGAGATGAACTGAAAAGATTGCCTTCGGGATTAGTGTAACTTCCGTCCGAGTTTGGAATTATACGTAAAATTTTTCCTCGGAGATCTTGAGTGTTAGCAGAAGTACGTTGGGCATCCCAAGCCGAGCGCCCAACACGTTCATCGATAGGAGTGTAGCCACCAGACGAAAATGGATTTGTATTGTCCCCGACCGCTATATACAGTGCCCCGTTCGAATCAAACGAGAGCGCACCGCCGGAGTGACAACACTCGTTTCGCTGTGTAGGTATTTTCAATAAAATTTTTTCGGAGAGAAGATCTATTGCTCCTCCCATAATTGTAAAACGAGACACCCTCTGTCCGGCAGTTGCTTCACTAGGCGAATAGAACAAATAAACCCAATTATTTTTTGAAAAATTTGGATCTAACGCAATACCTAGCAGGCCATCTTCAAATTCGGTTGTTACGGCCAATTCACCTGCAGTAGAAATTAAGCCCATCTCGGGATGGTATATTTTTATTTTTCCACCACGTTCGACATAGAATACTCTACCATCTGACGCTATATCTAATGCGATGGGATTAGAAGGATCTTCGTCGAGAACGACCTTCTCATAATTTGTACTTTTTGAGGCGCCGCAGTCTCCTTCACTAACACCTGCAGCGTATTGAATACCGCCCAATAGATGTCTAAGAAACATCGGGGCCACATAACTTTCTTCTGTATGACCAAGACCAGTATACCACGCTCGGCCTCCGTCGAAATCATGGCACCATGCTATTGGATGATCAATGCCTTGAGTGCCCCCCTCGTAACTTTCCTCATCCAAGACGGCCAAAACATGAACTCGGCCTCGGGGATTTGCTCTATAATTATACCATTCATCGGTATGACTCCAACGACGTGGAAGAAATTCCGTCGCAGGATGAATCGCGTCTATCACCCGGATTTCCGCCGGTTGAATTGACGGATGACTATCAAAATAGGCTCCTACTAAACGGCCGTACCAAGACCAATCATATTCGGTATCTGACGCCGAATGAATCCCTACAAAACCACCGCCACCTTGTATAAAGCTCTCAAACGACTTTTCTTGATCCGAGTTCAGTACGTCACCCGTAGTATTCAAAAATACAACCGCTTGATAATGTTTTAAACTCTCTTCATTGAACACATTCGGATCTTCCGTCGCTTCAACATTAAACCCATAATCACTACCTAACAGCTTTATGGATTCTATCCCTTTTTCGATGGAACCATGCCTATAGCCCATTGTCCGAGAAAAGACTAAAACATCAACACTCTCATCATGCGCAAACACACTTGTGACATACAGAATTTGGGAACATGATAAACATGCAAAAAAATAGAGGGGGGGAAATAAACACCGAGCCACCATTTAAATATTACCCTTTTAAAAACTGTTGGTAAACGAAACCATCCTTCATAATATAACAGTTTAGTATAATTTGCCTTCTTATCTACTAGGTAAACTACGGGGGAATGCCATGCCTGCTTTAAGACCGAAAGTGCTACTTGCCTGTGATGAAAATGTTCGCAAAAATTACTTACCACCGAAAGAAATAGCACGATTGGAAGGCATAGCAGACTGGGAGTGGTTTCCATGTGAAGGTGGCGGCATCTACGAGATTCCCGACAACCCTGAAAAATCCCGCGCTATACACAAACAACTTAGTGACAAAGACGCCTTGATCGTATGTCACGGTGCTCCTCGCATTGATGAAAATATTTTACAAAAGGCATCAAAACTTCGTTTTATAGGCGAATTGGAAGGCGATCGTTTTGCCGTAAGAGTTGATTTAGATTCTGCATGGAAACGAAACATTAAAACGGTCGACACGACCAACGGCTCTTCATATCCAGTGGCAGAATGGGCGTTAGCCTTGATTTTAGTGTGTCTGCGAAATGGTGGGGCACATTTTCGTCGACTAATCGAAGGTAAAACTACTCGGGACCCTGAGATAGTAAAACGCATGAGCGGAATGTTAGAAGGTAAACGTGTTGGTTTAATTGGTGGTGGGCACATGGCAAGGAGACTAATAAAATTACTCCGTCCATTTGAAGGAGAGATTTGGGTCCACGATCCATATCTACCTTCAGAATTAGCGGAGGCGATGGATTTCGTACAGACCTCGCTAAATAATATTTTTTCTCGATGCGATGTAATTGTATGTCTGGCACCTCTTACACCAGGGACAAAAGGATTGATAGGTGAAGATGAGTTCCGTCTTTTGCGTTCGGGTAGCATTTTTGTAAATGTCTCCAGAGGGGCCGTAGTAGATTCGGCCGCCTTAATTAAGCGTCTTGGCTCTGGGGACATTGTAGCCGGTATCGAGGCATTTGATCCGGAGCCAATACCAAACGACAGCGAACTTTTAAAATTGGAAAATGTATTTGTGAGCCCACACATTGGATGGATCACAGGATCTGATCATCCACATTTCTTTTCATTAATGGTCGATGAATTGGAGCGATTTATTGAAGGACATGAATTGTATTTTGAGTTAACTCCAAGGGTCCAAAAAAATAGAATAGGAACAAATACGGTCTCGTAAAAATAGCTACCGAAACTTTCCCCTTGGGTAAATATATAATTGTTGATTAAATTGAGTTGAAATGACACGCTATAAATGACCCAAACGGGAGAGTAGATATGAGCGATCAGCCGGATCAGGACGTTGATCTTAGTATTCCCATGGTCCCAGACATGGAGTTAGCCGCAACCGCCGTGGCAGATTCGTTCGGGACTTTCATGGGCCTTGATTCTGACAAGGTAGAAGAAGTAAAAATTGCCCTAGTAGAAGCTTGTATCAACTCGTTCGAACACAGTGAAAGTAAAGAACGACGCATAGATGTAAACTTTAGTATCGACGATGTTGGCTTGGTTGTTTCCATTAATGATGGGGGTTCCGGTTTTGACCTTGAAGAAGCCAAAACAAAGGTTGCCGAAAAAAGAAATGAAGGTATCGGTGATAGAGGATGGGGCCTGACTTTGATTCATGAGCTTATGGATGAAGTAAAAATTGTCACAACCTCTAAAGGAACTCTTGTAAGAATGGTTAAATACCGCTGATAAAAGATTAGGCCTCGCGTTTACAGGTAATTATTATGGAGTGCAAATTCCCTACATTAGGAGATAGAAATGGCTGAAGTAAATGGTGACGTCGCGTTTATCGATGCACCCAATTATGTTAACAACCAAGCAGCAGAAATCATCGCCGTGGAATGCTCCGAGCTCATAGATGCCGGAACAGTAAAACTTGTTCTCAACCTGAGCGAGGCTAAGTTGGTAAACAGTGTCGGGATTGCTATAATTATTGAAATTATAGAGAAAGCTATTGAAAAAAGTGGTTCCTTTGGGTTCTGTAACGTTTCGCCAACGATCGAAAAAACGTTCAAAATAATGGGGTTGACTCAGTTAGCTCAAATATATCCTGATCAGGACACTGCACTGGATCAACTCAAATAAAAATCCAGTGGTTCCCAGTTCTAAAAGCGCCTCCTATCTCCCGGATTAACCATGACTCACTCTGATAATCGCGAAGATTTCTCGACGCGTCGGTCTCTAATGCAATTAGAGCTCCTCTATAACGTTGGATTGGAAATCGGGTCGACGTTAGATACCGATCAACTTGTCGAAAACATCCTCCAGACCTCAGCGATGATGTCTGACGCAAGATCTTCGCATTTAATCAAGAAAAATAACACCGATGAATTTTACTGTTCACGCTCCGTGGGTGAATGTCAGCTGCTACCAGCCTTATTGAAAGATGCTGAGTTAGCAAAAGTTTGGAGCAGTGGCGAAAATTCTAACCGACAAATAATAACCGAAGGACAACAAAGTGATGTGTATTTACTCAGTCTTTCCGTTTCCGGAGAAACTGTTGCGTTGCTTGGCGTTGCAGAAAAAGAGCGCACCGACGGATCTACGGGACCTTTTGATACGGATGACAAAAAACTCTTGGACGCTTTTGCCAAACAGGCTTCAGTCGCTCTGCAGAACTCATACCTGCATCGCGATCTTCAAAAGACGTTTGTCGACTTAGAAACAAGCGAGTTTCAAAAAAGACGAAAATTACTTCAAATGGAAATGCTGTACGAGGTCGGACTCCAGCTAAGCTCTACTCTAGACCCCGCACAAATCTTTGAAGAAATTCTCATGAGAAGCCTTGTAATGGTCGACGCAAGAAGTGCCGCTCTATTAAAACCTGATGACGGTGGAAAAGCCTTTTCTGTCACAAATGTTAGTTCGCCAGAAGAATTCCCGGAAACACTGCTAACGGATCCGATCATCGAAAAAACATGGTCCAGAAAAAATATTTCGGCTATGACACGATCGTCTAATACCTGGGTAAATATTTGTGTTATTCCGCTCTCAACAAAGGAATATATAGGAGGGCTCCTTGTCGTAGCCGACAAGGAGCATAGAGACGGAAACGTCACGCCTTTTGAGGAAGAAGACCTTTCGCTCCTACAGTCTTTTGCGTATCAGGCTGGGGCGGCATTAAGCAACGCCGTTTTATATCGAGATCTGGAAAGCTCCTTAGTAAAACTCAAAGAGAGCCAAGACCAGACGGAATTTGTACAAAGCGCCTTTGGCAATTATCTGTCACCTGTAGTCGTTGAACAATTAATCGACCATCCTGAAATGGTAGACGAGCGAGGCGGCGACGAGCGAATCATGACGGCCCTTTTTTCTGATATCGAAAGCTTTTCAACGTTCTCTGAATGTTTTACGCCAAACCAACTCGTGGATTTTATAAATGAGTATCTTACTGAAATGTGTCAAATCATTGAACACCATGGTGGAACTGTAGACAAATTCATAGGGGATGGAATCGTAGCATTTTTCGGGGCCCCGTTAACAATGAATGATCATGTGGAGCGAGCCGTTTCTGTATGCATTGATCAGCAAACACGCCTTAGCGAATTACGCCAATTATGGATGCAAGAAAGTAATCTACCACCCGCGCTTCAACAGCTCATAAAGCAATGGGAAAAAGTAGGTAAAACATTTATCAATGTTCGAATGGGTCTTGCAGCGGGACCAATAGTAGTAGGCAATATGGGTTCAAAAACGCGAGCCGACTACACCATGATGGGTGATACAGTAAACCTCGCCGCTAGGATTGAAAGCCTT
>Ga0315326_10002338_pt1 | contig 10157 bp, 9 predicted proteins | sample M180m32315metaG_FD_203457 | JGI IMG/M metagenome (GOLD analysis project Ga0315326, IMG submission 203457) | Ammonia-oxidizing marine archaeal communities from Monterey Bay, California, United States - M1 80m 32315 | ecosystem: Environmental > Aquatic > Marine > Coastal | place: USA: California... | reverse complement strand
GTCTCACGCCGGCATTGCCCCTGATCGGCGGTGGTCACACCAAATTCCAGCCGGTTTACGTCGGCGATGTCGCCGCGGCGGTTGCAGCAATCTGTGTAAATCCGAAAACGGCGGGCGCAACGTTCGAGGTCGGCGGGCCGCAGGTATACAGTTTTCGCCAGCTGATGGAGATTCTGCTCGCAGAAATCGACCGCAAGCGTTTGCTGGCCCCGTTGCCGTTTCCAATTGCGAAGCTTCAGGCCGCCCTGCTCGAACTATCACCGATTCCAATTCTGACGCGTGACCAGGTCCGGCTGCTGCAACAGGACAACGTGCTGTCGGGCGATTTTCCCGGTCTGGAAGACCTTGGGATCGATGCGACGGCACTGGAAGCAATCCTGCCGAGTTATCTGCGGCGATACCGGCGCGGCGTCTGGCATACCTGATCCGGCGGCGCAGCGTCGGCTAGGCGTCAGTTATAGGCCCAGACCAGGATCGCGACGCCCAGAAGCAGACGGTAGATCACAAACGGCGTGAAGCTTGCCGTCCGCAACCAGCTCATCATCACGACGATCGCAATGAACGCGGCAACGAAGGCCATGGCGCCCACCACGATTGCGTCGGCGAGGACATGTTCCGCCCCCTCTTCCACCAGTTTGAGCGTTGCAACAGCGCCGGCCGCGAGGATTGCCGGAATGGACATCAGCATCGAGAACCGAGCCGCTTCCGTGCGCTCAAAACCGAGCCAGCGCGCCATCGTGATCGTCGTGCCCGCACGGCTCGCGCCGGGTATCAGCGCGAACACCTGAGCGATGCCGATGATCAGCGCCCGCCCCCATGTCATATGCTCGATGCGGTTGATCGTCACGGTATAGCGATCGGCGATATAGAGCAGGATACCGAAGCCAACTGTCGCCCAGCCCACCACAACGGCACTGCGCAACAGGTCGCCCAGATTCGCGAACACCAGACCGCCGATAATCACCACCGGAATAGTCGCCACAATCAGTTGCGCCGAGAGTTTGAGGCCGGGGTTCCGGCAGACGTTGCCCGGCTTGCATATGCCTTTCAGCATCATCCAAATATCGCGCCACAGATAGGCCATAACAGCGCCAAGCGTACCCACGTGGACGGCGACATCAATTACCAGGCCCTGATCCTGCCAGCCCGTGACGCTGGGGATCAAAATTAGATGGCCGGACGAACTGATCGGCAGGAATTCCGTCAACCCTTGGATCAGGGCGATGACGGCAAGTTGGACGAGGGTCACGAGACTCTCCGGTCAAAAACGGTTAACACGCCAAATACTCCATGGTCTCCCCTAACACCAAGTAAAACAATTAGTCTTATTTTGGTACTAACTTGTCTGAAACATTTCGAAACACAATCGATCTTCGCCGAACAGATGCTGAACCACTGGCATACCGAGGTCGGGAAATTCTGGCAGGTCGTACCGCTGGAAATGATCGAGCGCTACGAGCAACCCGTCCATCCGCCGACCGGCACCGGTGCCGACATGGAACGGAGCGCCTGATCACAGAACGCCCGGTGCCGCGTTATAGCCAGGCCGCATGATAGACGTTTCCGCGGCGCAGCGGTTTAGGTAGACTGCAGCGCGATGCGCACATTGTACCATCTTTGGCTTTCCCCGTTCAGTCGCAAGGTCCGTATTGCGCTTGCGGAAAAGAAGCTCGACTTCGAGCTTAAATCGGAAAATCCGACAGAACGCCGTGCCGAATTTCTGGCGCTGAATCCCGCTTGCGATGTCCCGGTTCTGGTAGAGGATGGCGGCCCGGTCATCGCCAATTCCGCGGCAATCGGTGAATACATGGAAGAAATATGTCCAGAGCCGCCACTTTATCCAGGCGGGCCGACGGAACGCGCTGAAATCAGGCGCCTGATCGCCTGGTTCGACATCAAGTTCAATGTCGAAGTTACGAACAACCTTGTCGGTGAAAAGCTGATGAAGCGGTTGTTGCGTCAGGGCGCGCCCGATTCCCGGGCGATCCGGGCCGGGCGCGAAAATTTTCACATCCACATGGATTACATCGCCTGGCTGACCGAAAGACGAAACTGGCTGGGCGGCGACAATTTTTCGATGGCCGATATTGCCGCCGGGGCGCACCTGTCCTGCCTCGACTACATCAATGATGTGCCCTGGGCGGATCACGAGCCTGCCCGCGAATGGTATGCGCGGCTGAAATCACGGCCGTCCTTCCGGGCCATTCTCGCGGATCACATTCCGGGAGAGCCACCACCGAAACATTACGCCGATCTCGATTTCTAGGACCGGCGCATAACCGTCAGCGCCCGCCAGGTATTACGAAATACGGTCTACCGATTCCCGGATGATATCGGCGGTCCGGCGGTAATGGTCCATCAGCACCTCGACGGCGCTGTCGGCATCGCGGTTTACGGCCGCATCCATGATCGCCTTATGCTCGTCCAGTTCATTGCGGCGCGGGTAAGCGACACGAACGGCGAGCTGGCGATACCGATCGGCAAGATCGTTGAGCTGCTCGCAATAAGACACCAGCCACCGGGACCCGCAGGCCCCGATCAGGGAAAGATGAAAGGCGCGGTGCAGAGCTTCCCAGTCCGGGTTGATCGCATAGGTGGCCTGGTCAGCCGAGCGCGGCGTCTTTGAAAGCCGGTGAAAGGCAAGAACAAGCTGTTCATCCCAGGCATCGTCGCCGGCATTGATCGATTCTCGGATTGCCATTTCCTCGAGCCAGCAGCGCGTCTTGATCAATTCATCAAGCTCGGCAACGCTCACCTCGGCAACGCGGAAACCCTTTTGATCGACCCGCATCACCACGCCGTCCACGGACAGGCGGTTCAACGCTTCCCGAATTGGGCTCGCCCCGACGCCGTATCTGTCGCGCAGATATTCAACGCGGAGCTTCTCGCCGGGGGGCAGATCACCACTGAGAATGTCCTGCCGCATCAGATCATAGACAGAACTGGCCAGCGTACCGGCGGTGCCGATCTGGCGGTCTGGCGTCAGGCTTGCCACCTACTCAATGCTCCCCGTTAAATGTCGACAATTTGTACCTTGTTATTGTGAACAGTGCCATCATCTATGAATATGTAATATTTTTGTGATTGACCATAAAATATCGATATTTATTGCCCCGGATATTCGTCGGTCCTATGCTCGGGCGCTAGACAGACCGGACGCACCGAAATATTTCAGTAATTAGAGCCCTCTAAGATGCGATAAAATGGCGGCGAGCAAGGTGCTGCTGGAAATCAGGAAATAGATTATGGCCCGCGTGAGTGTCAGTCAGATGTTAAGCGCCCTTGTCGATATAGGACGCACATACCTGGATCGCCCTGCCGCCCACGGTATCGATGCGATCGTCGACGAGTGCCACGACCTGGTCTCCGCCCATGGTGAAGCATCGGGTACCGCCCTCGCAAGTCGGATCGTCGAAGGCTATCTGAACCTGGACGACGACGAACGTTTTCAGGTTCTTTTGCGGCTTCATGCCGCATTTTCCCCAGATAAAGACGCGTTGACGGCGGCAGCACGCGCCTATGCGGATGCACCGGATGATGCGCGTTACTGGACGCTGGCCGACGCGATCGAAGCGCCGCGGCAGGAACTGTTCCGACGGCTGAACATGGCGCCGGGCGGCACAACGGCGATTGTCGGCATGCGCGAGCTCATTCTTTCCCGGCTGCGTGACCACCCGGAGATCAAGTCGTTCGAGCGTGACCTGAAACATCTTTTATCGTCGTGGTTCAATCGTGGGTTCCTGCAATTCGAACGCATCGACTGGCGTACACCGGCCGTGGTTCTCGAAAAACTGATCGCCTATGAGGCGGTTCATGAGATCCAGGGATGGGACGACCTGCGCCGGCGGGTTGCCGACGACCGCCGCTGTTTTGGGTTTTTTCACCCGGCCCTGCCGGACGAGCCGCTGATCTTCGTCGAGGTCGCGCTGACACAGGGGCTTGCCGGCCAGATTCAGATCCTGATCGAAACCGCGCCGGACGATCAGAAAGACGAGGAACCGGATACAGCAATTTTCTATTCGATCAGCAATTGCCAGGCCGGTCTTGCGGGGATCAGCTTCGGCAATTTTCTCATTAAACAGGTCGCCGATGCAGTTCAGAGCGAATTCGCCGACATCAAACAGTTTGCGACGCTATCGCCCATCCCCGGTTTCAGGGCATGGCTGGACGATGTGCTGGTGCGCGATACGCCGGCCTTCCTTAGCGAAGACGACCTGGATCTGCTCCAACGCAGCGATTGGCGTAACAGCGAATTGATCCGCCAGCTGCTCAAAACGACGCTGATGCGGCTCTGCGCCCGCTACCTGATTGAAGAAAAGAGCCGCAGCCGGCCGCTTGATCCCGTTGCCCGTTTCCACCTTGGAAACGGTGCCAGCGTGGAGCGTCTCAACTGGTCGGGAGATCTGTCCGAAAAGGGTATCGACCAATCCGCCGGCATAATGGTGAGCTACCTATATGGTTCAGATCAGATCGTCTCCAATCATGAGGCCTATGTCCGGGACGGGATCATTGCCGCATCATCGGCGGTCGCAAAGCTCGCTAAGGACACGGACTGATTTCCCGCTAGGGCGATTTTAGGCTTGCCAGATTGTCGCGCGCGGCATCGGCAGCCGGGGACTTCGCGTCCAGATCGATGACTTTGCGCCAATCGGCCCCCGCCCCACCCGGGTCGCCCCGCAGGAGGCGTATATTCCCGCGCTCCAGATAGGTATCCGTGCGCGTCGGGGAAATTGAGATGGCACGCATGATGTCATCAATCGCCAAATCGAGATTTTTCAGCTTGCGCCAGGCCGTCGCCCGCAGCACCAACGCGTCCGCCCGGGCGGGATCCTTATCTATCGCCCGGTTCAGATCGTCGATCGCTTCCCAATAGTCGCCAATACTGGCCCGTGTAATCGCCCGGTCGAGCAGCAGTTCGGTCCGCGGTCCAGCGAGGCCAAGCGCCCGGGTCTGGGCGGACAATGCCTCAGTGATCTTGCCGGCGATCAGCCACGCCTGACCAGCCTGGGCGAGCAGTTCCGCCTTGATTGTTTTTCCCGGTCGGCGCGTCGTCGCCGCAAGCGATTCGAGACGCCGCGCGGCTTCTTCGTATTCACCGCTGTTGAGCAGTGCGACCGCAGAGCAATGACGCGCGCCTTCATCGCCCCCATTGCGTTCCCACTTTGCGGCCACCCCGATCGCCTTTTTCGGCTCGGAACGCGCGAGCGCCATACAATCTGCGTAAATCCTGGCCGACCGGGCCTCGGCTGACGGCGCTTCGGCAGATGGGACTTCGACAGACGGAGGGCTCTTCGGCGTTTGCGCCACTGCGCCACCGAGGCCGAACAACGCGGCCGCAATGCCACAAAGGCCGAAAAAACTGACCGTCTGCATAAACTGCCCAACTTGCCGCCCTATTGCCATAGGGCCTACAGTCGCGACCTCTGACGTTTAAGGCAAGTCCGTATAGATGAAATATCAACCATGAGCGACGGCGGTACGCTGTTCTGTTTCGGCCTCGGCTATAGCGCCATGGCGCTGTCGCGACGTCTCGATGCCGCCGGCTGGGAAATCCGCGGCACCTGCCGGGAACCCAGCAGACGGGCAGCCCTCGGCGCCCTCGGCATCTCAGCCGCGTTGTTCGATGGTGATTCTCCGATGGATACACCGGACCTGCTCCAGGGCGCCACGCATGTTCTCCTGTCGATTCCGCCCGGCGCGGACGGCGACCCTGCCTTCCGTCAACATGCAGAAGATATCGCCTCTGCCGGCACCGTCGAATGGGTCGGCTATTTCTCGACCACCGGTGTCTACGGCAACCGTGACGGCGACTGGGTGGACGAAACGTCGGATCTGCGCCCCGGCAGCGACCGCAGCCAGCGCCGGGCCGATGCAGAACATGCGTGGCTCGATTGGGGAACCACGCACGACATCGCCGTACAGATATTCCGCTTGCCTGGTATTTACGGGCCGGGCCGATCCGCTGTCGATCAGGTCAAAGCGGGCAAAGCGCGACGGATATCGAAACCGGGTCATGTCTTTTCGCGAATCCATGTCGAAGATATTGCAACGACGGTTGCGGCATCAATCGCGCAGCCGGAACCCGGCGGCATATACAACGTGTGTGACGATGAACCGGCCTCGCCATCCGATGTTACCGCCTATGTCTGCGAGCTCCTGGGCCAGGTACCGCCACCCAAAATTCCTATCGAGGACGCCGAGTTGTCAGCGATGGGGCAGAGTTTTTGGGCGGACAACCGCCGCGTTCGCAACGACCGGATAAAGGACGTGCTGGGCGTACAGCTGGATTTCCCCGATTACCGCGTCGGGATAAGAGGCATTCTCGGTCTGGGCGGCTAGATTTCGTTGAGCAGGTCGTCGAGGGTCACCTTCAGGCGGGCGATATCCTGATCCCGCGACAATCTGTGATCGCCGTCCTTGACCAGAAAAATCCCGACATCTTCCGACAGTATTTTTTCCGCGATCTGGCTGGTCGTCATCCACGGCACCGAATCGTCTCGCATGCCGTGAAGCAGCCGGACAGGACAATGCAGCGCGATCGGCCGCCGCAACAATAAGTGCGAACGGCCTTCTTCGATCAGCTTCAAGGTGATCGTGTAAGGCTGGTCGCCAAATTCTGACGGCTCGTAGAAAACGCCATGACGCTGAATGGTGTCGCGCCGGTCCTGGTCAAAACGATCCCACATCAGGTCTTCGGTAAAATCCGGCGCCGCGGCTATGCCGATCAGCCCCGCGACCCGGTCGGGCCGGGCCAGCGCCACCAGCAGCATGATCCACCCGCCCATGGACGAGCCGATCAGGATTTGCGGGCCTTCGGTACATTCATCCAGCACCGCAACGGCGTCTGCGACCCAGCTTCCGATCGTGCCATCGGCGAATTCGCCTGATGATTCGCCATGGCCCTGATAATCGAAGCGAACGAAAGCATGGCCCGCGGCACGGCAGTATCGCTCGACTTCCAGCGCTTTCGTGCCCTGCATATTGGACATAAAGCCGCTCAGAAACATTACACCCGGTGTCTTGCCGTCGAGGCTCCGGTAGGCGATTGTGGCGCCGCCGTCGCGTGGTAGCATTTGGGGCGGTCTCTCGTTGCTGTCGTTCATGGAATCTCATAACCGTCATGACGCCCGCCGAAGCGGATATTCAGACAAGTAATACAGCGCCCGCCCCTGATGCGGAAGCGCCAGCGGTTCTGCAGATACTGCCGACGCTGGAGACCGGCGGCGTGGAGCGCGGCACAGTCGATATTGCGGCGGCGCTGACCGCAGCGGGCTGGCGCGCCGTCGTCGCCTCGGCAGGCGGGCCGATGGTGCATGAGGTCGAGCGGGTTGGTGGACAACACGTCATGTTGCCCGTCGACAGCAAGAACCCCCTGATCATGCGCCGGAATACCAAAGCAATCGCCGACGTGATCCGAAATCACAATATAAGCATCGTCCACGCACGCAGCAGGGCGCCGGCGTGGAGCGCGCGCAGCGCAGCGCAGGAATGCAGCTTGCCGTTCGTGACGACATTTCACGGCACCTATAATTTCAGCAACCCGGCCAAGAAAGCCTATAACGCGATCATGACCAAGGGCGACCGGGTCATCGCGATTTCAGAATTCATCGGCAATCACATCGAAGAAAATTACGGTACACCGCGCGAGAGAATCCGCGTCGTGCCGCGCGGGATCGATATCGAAAATTTCAATCCGGATTCGGTCTCTCCCGAGCGTATGATTCAGCTTTCCCAGGCATGGCGGCTTCCGGATGACGCCCCGGTAATCATGCTCCCCGGCCGCCTGACGCGCTGGAAAGGCCAGAGCGTCCTCATTGAAGCTGCCCGCCGCCTCGGTCGTCCGGATGTCCGCGTCCTGCTGGTTGGCGATGACCAGGGCCGAACCGGCTACCGCGAAGAACTGGAAACACAGATCGCCAGGATCGGCGCGGAGGGTATCATTCACCTCACCGGGCCCTGCCGCGACATGGCCGCGGCCTATATGCTGGCGGACGTCGTCATCTCCGCATCGACGGACCCGGAAGCCTTTGGCCGGGTCGCGGCAGAAGCGCATGCGATGGGCCGCCCCGTGATTGCATCGGACCATGGCGGCGCAAGGGAAACCGTGATTGCAGGCGAAACCGGCTGGCTGGTCACGCCGGGCGACGCCGACGCGCTGGCCCGCGCTTTGCGCACGGCACTGACCATGGCCACAGAAGAACGCGACACCGTTGCGCGGCGCGCAGTTGCCCATGTGCACGAAAATTTCACGAAGACGCAGATGTGTGCGGCAACGCTGGACGTGTATGCCGAACTTCTCGGAAATCAATGATCGACCCGGTGTAGACGGACCGAAATGGCAACGCAAAAAGCTCGTATTCTTGTTATCAAACTCGGCGCACTCGGCGATTTCGTTCTTGCGACCGGCCCCTTTGCAGCGATCCGGGCTGCACACAGCCAGGAAAATATTGTCCTGCTGACCACGGCCCCATTCGAGGAATTCGCTATTGCGAGCGGATATTTCGACGAGGTCTGGATCGATGAACGTCCGTCCCGGATAAACCTGGTCGCGATTCAGCGACTGCGGCGACGGCTGCGGCGCGGAAAATTCTACCGGGTCTACGATCTCCAAACGTCAAACCGGTCAAGCTGGTACTTCCGGCTGATGCGGGGGTTCCTGCGGCCGCAATGGTCGGGCATTGCCTTCGGCTGCTCACACCCGCACACCAATCGCGCCCGCAACCGCATGCATACGATTGAGCGGCAGGCGGACCAGCTTGCCGTCACCGGGATCGCCGAAACACCGTTTCCGGATCTGTCCTGGGCGACAGCGGATCTGACGCGTTTCGATTTGCCTGACCGGTTTGCCTTGCTCATATCGGGCGGCGCCGCCCATCGGCCGGGCAAGCGTTGGCCCGCGAGCCGCTATCGCGACCTGGCCGCGGAATTGGTGAAAATTGGTGTTCTGCCGGTCATTGTCGGCGGACCGGACGAGATCGCACTTGCCGCGGAAATAGCAGACGGCACCGGCGCAAAATCCATTGCCGGCGAAACATCATTCGTCGAAATCGCGACCCTTGCCCGCGCTGCCGCAGGCGCCATCGGCAATGATACCGGGCCAATGCATATCGCCGCGATCAGTGGATGTCCGTCGGTGGTTTTGTTCTCGGAAGAATCCGACCCGGCGATTACCGCCCCCCGCGGAGACGATGTTCAGATACTCCGTCGCGAGAAACTGGCGGATTTGCACGTTTCGGAGGTTGCCGAGGCGTTAAGTTTACGTTAAACGCCCGGCTCTAAGGTCAACCCGTGAGCGCGATACATACATCATGAACAATGTGGCAATTACGCTGCCCGACGGCGGTATGAAACAGTTCGACGGACCGGTTACCGGTGCGGAGCTGGCAGCGGATATCGGACCGGGCCTGGCCAAGGCCGCGCTCGCCGTGAAAATTGACGATGAAATTCTCGATCTGTCCTTTCGGATTACCACCGACAGCGCCGTCGAAATCATCACGCGCAAATCCGATGACGCGCTCGATCTGATCCGCCACGACGCCGCCCACATCATGGCGGAAGCGGTGCAGGATCTGTATCCCGGCACGCAGGTCACGATCGGCCCGTCGATCGAAAACGGTTTCTACTACGATTTCGCCCGCGACGAGCCGTTTATGCCGGACGACCTCGAGAAGATCGAAGCCAAGATGCTGGAGATCGTCAAACGCGACGATGCCTTCGTGCGCGAGGAATGGGACCGCGACGATGCGGTGCGCCATTTCACGGATATCGGCGAGAAATACAAAGCGCAGCTGATCCACGATCTGCCGGCGACAGAGACGATCTCGATCTATCGCCAGGGCGAATGGATGGATCTGTGCCGCGGCCCGCACATGCCGTCGACGTCACACATCGGCAAGGGCTTCAAGCTGTTGAAGCTGGCTGGTGCCTATTGGCGCGGGGATTCGAATAACGAAATGCTCCAGCGGATATACGGCACGGCGTGGCGCAACGAGAAAGAACTCAAAGCGCATCTGTTGATGCTCGAGGAAGCCGAAAAACGGGATCACCGCCGTCTCGGCCGGGAAATGGAGCTGTTTCATTTCCAGGAAGAAGCCGTCGGCAGCGTGTTCTGGCACCCCAAGGGCTGGACCCTCTACAGGACGCTGGAAACCTATATC
>Ga0315326_10002335_pt1 | contig 10174 bp, 9 predicted proteins | sample M180m32315metaG_FD_203457 | JGI IMG/M metagenome (GOLD analysis project Ga0315326, IMG submission 203457) | Ammonia-oxidizing marine archaeal communities from Monterey Bay, California, United States - M1 80m 32315 | ecosystem: Environmental > Aquatic > Marine > Coastal | place: USA: California... | reverse complement strand
CATACGTTTATATGATGGCGCGGGCTTCATTTAGGCGCCAGAAAATTCAAATGATTGAAGCTGGGAAAATGCTTGGTGCAAATCCTTTGCGAGTTTTTTGGAGAATTTCTGTACCATTAGCTAGGCCTGCTGTGGCTGCCGGAGTATTAGTCACTCTTATGGAAACTTTGGCAGATTTTGGTGTAGTATCGTTGTTCAATTATTCGACCTTTACCACGGCTATTTATTCTGCCTGGGGAGACTTCCGTTCAATTGAGGTGGCCGCGCAATTAGCCTCCATTCTAGTTTTGGTTGCATTTTTTCTCATCTATTTTGAAAGAAGGGCGCGTGGTAAAGCTAAATATTATTCAACGGATGTTTCTCATATTAGGCCCTATCAAGCAAGAGGTCCAATTGGTTGGTTAATATTCTTTTTTGTATTTGGTATTTTTATGCTTGCTTTTGCGATGCCTTTTCTGCAAATTATTGCTTGGAGTATCGATGTCATTAACAAGGAATGGAGCGCTAAATATCTGAACTTTTTTATTTCTACTGGTATTTTGACTTTGAGCGCTTCCATCTTAACCGTTTTTGTTGCAACCATATTAGCATTGCCAAGTCAAAGTAAAAATAACAGTAAAAGTTTGCAAATACTAATACGTTTGTCTACTCTTGGCTATGCATTGCCTGGATCAGTAATGGCTGTGGGTTTGCTTTATACGGTGCAAAGTATTTCACAGGTTAATATTTATTTTGGAGGTTCATCTATTAATCATGTCTTTTTTGGTTCAGTTGCTTTGTTGCTTTTTGCCTATGTATCAAGATTTATGGCTATCGCTTTTAATTCAGCGAGTGCTTCGAGTGAACAAATAAAGCCTGTTTATGAACAAAGTGCTAAATTATTGGGAGCTTCTCGTTTACGTTTAATTTGGCAAGTCTATCTTCCTATGATGACGCCTGGAATATTGGCTGGTGGTTTACTAGTGGCAGTAGATGTAATGAAAGAGTTACCCGCCACTTACTTATTAAGGCCATTTGGTTGGGACACTTTAGCCATTCGAGTTTATGAGTTAAGTGCAGAAGGACTTTTTGAAAGAGCCGCTGTTCCAGCTCTTATGATGGTTGTATTTGGGACATTATTGATGTTGATTTTTAATAAGTTAGATAGAAGCCAGCTCTAGCCAATATATCATTTTTTTAAAGTAGAGAGAGTACAAGCAAATTGGGTAAAATCTTGTTTATTAATTAATCCCTCATGGCTTTAGAAATGGAAAGTGCTTTAAAACAAGTTTCTGGTGTTGAATGTTCTTCAATTGCTAGTGGTATTAAAAATAATGGAGCATTAGATTTATCTTTAATTTTTTTGTCTAAGGGTAGCACAACAGCGGCAGTCTTTACTCAAAATGTTTTTTGTGCAGCTCCAGTTTTAGTTGCAAAAAATCACCTATCTTCAGATGTTCGTGCTTTGTTAATTAATAGTGGAAATGCTAATGCTGGTACGGGTGAAAAAGGACTTGATTATACTTTTAAAAGTTGTGAAATTATTGCTAATGAAATTGCTATTGACCCTCAACAAGTATTGCCTTTTTCGACAGGTGTTATTGGACAACTCTTACCTATAGAACCTTTTGAGAAAAACTCAACTTTTCTAGTAAAAAAGCTTGCGGCTGCAAATATGAATCAAGTTGCCAGAGGTATTTTGACGACTGATTTGGTTGAAAAAAGTCATTCAATATCTTTTGAAGTGAATGGAAAAAAAGTAACACTCACAGGTATTGCTAAAGGTTCAGGAATGATAAGACCTGATATGGCAACGATGTTGAGCTTTATTTTTACTGATATAGGCGCCTCACAACAAGAATTGCAAGACTGTCTATCATTGTCAGTCAACCAATCATTTAATCGAATTACAGTTGATGGTGACACTTCAACAAATGACGCCTGTACTTTAAGTGCCACCAACCAGTCCGGTGTACAGCTGAGAGATTGTTTAATAGATTTTCAATTGGCACTTAATGAATTAACCAAAGTTTTATCACACATGATTGTTAAAGATGGAGAGGGCACTACCAAGTTTGTTGAAATTCGAGCTAGCGGCTTGGACAGAAATGAAGACTGTTTAGAAGTCGCCTATACAGTTGCCCATTCACCCTTAGTTAAGACTGCGCTTTTTGCAAGTGATGCAAATTGGGGTCGAATATTGGCTGCAGTAGGTCGATCAAAAGTAAATGGACTAGTCATTGAAAATATTAATATTTATTTAAATAATTTGCCAATTGTTACTTCCGGTGAACTAGATAAAAAATACACCGAGGAAGCGGGCAGTGTCGAGATGTCAAAATCTGAGATTGTGATACGGATAGTGATGGGTAAGTCATCATCTTCTGAAAGTGTTTGGACAACTGACCTTTCTTATGATTACGTTAAAATTAACGCAGAATATCGCACCTGATTATAGTAAGTTTTTTTAAAACTAGGTGTTTTCAATCACGAACTGCTTAAAACGCCTAGCAATTGGAGATAGTTCAGCTTCAGCGTGATGAACGATATGCCATTGCCTGATGATAGGAAATGGGGCAACATTTAACTGCTTAATGATGTTGTTTTTTAGTTGTAGATTAACAGAATGCTTTGAAACAAAGCCAATACCTAAGCCAGCTTGAACTGCTTCAACAATAGCTTCATTAGAGTTAATTTGGATATCAGAACTGAAATCCAAGCCCGTAAAACGTTCAATTGTAATGCGTGTACCTGAGCCAATTTCTCGGGTTAATAAGGTTTCCTTATTTAAGTCTTTGATAGAAATTTTTTTCTTAGTCAGTAATTCATTATCTGGATGTGCTATAGCGATTAATGGGTTCTTCATAAAAGCGCTGGAAATCAATGGAATGTTTTTGGGAGGCTCTCCCATAATCACCAGATCTGCATTATTATTTTTTAGGTTATCCAATAATGCATGGCGGTTGGTAACATCTATGTAAAAAGTCATTTTAGGATATTCTTTTTTAAATCTTGATAGCAGTCGACTTACAAATGAATTAGCGGTTGTGGCAACTGCAATTTGAAGGTGACCAGAATCTGGATTTAAGTTTTGTTCAATTTCTAGCTTTGAATTCTCTACAACATTAATAGCTCTTACGGCAGTCTCATAAATCTTCTTACCAATAAATGTAGGAGTAATTGTTTTTCCATTAATATTAAATATTTTGGTTCCAATATTCTGCTGTAATTGTTGTACCTGCATGTATACTGCAGGTTGTGTAATATGAAGTTCTTTGCTTGCGCTGGTGAAGCCTCCCAGTCTAACAACTGCTTCAAAACTATAGAGCTGTTTTAAGGTGTAATTAATCATAATATAATATTATTATTTTATAAATAAATATTATTTTACATTATTTATTATAACTTCTATAATTAAGTTTTTTTAATCAATGCTCATGGGAGGGCACGATTATGGCTAAGAAAGGCTACGATGCTGGTGTAAAAGAATATCGCGACACCTATTGGATGCCAGAATATCAACCGAAAGATACGGATATTCTAGCATGCTTTAAAATAACACCACAGCCTGGTGTACCAAGAGAAGAGGTTGCTGCAGCTGTAGCGGCTGAGTCTTCAACAGGTACCTGGACGACAGTCTGGACAGATTTATTAACAGATCTTGATTACTATAAGGGTCGCGCCTACCGTATTGAGGATGTTCCAGGATCTGATGACGAAATATACGCATTCATTGCATACCCGATTGATTTGTTTGAAGAAGGCTCAATCGTTAATGTTCTTACCTCTCTTGTTGGCAACGTTTTTGGTTTTAAGGCGCTAAGAGCTCTTAGACTTGAAGATATTCGTTTCCCGATTGCATACGTAATGACTTGCGGTGGACCTCCAAATGGTATCCAGGTTGAAAGAGACAAAATGAACAAATATGGTCGCCCATTGTTGGGTTGTACAATTAAACCTAAGTTGGGTCTTTCTGCTAAAAACTATGGCCGTGCCTGTTATGAAGGTCTTCGAGGCGGTCTTGATTTTACAAAGGATGACGAAAACGTCAATTCACAACCGTTTATGCGTTGGAGAGATCGTTTCACTTTTGTTCAAGATGCCATTGAAAAAGCTGAAAAAGAGACTGGAGAACGCAAAGGTCACTACATGAATGTTACTGCAGCAACCCCTGAGGAAATGTATAAGCGTGCCGAATATGCAAAAGAGCTTGGCACACCAATTATTATGCATGACTTCTTTACCGCAGGTTTTACGGCTAATACAGGTCTTGCAAACTGGTGTCGTGACAACGGTTTACTACTTCATATCCACCGTGCCATGCACGCAGTTGTTGACAGAAACCCACACCACGGTATTCATTTCCGTGTATTAGCTAAATGTTTACGTCTTTCTGGAGGTGACCACATGCATTCAGGTACTGTTGTAGGAAAACTTGAAGGCGATAGAGATTCAACACTAGGTTGGATTGACTGTATGCGCGATAGGTTCATTAAAGAGGACCGCTCGAGAGGTATCTTCTTTGATCAAGACTTTGGTTCAATGCCAGGTATGTTCCCCGTTGCCTCTGGAGGAATCCATGTATGGCATATGCCAGCACTAGTCAACATTTTTGGTGATGACTCAGTATTACAGTTTGGTGGTGGTACCCTTGGTCACCCTTGGGGTAACGCTGCAGGTGCGGCTGCAAACCGTGTTGCGGTTGAGGCATGTGTTGAGGCTCGTAATGCAGGTCGTGAATTAGAGAAGGAGTCAAAGGATATTCTTACAAGTGCAGCGAAACATTCACCTGAACTTAAAGTAGCAATGGAAACTTGGAAAGAAATCAAGTTTGAGTTTGATACAGTTGATAAGCTAGACATTCAACATAAATAATATAAATTCATCAGGAAAGAATTACTTTCCTGAGAAACTAATATAAGGAAAATATTATGAGCGCAATTCAAGATTACCCCTCTCGTTTAACAGATAACGCGAGTAGAAAATTTGAAACATTTTCGTACCTGCCTGCAATGACCGATAAGCAAATTCGTGAGCAAGTGCAGTACATTGTAAATCAAGGATATAATCCCGGAATAGAGCATACTGAGGTAGAAAATGCAATGCAAAATTACTGGTATATGTGGAAACTGCCGATGTTTGGTGAGACAGATGTTGATACAATTCTTGCAGAATGCAAAGCTTGTCACGATGCAAACCCAGATAACCATGTTCGTTTAATTGGATATGACAACTATGCACAATCACAAGGTGCTTCAATGGTTATTTACAGGGGTAAAGGTTTTAAATAATCAAGTAAAATCAACTTAGCTTGATTGGATAAACCCTTGTCTGAGTGCAGGGGTTTTTTTTCAAAGGGGAAATATATGGGTAAATTAGATCAATATAAAATCTCAGAAAAACCTTTTTATCAGTCCCAAGCTGATGAAATTGAGATGTATAAAGCAGCTTATACGAATCGTATGCCAGTGATGTTAAAAGGCCCGACTGGCTGTGGTAAGTCTCGATTTGTTGAATATATGGCATACACATTAGGTAAGCCGTTAATTACGGTTGCCTGTAATGAAGATATGTCAGCCAGTGACTTAGTTGGACGCTTCTTGCTTGATAAAGAGGGAACAGTTTGGAAAGATGGTCCGCTAGCAATGGCTGCTCGTTACGGTGGTATTTGTTATTTAGATGAAGTGGTTGAAGCCAGACAAGATACTACAGTTGTTATTCATCCATTAACGGATTATCGTCGTACATTACCGCTTGATAAAAAAGGTGAGTTGATTGAAGCTCATCCCGATTTTCAATTGGTTATTTCATATAACCCTGGCTATCAAAACTTGATGAAAGATTTAAAACAGTCAACAAAACAGAGATTTTGTGGTTTCAACTTCCAATTTCCCGATGAAAAAATTGAAGCTCATATTGTTTCTAAAGAGTCAGGGATAGATGAAAAGACTGCTTTGAAATTAGTACAAATTGCTCAAAGAGCAAGAAATCTGGTTGGCCATGGTCTGGATGAAGGTATATCAACTCGTTTATGTGTATATGCAGGGCAATTAATTGCTGATAAGGTTGAAAAAAAATCAGCTTGTAAAATTGCGATGGTTAATCCAATAACTGATGATTTAGACATTGTTGATACTCTATATGCTGCGATCGATACTTTTTTTGAGTAAAAAACTTAATTATGAGTGCCATACAACTCTCAGATTTTGAACATAAGTTCACCAACCCATCTGATGTTCTTCATGATGCTTTAACGGGAAGTTTTATAGAAGCTTCAAAAGTGATGACCCCTAATGGATTAAAAGTGTATCTTGATGGCGCAGGTGCTCTTAACAGTATGGGAAAGGGTGAAGATATGGTGATTTCCTTTTTAGAGGAAACACCTATGGTTGTTAAAGAAGTGGGTGAGTCAATAATAGGTGAGATTGTCTTATCGACCATGAAAATGTCCTCACAAACCTCTGCATCTGTTTTGGCGTTAATGCTCTCTAGTCTTCCTACTGTTGCAAAGCGCATGAGTGATCTTGACCTAATGAAGGGCTATTTACGTTTGATGGAACGAATGATTTCTTTAGCGCCTCGTGGGATGCGCCCAATGCTCAGTCATATTGACCAGTTAACCAGTAAATTAACACTAGGTGGTTTGAGGCGATGGGTACTTTATGGGGCAGAGACCTTTAATCGTGATTTCAAAGCGCAGATCGCCTACTTCGAATTAAGTAGTGCAGAATCCATGCAAATTCTTGAGCAAGAAAGACGAGGCACACTTTTTATTGATAACCAAAGAAAATTGCAGTTTTACCTCAGAGCCTTTTATAACCGTGATTTTTTCCTCCGTCCAACATCAGGAGATTACGAAACCAAAAAGGGATTAAGGCCCTATATCGAATATGGCATTATGCATATCCCGGATGCCTATGATGACTATAGTCATGCTTCAGGTAAAGTTGTTGCAGGTGTTGACTGTTATCGAGCTGTTTGTGCTCATGCAGCCGCACACATTATTCAAACAACTTCTGCTTTTAAGGGAGATGACTTAAATCCTTTACAAGTTGCCTGTATCTCATTAATTGAAGACCTGAGGGTTGAACTCAATACAATTAAGAAATTCCCAGGCATGAAAAAAATTTGGATTGCCTTACACCCTGATGATGAAGATTTAAAAGAGTACAACCCATTTATTGCAGACCTTGTAGATTTTTCAAGAGCCGCACTTGATTCGAGTTACCAAGCAAAACAAAAATTTAATAAAGACTTTCTTATAAAGTTTAGAAAAAAAATGGCGAAAAGGGGTGAATTCTCAGAGATGAGTTACGATTTAGGCTTAAGTTACTATGAAATCATTAAATCAGAGACAGATGTAAAAATTAGCGCTTCAGCTCTAGTAGCAACTCCAATCCAATATAGAGATGACAATCGCTATATATGGGAGTATGAAGAGCTAGATTGGCTATCTGAAGGAAACGACTATGTGCCTGTCAGTCAAAGGCAAGTTCGCCGTAATGTTAATATCATGGAGATGTGGAACGAACTCGACGTTGAAACAGCTGGCGATGATGCGCAAGAGATTTGGACACTTGATTCTGAATACTTCCCTGATGAACTTGATGGAGTGAGTTTGAATGAACTTGAGGGTAAAGAGCCTACCAGTGAGCCTTTTCATTACAATGAATGGGATTATCAACTGCAACTTTATAGACCAAACTGGGTAACTTTGTATGAGAGGCGAGTACGTAAAGGTGACCCAGAGGTGATTGACAAGATTTTGAAAACCTATAAACCGGTTGCTAATCGACTAAAAAATGCAATTGATCAACTTCAGCCTCAGGGCTTGGTTAAGCTGAAGAAGCAGCAAGAGGGTAGTGAGCTTGATATTGATGAGTGTGTTACTGCAATTGCTGATATTAGAATTGGAATTACTCCATCAGACAGGATATATGTTAAAAAAATTCAACACACCAGAGATGTTGCAGTTAACCTTTTGATGGATTTGTCTGAATCTACCAACGATATGGTTGTTGGCAGTGAACATAGTATTTTGGAGTTGATGCAAGAAGCTACTTCATTGCTTTCTTGGGCAATCAATAAGATTGGTGATAATTTAACGATTTCGGGTTTTGCATCAGACTCAAGGCATGATGTTCAGTATTATCGATTCAAGCCATTTCATCACAGTTTTAATGACGAAGTAAAGGCACGTTTAGCAGGTATAAAAGGAGGTTTGTCAACACGAATGGGAACAGCAATGAGACATGCAGGTGTTGATTTATTGACTCAATCTTCTACTAAAAAGATACTCTTAGTTCTGACAGATGGGGAACCAGCCGATATCGATGTGGATGATCCACAACACTTGCGCATGGATGCAAAAAAAGCTGTAGAAGAATTAAGAGCTCGAGGGATTGTGACATTTTGTATCAGCCTTGACCCTTATGCAGATGAATATGTAGCAAGAATTTTTGGTAAAAATCGTTTTATGGTGATTGATGATATTAAAAAATTGCCTGAGCGATTACCACAATTATTTATCTCATTAACTAAGTAGTTTTGTGGATAAAGACGATAAATTAATAGAATTTGATTCAAAATATCCTCATACTTTGCCAGAAGATTGGAAAGATAAAGTAGCTCCTACGGTTTATGAGATTTTGGCCACATCAAATACACTCAAAAAAATGTATGCTGAACAAGTAAAAGACATCGAAAAAGGTGTTATTAGTGTCGAGTTAGGTGAAGAAAACTTACGTAATATTGCGACCAATTATCAAACCGTCAAGGCCTTACTTTTTCAGCCAAGATAAACTCATCAAACTATGAATTAAGTAAGTAATAGACAAAACTTACCAATCCAAATAATACTACTTGGTGCGTTAAATAAATAATTAAAGCATGTCTGCCCATTACTTCTAACCAATGCATTCGAAATGTAAATGCCATTCGATAAAAAGGGTGATGTCCTAGATAAATACCTATAAAGACAAAGGATAGCCATGGAAATAGGGGGTAATAATCGACACTCCTAAGTGGCAAGTATGGCTCAAAAATATTTGAAATAATGTCTAAATTTGGTTGATCAAAGATCGAGCCAATTAGAATTAATGCAGCAATGAGGAGTGAAGTTTTTGGTAGGTTTATAAAGACAATTGCTATTAAAGATGAAACCCAAATTAAATGAAGAATGCCAAAATAGACCCACGCATCAGGAAACATTACAAAAGTTCCAGCAGAAACCAAAAGAGCTGCAATGCCTAAATAAATTAAACGCTTAAGAAATTTTCTAAGGTTTAGTTGCTTACTATGAGCAATAACTAAACTTATTCCCACAGCGCTCAAGAAAAGAAAAACAATTAAACAACGCCATGTTATTCCAGCCCAATGAGTAAATAAAGGGACTTCAGTAAAGCCAAATGAATTGAGGTCATAAATAAAGTGAAATACAATCATCATAATGATTGCTAAACCTCGCATTAAATCCAGAGCTGAATCTCTTAAATTATGCATAGCGAAATAATAAGGTTACTCAAATACCTGAGAAACAAAAGCCTTATCAATTATTATTGAAGAGTTATCAAGAAGTTCGAGACATTTCGGCACAGCTAGAAAAACCGCTCCTAAGCATACAGCTATTGCAACTGGCTTACCTGGTAGGTTAATGATTAAGCTGTTTCCTCTAGTGCCAGCAATTTGACGAGATAGGATAGCAGTCGGTACAGTGTGAAGTGATACTATTCTCATCTGTTCGGCAAAACCGTCAAAGATCCTCTCACAAACAGATTGTGTCGCTTCAGGCGTTACATCTCTAGTAGTTGGGCCAGTGCCACCTGTGGTCAAGATAAGATTGCATCCAAGGGTGTCACTCATTTCTATAAGGGTTTTTTCGATAACAGGCTGCTCATCTTCAATAATTCTTGAAACCGCTTCATATGGGCTTGTTACTGCCTTTGAAATCCACTCTTGCATAGCAGGACCACTGATATCTTCATAAACACCACGAGAAGCCCTATCTGAAATAGTAAGGAATCCAATTTTGATAGTATTTTGGCTCATATAACCCTTTAACCTCCAGTCACAGGTGGGAAAAATGCAACCTCATCGCTTTCACAAACTTTAGTGCTTTCATTGGCCATTTCATGATTGACTGCACACATGATATTTTCAGGAAAGTATTGTGCTCCATATTTCTCAATCAGTTGTT
>Ga0315326_10002332_pt1 | contig 10179 bp, 9 predicted proteins | sample M180m32315metaG_FD_203457 | JGI IMG/M metagenome (GOLD analysis project Ga0315326, IMG submission 203457) | Ammonia-oxidizing marine archaeal communities from Monterey Bay, California, United States - M1 80m 32315 | ecosystem: Environmental > Aquatic > Marine > Coastal | place: USA: California... | reverse complement strand
TCTGAGGAGGGTGACGATGGGTGACACTGGTGATGAGTTCGAATTCAGAGGCATCAATCATTTAGCTCTGGTGTGTAGCGATATGGCTCGGACTGTTGATTTTTATACCAACATCCTTGAAATGCCTCTCACTAAGACACTGGAGATTCCTGGTGGAGGTCAGCATTTCTTTTTCGACTGCGGGGGCGGTGATCAGGTAGCGTTTTTCTGGTTTCCCCATGCTCCTAGTCAGGCGCTCGGCGTGGCCGCCGCGGCGGAAATGCCGGGCGGTGGCGACATCGTCTCGGCCCATGGTTCCATGAATCACGTCGCTTTCGATGTGTCACCCGAAAGGTTTGAGGCGGCCGTGCAGAGGTTGCGGGACAAGGGAGTAGAAGTCACACGGATCATTAATCACGATGACAGCGAAAGCACCGTGAGCGAAGGAATGCATGATGGTGTGTGGATTCGTTCAGCATATTTTCGTGATCCCGACGGCATTCTTTTGGAGTTTGCTTGCTGGCTTCGAGACATGACCCCTGACGATGTCTCACACGCTCCGGCAGATGCCGCAGGTAGGCGCGTGGTCAACTCGGCGCCTTAACATTTGGGTGCTCTTCAGCGGCCGCTCAACTGAAGCGCTCGCTCCAAGGGCGACGATTACTACCGAAGATTCTTAGGCGTCAGATTCTCTGGGATCTGTTGTCCGGCATCTTCGTACGCTTTTCGGAAGGCCTTCATAACAGGCTCGGTATAAGACCGTTTGTTGTCCACGACAGCGTCGTAGGAGCGTTGCAGAGGTTCGAGCATTCCGTTGAATTGGGGAATAACTTGGCGGGCGATCAGTTCGTAGCTTCGCAGAGTGTCTTGATGGTTAGCCCAGTCATTTCCGAGAACTAGGAATCCTCCGAACCCGCCAGTTGAGGCCTGAAGCCGGTGGAGAGCGTCGATCATATCCTCGGGTGTTCCCACGATTGATGCGTCGTCTTCGATTTCTTGTTCAAGGGTGTGATCGTTACGCAGTCCGGCAACCTTTCTGAAATACAGCTCTCGTTCGCGTTCTCGACCCTCGCGTACTTGGTTCATTGCCTCTTGTCGTGATTGTGCAAGATGGGCACGAATGACGAGACGCCACTCCCCTCGGTCCATCACCTTGCCCTCTGATTGTGCTGCTTCTTCTGCTAGAGCCCACTGTGCGGCGAGGTCTTTTTTTCCTCCGATAAGTCCGGCGCCGAGAGAAAGGACGCCTACGCCATGATGACCGGCGCAGACCATGCCAGCAGGTGATGTAGTGCTGGCGACGGCGATAGGCATGGACCCATTTAATGGAAGCAATTGGAGCTGGGCAGAGTGCAACTCAAACCAATCGCTGCTGTGGGTCACGGTTTCCCCATTGAGTAGGCGGATAATGACACCGAGAGCTTCTTCCATGCGGCCCCGTTGAGTAACTGGTTCGATCCCCATCATCGAGGCGTCGGAAACAAGGGCTCCGGGTCCCACCCCTAGCATGGCTCGGCCTCGGGTCAGGTAATCGAGTTGAACAAATCGGTCTGCAACCATGAGTGGATGGTGGTACGGAAGCGACACCACTCCTGATCCGAGCCTGATGCGATTTGTGCGCTCACCTGCGACAGCGAGGAAAACCGCCGGGTCGCTTACGGTCTCCCATGCGGCTGAATGATGTTCACCGATCCAGGCTTCGTTGAAACCAAGCTCATCGCAGTAACGGATGATTTCGAGGTCGCGTTCCATGCTCAAAAGAGGGTTCTCGCCGAGCGGGTGGTAAGGGGCGAGGAAGGTACCGAAGGTAAGTGACGTGGTCATCTAATGCCCTCCCCGTTTGAGTGAAAGAAGTCTAGGGTCATCTCATGGGTGATGACGGGGAGGAACCTTTGCTTCAATTGGAATCCTTCGACCCTTCAAAGTTTCTGACGTTGTCAGTTGACATTGATGAGGAAACCGGGATCGCCGTTGTGATGCTTGATCGCCCAGATCAAGGCAACGCTGTTGACGATCGGATGCATTCCGAGATCTGCGCTCTCTTTCAAATTGCTCAAAGCGACGAGCGGGTCACGGCGTTGGTTCTCACAGGTTCTGGTCAGGTCTTTAGCGTCGGTGGGGACAGCAACCCTGACCGGCCTTATGTCACATATACGGGTCTGTCACCCATTGAAGAAGCAGGGTTGATTATTGACGGCGTCATTGGCCTAGAAGTGCCGTTCATCTGTGCTGTGAACGGCCACGCTATTGGACTCGGTGCCACCATCGCGTCACTCGCCGATGTTTCATTTGTTGTACCGGGGGTGAAGTTCGGTGACCCGCATGTGCAAGCGGGGTTACCTGCAGGCAACGGCAGCGCGTTGATTTGGCCACTTCTTGTAGGCGTGAATAAGGCGAAGAAGCTGTTAATGACGGGTGAGCTGATCACATCTGAAAGCGCTGTGTCACTGGGGTTGTTGTCTGAAGTTGTAGCTCACGGCGAGTCTCTTGACGCAGCGCTTGAACTCGCCCGAACATTGGTGGCCTTACCTCCTCAGGGCGTTAAGGGAACGAAAGCAACCATTCATTTGATGTTGCGTGCCGCAGCGGATCTTGTCATGGAGTTCTCGTTGAACGCCGAAGAGGAAGCTATGAAACACCCTGATTTCGGTGAGGCGTTAGCAGCTATCCGACGATCGGGTGACTAATCAGACATAGCGCCACCTAACCGATTGATTCGCCCCGGGTATGCCCTTACAACGAGGCCTTCATTTGACGTCAGTACGCTCCGTCAGCCCGAAGCTGTTCGATGTCTTCCCAGGTAAAGCCGGCTTCAAGCAGCACCTCTTCGGTGTGTTGTCCAAGTGTGGGCGCCACCACAGCTATTTCAGTGGGTGTAGCACTCATTCGAATTGGGTTGCCAACGACGCTAATTGGACCATACTCCGGGTGTTCAACCGCCACCACATAGCCATTTACCAGGTTGGTCTCGTCGGTGACTATTTCGTCGTAGGTTTTTACTCGACCATAGCGCTGACCCCACTCCTGCATTCGAGCTTCCCACTCATCGGTGGTTCGGGTTGGAAAAATTTCGTCGAGAATTCCTCGCAGAACCTCGAGGTTCTCCGGCTCCAGTACCAAGGTTGCGTAGCGTGGGTCGTCAACGAGGTCCTCTCTGCCTATACATCGAGCGAAGCCGTTCCAGAGATGCTCCTGCACACCAAGGAGATAGATGTAGCCATCGCTCGTATGGCAGCGATGCACTAGGCCGCGCAGAATTCCGTGGTTATTGTTTGGTCGGCCTGGAGCCTTGCCGCTCAGCATTGTGTAGGTCATCTCCGATGACTGACCATAAATGGCGCTGCCCACCAGCGACACGTCTACGCGTTGCCCCTCTCCTGTTCGTTCACGATGTAGGAGCGCGGCAAGAATGCCCGTAATCAAATTTTGGGCGCCGAGGTGGTCGGAAATCACCGATCCGACGATGGTCGGGTGGCCGTCGTCATGGCCAGTGACGGAAACGATCCCGCCTTCCGCCTGACCGACCATGTCCGCGCCCTCGCGTTGCGAGTTCGGCCCCTCTGGGCCGAACGTCGAACCCGCGGCATAAACCAACTGCGGGTTGATCTCAAGAAAATCTTCGTAGTCAATGCCCCAAGCCTCAGCGGTGCCAGGCACGAAGTTGTGAATCAAAACGTCAGCCTTTTCGACCAACTTAAACAGTGCCCGCTTCCCTCCTGGAGTCCGCAAGTCAAGTGCTACCGACCGCTTACCCCGGTTGTTTGCCTCCACATAGGGAGAACGGTCGTCGTCCACAGCTACCGTCAACCATCGCCCCAGATCACCAACCTCCGGCAGTTCCACCTTTACGACGTCGGCGCCTAGGTCGTGCAACATGGCTGATGTTTGCGGACCCTGCACAAGTATTGACAAATCCACCACTGCGTATCCCGTAAGAGCTCCCACTGTTACACCAAGGCCGGTAGCACGTGTTCGGTGAGTAGACGAAACTGTGCGTTTTGATTTGGTGACGTCATGCGCAACGTGACCGCCGTAGCGCCCTGATCTATTAAATCTTTGATGTCGGAGATAACTTCATCAGGAGTTCCCGCTGCGGTCCAAGGTTCGACCTGTTGAGGCGAGAAGACCGGTCCGTAGTAAGCATCTAAGAATTCTTTGCTCTCATCGAGGCACTGTTCTCGTTCTTTTCCGATGTTGACATTGTGGTACGCCATTACCGGGAATTCTTGCGAGTTCTTTTGTTCTTCGTGCCGGTACTTCACCACGTCGTCAACCATCAGACGAAGGATCCCAGGGAACAAAGCGCAGGTTTGGAATCCGTCCGCCAGTCTCGCGACACGACGCAAGGAACGTTCCCAATACTTTCCCGGAGCGGGATTGGCTGCAATCCAGATCGGACACGGATCCTGGACTGGTTTCGGCTGGATACGAAGTGCCGAATAGCTATGAAAGCGCCCTTCGAAGTCGATCTCTTCACCCGACCACAGCAAACGGCAAAGCTCAATGTTTTCCTCCATGCGAGCTGCGCGATCAATGTCGGTAACCCCACCGAAATGCCTTCCTTCAGCTCGCGAAGCTCCGTCTGCGGCAACGATGCCGGTGCATGCGGCGAGGTCCATTCTTCCTTCAGAAATCAGGTCCAAAGTGGCCCATTGATACGCGAAAAGCGCCGGATCACGAACCGGGAAGCTCGCCATACACCCAACACCCAATCGGAGTCGCTCCGTCATTCCGGCAAGCGAACCCAATAGGGCAACTGCTTCTGGTCGCGGTTTCGCCGTGATGCTATCGCCAACCCACACCGACGAAAACAACCCGCTCTCCTCGGCTCGTGGAGCGAGGCTCAAAATATCGGTGATAGACCCAAGACCGATAAATGCACCTCGTTGAGGAAGCGTAAGGCCGAAGTTGATGGGCATAACTCAAAGTCTGTCAGTCGGATGCCGGCTCTGCCATCAAAGCGAACGGACGTCATCGATATCTTCACTTAGTCCCACCCACATCCTCGAGCTACCGGTGTTTCTATATTGCGTTGGGATGTAATCAGGGAATCGCAGATCTGCGCTCACGACAGCCTGCAACTCCACGAAGGAAAACCGTCGATGGCCTTTTCTAAATTGTTGTCGCTGTTCACCGGAGCAGTTGAAGACGCCGGTGTAGACACTCCCTAGAACTCTTCCACGGCGACGCGACCTACGACGATGTTTTTGACGGTGTGTTCACTGGCCATGCCCAAATCAGGAACATGTTTGAAGTCAGCTTTCACGGGAGAGCGCGCGACTTTCGATGGGAAATGCACGAACCAGTATCCGATGGCACAATCAATTGCGCGCATCTGACGCTCACCTACGCCTCCACCATGAAGCACAACTCCGGCAAGCGGGTCATGCGCAGCGGATGCTCACAGTTTCAACTCCAAGGCGAAAAGATTGCGTCGTACCGAGAGTGGGACTACGGGAGCCAGAAATCAATGGCGTCCAGAACATCCAAGGTTCGTCTCGCGCGACGGCTTGGAATCGTCCGGTGCGTCGTCAAACCCGTCACGATGCTTTCATCGCTTTAGGTGTCCCTTTCATGGGGAAGGTCAACAACGCGCCTAAAAGCGCTACGGCGGATGCAGTTATGAACGGAATCTGAAAAGATCCGGTTCTCTCCCCCACCCATCCCGCAAATGGCGGCCCAAAGAGTTGAGCGGTTCCGAAAGCGAACGTAATTGTGCCGAACGCCGTTACGAACGATCTGCTGTCGAGAGCGTCAGCCAACATGGCTCCGATGGTCGTGGGAACACCAGCGATGCATAGCCCAAACGCGAAGACGCCGATTACCACCACTACGCCGTTGTCGACGAGCACCAGCAGTGGTGCCGTTGCCATGAGCACGAAGCCGAACCCCATAGTGGTCGGGCGCGAAAGGCGGTCTGAAATTCGGCCAAAGACAACCCCGCCAAAAATGCTGGCTAATCCGAGAAGAGCGAACATCCAACGCGCTGTCGAACCGCTCCACCCCGATGCCACCAGTTGGGCCGGTAGAAAATAGAAAAATAGCGAGTAGGTGATACCAAAAACGACAAAAGCGAACGTGATTGGGCGCCAATGAGGGACTGTGGTCAGAACCGATACGGGAACTTTGACCGAAGTTCCTGGTTTCTCACCACGACGCAACACCAGAAAAAGGCCAAGCAATACGGCGACACCAAAAAGGGCTTGCAGGGCGTACACGGGGCGCCACGAAAACTCATTGCCAGAAACAGTGCGAACTGCTGAAGTTAACGGGCCCGCAAGCATCACTCCCGTACCGATGCCCGAACCGACAAGTCCAATGGCCAGGCCACCTTGGGTCGGGCCGACCATTGACGCAGCTATGCCCGGAGCAGGAACCCATACCAAAGCTGCCCCGAACCCGGCAACAAAGAGCGCTAGAGCCAGCATCCACACACTGGGACTTATCGACATCGATCCGAGCCCCAGAACCGATAACGTCACCCCAATTTTCATTAAGTGGGTCGGGTCACTACGCGTAGATAGAAGTGATGTGAATCCGGTGCCTATGAGGTACGCGACGAGAGGGACGTTGCTTAAGAAACCTGCCAACGTATATGAACCGAGCAGTTCACGATCGATGGCTGTAAGTAACACCGGAAACGTAAAACGCCCAAATCCTTGAGCGACCATCGAGGCTAACCCGATGAGAAGCAACGCTAACCACGCACCTCGCGCCGTTTTGCTCTCGTTTTGTATCGCGGATGTGGGGTTGGATTTACTTTGAGTTACCTCAAATACCAAAGGCCATCGTGAGCGTTCGCCACCGTTGACATGACTCATGGGTTGGTTAACCACCAACAACCGAGGTTTTCGGCATTGTGAAACCGAAATTCGCGGTTATTCGAGATTGCGGTCTTCCGAAACGGTCGTTGTCGACGACTCGGTCTCTGTATCAACCACCGGACGCATGGCTTCAGCAATTCCTGTTACCGCGCCCAAGACCCCGCTGAACTCTGTGGGAACAACAATCTTGGTTGCTCTACCATCAGCAATTTGAGCCAGAGCGTCAAGGTAACGGACAGCCAAAAGGTCACTCGTTGGGTCTCCATCATGAATCGCCTGGAATATTTGGCGGGTGGCTTCTGCCTCTCCTTCAGCAACGGTTTGTAATCGGTAGCGTTCAGCTTCTGCGACGGTTTTTAGTGCTTGAGCTTCACCCTCAGCGGAGAGAATCGCGCTTTGCCGTTGTCCTTCTGCTTCGAGAATCTGAGATTGTTTTTCGCCCTCGGCTCGAGTGATTTCCGACTCGCGGAAACCCTCGGCTTCGGTCACCGTTGCGCGCCTTGTGCGTTCCGCTTTCATCTGCTCATGCATAGCCGCCATAACATCTGGTGGCGGGTCGATGCGCTGAATCTCTACGCGTACGACACGGACTCCCCATTTGTCTGTAGCTTCGTCAAGTATTTCTCGCAGGGCAGCGTTAATACGGTCTCGCGACGTTAGAGCTCCATCAAGTTGCAGGTCGCCAACCAGGTTTCGCAGATTCGTCTGCGCCAATTTGGTAATGGCCAAGACAAAGTTGGCGATGTTGTACACGAGACGCTGAGGGTCAGTGGGCTCATAAAAAACCACAGCGTCGACCGACACGACGACGTTGTCAGAAGTAATTACTTCTTGAGGTGGCACATCCACGACTTGTTCTCGCATGTCCACGCGTTTAATTGTGTCGATGAAAGGAATGATGATTTGAAGCCCAGATTCTTTCGTTTCTTTGTATTTACCGACTCGCTCAACGATGCCGCGTTCGTAGGGGCGAACGATCTTCACGCCGGCGATAAGAAAAAGAAAAAGAACTAGGGCAACGACGGCTAATAGAACATAGATGAACATTATTTCTCTCCCTGCTCAGAAGTCGCCCGCACCACGACTCGCGTACCTCGTATTTCCATGATCTCAACGGTAGAGCCGGCGCTAATCGGCCCGACATCAGATATGGCTCTCCACTCCTCGCCGCCGACTTTGACCCGGCCTGATTCAGCTGGATCGGCGGGGATGGCTTCTAACGTTCGTCCGAGCACACCGATCAATCGGTCATGACCTGCTCCCGGAGGCGATTCCATAGCGGCCATAGATAGTCTGCTTCTTTTCCAAAAAAACGAGAAGAGAACGCCGCCAAGGCCCACGAAGACAATCCAATCGATTAGGAGTGGCGCACCAAAAAAGGCCATGACCATCGCCACGCTCGCGCTGATCCCGAAGGGAATCAGAATAAATGTTCCCGCTACGAACATCTCACCAGTGACCAGCACCGCAGCGATCATCAACCAGATCCAACGCCAAGTATCAGGTGTAGCGTCCATGAGATCCTTCTGCTTAGCCTAGATTCTATGCCCAGTTCTACGCTTGAGACGCACCCACATCGGCATTGATACCCCGTCGCGCGACGGTTGACCGCTGAGAAAAGTGATTGTGTGGGCTGAGCGTCCTCATTTCGGCCCGGCGAATGCCCGGTACCGCTCAAGCGCGATGCTCTCACACGTGGCGATGTCCTCGGCCAATAGGTAGCGGTCAGCGAGGAGTTGCTCCGCGTGTTGTCGCAACTGAGAGCGATAGTCGTCCTCGTCGATATAGCGTTCGGCGATGGATAGTCGGGGGTCACCGGCGGCTGTGCGGGCCTCTTTATCTCGTGACAGAGGAACAGTTGACCCCACATAATCGAGGATCTGCCCTACCCCTCCGGTCGTGGGGTGGCGTGGGTTCCACCCAGTGTTTGTCGCCACCGGCACTGCTATTTCTGGAAGGCGAATGCCCGCAACCTCATTCCCGCTCTCGTCAACCGCAGACACGAGGCATGGATACGCAGCGCCGACAGGCTCAGCCGGGTATGCACCTATGCCTTCTGGCTCGCCTGGACCCAAATCGATTGGACGAATAGTCGACAGAGCGCTTGGTACTGGCCGAGTCAGTCCTTCAACAGCTTCAAGTGAACCCACGACGGCTTCTCGAGACACCGCTGAGCCTTCTGAACTGCGGGGTACCGCGTTAGGGGGCGGTTCGACATCATCGGCAATCCATGCCAACAAATTCGTAATCGCTGCCCGCATCAGCGGGGTGTAGTCAACGGTGTTGAAGTAGTTGGCGCCTTGGCTTCCAAAGATGCTCTGAGATATCAACGGCAACATGCCGGGACTGTGCTGGGTGGAGGAGAACAAATAGCGGCGCGTCGTGGCAGGCGGTTCGATATCTGAACCATCCAGCATCGATGTATGGGCAAGTGAAGCGTCACCACGCCAGTACTCCGACGCAGTATCGGTATAAAAAACTCGGGGCACGTGACCAACTTCACGTTGACGATCGAGCAAGCCCTCCGTTGATCCGGTGTGAGGGTCAAGTTGGGGGTCATCGGCGAAGGGGGGTCTATGACCGAAGCTGGGTGTGGGTTGAACCGATGGCTGTCCTACTCGATGATTGAACTCGCCTCGCCGGCCCCCTGCTATGTGCACTAACAGTCCGTCGTATACGGCGTTTCCGTCCTCGTCAAGATTTAGGCCAAGGTGGAGCGAGGTACGCAGAAAACGCCCGCATTGGGACTGACCTGTAGCAATGAGATGGTCAAGTTCGCCGGAACAGGGGTTCGACGCCTTCTCTGAACGCAGGAAAGCACCGAGGTCGCGGACGGCCAAAAGACCGACCCCAACGACCGGGCACTGTGGCGTGCGGTACACGAGGTCATAAATACGACCGGGCTCAAATCCTGTTGAGAGCCAGACGTGGTCAGGGTCGGGAACTGGCTGGCCCGACCCGTCATCTCGAGCGAAACTCCAGGAACTGCGCGACATCTCCTCGGGTTCTCCCCAGATGCCGTCACGGCGCAACAGACGAGCCGACGCGTCGTTTAGGTCACCCGTTGGGAGGGGTTGATGACCGCCGAGAAGTCCTACGTGGTGATCGGTGAGGTCAACCGACATTGTTTGCTGGTGGATTTGTAGGCGCACTTGTACTTCAGCGTCGATTTCGTCGCCCATGTCATCAACGACAAGGGGGGCGGTCAGCCCCATTCGGCCAGCGCTACGGGGGACATCCCACTGCCAGCCGCACCAAGCCATTGTCCAGCCATGCCGAAACAGGAACCCGTCACCGGGATCGATCTCAGCTGTCGGCTCCACCAACCGGGGCGCTCGGTTAAACAGGCTGCCTGCAGTTCGGTATCCCCTATTGG
>Ga0315326_10002330_pt1 | contig 10185 bp, 10 predicted proteins | sample M180m32315metaG_FD_203457 | JGI IMG/M metagenome (GOLD analysis project Ga0315326, IMG submission 203457) | Ammonia-oxidizing marine archaeal communities from Monterey Bay, California, United States - M1 80m 32315 | ecosystem: Environmental > Aquatic > Marine > Coastal | place: USA: California... | reverse complement strand
TATGGCCCCCAGAAAGAGGGGAACTATAATGTTATTTGACTCTCGTACTCAACATAGAGTTCTTAAAGTAACAAAAGGTATTCGCAAGTCTATCGTTGGATGGACTGTTGGACCTCGTTGGAAATAGGAGGTTATTATGGCAGAACAAATGAACGAACTTCAATTGATGTTTCAGGAGAAGATGAATACTGGAACTTCATGGACCCGTAATGAGAAGTTTGATAAGGATGGATATCTTGTAGTAAAAGACTTATGGGATCCTGAAGAACTTTATCATCCTCTTCCTGATATAAAGGGACAGATGAATTATTGGGATAAAGATCCAACTCATTTTAATCATACAGAAGTAGAACAACAAGTAGAAGGTTCACTTGCAAGGTATTGGCATCCACAATATAGAACTATTCATACTGGTGTTCGTCAGAAGTTAGAAGAGATTCTTGGTAGGAAATTATATAATACCTATTATTATGATAGATATTATTTTCCAGGACAAGCATTAACTAAACATGCAGATAGAGATGCATGTGAAATCTCTGTTAGTATTCATATTAGCACTAATCTGTCGGATGATGAGAAGGATTGGCCATTTATGATTAAGACACCTGATACATATACAGATAAGAAGAAGAGTGCTATATTAGTTCCAGGTGAAGAAAGATCTGCTGTTCTTAATCCTGGTGATGGATTGATTTATAAAGGATGTGAAAGACCACATTGGCGTGAAGCAATGCCTGGTACTCCATTAGGTAAAAAGAGTAAGAAATTGTTTGGTAAGAAACCACAGCAAGAGTATTATTATCATCAAATCTTCTTTCATTATGTTCTACAGGATGGTCAAAGAGCTCACTGTGCATGGGATAGAGCACGATGAAGGCACCACTTTTTGAATTTCCTTCCTATCAGTATGAAATAGATGATTGGGACTTTAAAAAGAAAGGACTACTCAATCGTATTAATAAGAGTAAGTTTGTAAGGACTGAACTTCAGACTTTTGAGACTGATAGGCAGACTGCTGGTAAGACTTATGTTCATTATCTACAAGAGTTTTTGAGAGATATTCTCTTTGAGTTTTGTAAGGAAGCACAAGTCACATGTCAAATGACTGATGCATGGTGTGTAAGATACCAGAAAGGAGATCAGCAGACCATTCATAATCATAGGGGATGGGGATTTTCTGGAGTTTTATATGTAGAGTATGATCCAAAGGTCCATACTCCTACTTGTTTTATGGCTCCCTGGAATGATCCAAGACATGATACAACATCTCTTGCCTATCCACAGAATGTAAAGGAAGGAACAGTTTTTATTACTCCTTCATTTACTCATCACTTTGCTCATCCCAATAAAGCAAGGAAGCAAAGAACTGTTATATCATTTGATTTGCTTCCAAAACTTCCAGATCATCAGGCAATAAATATAGAAGAATAAATAACTAGAAAGCATCTAGTAATGACAAGAGCAAGAGAATTATCCAGATTAGGAAATACTAATGTAATATCTGTAGATGCCAATCAGAATGTTGGTATCAATAGCACTATTCCAGATGCTAAATTGGATGTTGTTGGTGTTGTAAGTGCTACCGAGTATTATGGTGATGGATCTAATTTAACTGGCATTACTGCTGGTGCAACACTTTCAGCTGGATCAGGTGCTCAAAGAGTTGTAGTTACTAGTTTAACATCAGGCACGATGACTGCTGCTGCTACTGATGCAGAACTAACATATAATTCAGACACAGACACTTTATCAGCAACCACGTTTAGTGGAGCATTGAGTGGTAATGCAACTTCGGCAACTTCGGCAACTTCGGCAACTTCTGCAACTAATGCATCGGGATTAACTGGGTCTCCAAACATTACAATTAATAATTTAGTAGGTGTTGCTGCCACATTTACTGGGGTATTGACGTATGAGGATGTAACTAATGTTGATTCAATTGGTATTATTACTGCTAGGTCAGGTATTCAGTATGGAACTGCTGGTGCTGCTGGTTCTATTACATCATCAGGAGATGCGGTTTTTGTAGGTATTGTAACTGCTGCCGCATACTATGGTGATGCTAGTAATCTAACTAATCTTCCTTCTGCTGGTTTAAGTACTCAAGCTAATAGTGCTTCTGGTATTACAAGTACATTGTATTTGAGTGATGCTCAAGATCATAAATGTACTACAACAGGATTTGTAACCTTTACATCAAGTGGAGGGGTAGAAGGAGAGAGTCATACATTAAGAATTATAAGCTCAGGTATCTCAACGATTGGATTTGGCACATACTTCTTATGGCCCTCTGGGTCACCACCGAGTTTGAATGCTCTTGCTGATGGTTCAATACAACTTATTTCCTTTACTGTTAATAGGGTAGGAACTGCAGGTACTCAGTTACTTGCTGGTGCTTCATTAGACTTTAGTTGAGGGTAAATAAATGGTAGCGGTAGCAATTCCTCGCGTAATTACATCCACTTCTGCATCAGGAGCACAGGTAATTGATGGTAGTTTAGTATTTGATAATTCTGAATCTAATTATTTAAAAAGAACTCCAATTACTGCAGGTAATAGAATGACCTGGAGTTGGAGTGGTTGGTTGAAGAGATCTGGTTTTGGTAAAAGAACTGGTTTTTTTGCTACAGAGAATACTAAGGATTATTTTGAATTTTGGGGAGATTCTAATGAAGAGCTAGTCCTTACCTTAGGAAATAGTGCCAGTCAACGCTTAGAGACTACAGCATTTTATAGAGATACTGGATGGTATCATATAGTAATTGCACTAGATACTACACAAGCTACTGCAAGTGATCGCTGGAAACTATATGTCAACGGATCACAAGTAATAGATTTTGATACAGAGAATTATCCTGCACAGTATTATCAATGTGAACAGATAAACAACATTAATGCTAATTATATTGGAGCTGATTATAGTTTAACAAGTAACCAATATTTTGACGGAAATCTAAGCAACGTACATTTCATTGACGGCCAATCAATTGGGCCTGGATATTTTGGATATACAGACCCATTAACAAATACTTGGAGACCTAAGAAATTTACAGGAAGTTATACTACTACTTCTATAAATGAGGGAACTAACTGGAGTGCTTTAAATACAAACGGTAATACTGGTATACAACCGTGGTCAAAAGCTTTTAATGGTTCGGGTCTGGGTGCTACTGGTGGAACCGATTTTGCTCAAGGAACTCAAGGTGCTGGGTTATTTTATTGGGAGTATGCTACAGGAATTCCTATTAGTTCATCATTGCGTGTGTATTTGATGAATGGTTATCCTTCTTGGGCTGATGAAGGATTTGTTTGTAATGATAATACATACTCTGCAGCAGATTTAGCAAGTGCATTCGGCGTGATAAGCAGTCAAACTGGTGGATGGTTAACTATTACTCAAGGTGTTCATGGGAACTCTTTAGAAAAATTAGGTTGTGCTACAAGTAGTAATTCAGATAAACAAACAAGGGTGGTGGCTGTAGAAATTGACGGCGTAGTCCTTGTTGATAGTGCTGATTGGAGAGGTGTTAATAGTTTCTGCCTCCCATTTGACGGAAATTCACCAATAGGAAGGGACCAATCAGGAAAAGGAAATGATTGGACACCAGTAAACTTTGGTGGTTCTACTGTTATTCCAAAGGCAACAGGAGCACTTCCTATTCTTAATACAGTAAATGGTGGAAATGTAGCAACTGCTGGTGTAAGAACTGATACATCTTCAAGTAGTTTGGTTCTTGCACTTCCTTTAGTTGGCACTAATGTTGATGTAAGTAATCAGATTAATAGTGGAAGCACTACAAAAGTGATGACAAATGTGGGAAATGCCGCAGCATCTTCTGATACTAGCAATTTCTATGGTGGTAGTTTTGAATTTGATGGAACTGGTGATGGAATTAGTTGTCCTGATAATACAGATTTTGAGTTTGGATCAGGAGATTTTACGGTTGAGTGTTGGGTAAAACAAGATGATACTAGTGGTTTTGATGTATATGTTGGTAAATATGGCGGTTCTGGTGATGGTGAATTTATTGTAGGAAAGAATGGAAACACACCTTGTTTTTATTGGCAGGACGCAGGTGGAAATGCGAATATAAATGCCACTAACTTCACAGGAAATACTTCTGGTTGGTATCACATGGCATGTGTGAGAGATGGAGATGTATTTACGATGTATATAAATGGCATCTGTGAAAATTCAACAACTGATGCGACTACAATTAAAACAACATCAAATAAATTAACGATAGGAATTGAAAATGACTCATCAAGTAGTCCTTTTGATGGTTATATTCAAGATGTTCGTATCTATAAAGGAGCTGCAAAGTATTCTGGGACAACAATAGGGACTCAGTATTTCATCCCCGCATCCACAGATCCTGATATACTTCCAGAAACTCCATCAGGTGTTGCATTAAGTTCAAATCTTACAAAAGTAACTGATGGTGCTGTGTATTTTGATGGTACTGGTGACTATTTGGATATTGCTGATAGTGCTGATTTTGATATGGGAACAGGAGACTTTACTCTTGAGTGTTTTGTAAATTCGATTGATAATAGTGACTATCAAGGAGTTTTTGGTTCAGGTGATTATGATAACGATGCGGTATTACTTCAAATAAATAATGCTGGTCTTCTACGCTTTACACAACCATCAGGAATAGATCAATCGGGAACAACTGATCTGCAGAATAGTGGATGGCATCATATTGTAATGTGTAGAAGTGGGACTACTTTAAAAGGATTTGTTGATGGTAGGGAGGAAATATCAGCAACTTATAGTAGTAGCATTGATTGGGGACATTCTGGTAATTCAATTGTTATTGGTAAGGTAGACAAAACAGATTATCCTACTCAATTTTACTATAAAGGCCGGATCTCCAACTTGAGACTAGTCAAAGGAACCGCACTTTACACAGCAAACTTCACACCACCAACCAGAGAACTCACAAATATAACCAACACAAAACTTCTGTGTTGTCAGTCAAATACTTCTGCTGGTGCTGCTGCTGTATCTCCAACTATATCGGATTTTTATTCTGCAGGCGTATATCTAACTGCAACCACTTATGCTGATAGAGGTGGTAGTAGTTGCACAGTTACAAATAATGGTTCAATTACATCCTCATCTGCTGGAACTAACTCTTTTGGATTGACAACTGCTGCTGATGTGACTGGAACGCAAAGAATTGATATTAACATGGCTAATGTGTCTGCAACTTTCTTCCAGAGTGAATGGACACTTGAGATGTTCTTCACAAAAGATGCTGCTGAAGCTAATTGGTTTATTGGATCAGCAGATAGTGGAGGAGCTTGGACAACTGGATGGTCTTTTGATGCTCAAGGTGGAAATCTAAGATGGAATTATGATGATCAGAGTGGTGGACAGGCAAAGGATACTGGTATTGCTATTGGTAACGACACCTGGTATTTTATGAGAGTTCAACGAACTCCTAGCACTAGTCAAAGTAGATTATATGTTGAAGTGTATGACAGCCCAACAAATAGGATTGGAGTGTTTGAGGGAACTGTGCAGGATGATCAGACACATACTATGAATCTTTTGAAGATTGGTGATGCTAATAGCAACGCTAACAATCTGTCAGCAAATTTCCAGTTTGCTAATGTTATGATAACTGCTGGAACACGTAGAAATCAAGCAGTTCCTACCTTAGTAAGTGGTCAAAGAGTTCTTGATGCATCTGTTACTGCAGCTGTTTCAGCATACGGAGACGCAGCTGCAACCACCTTAAATCCATTCACAACTGATATAAAGACAGTAATGGGACAAGAGACTGGTTATTGTACGTTTAATCCACTTGATTCTTATGGAACATTATCAAAAGGTAATCTGTATATAACAGGTGGAAGTGAGCATAATGGCAAAAGCTCAATTGGTTTCAATACTGGTAAATGGTATGCAGAAGTGAAATTCGCAGAGGGACTGACATCGAAATATCCAGGGTTAGGATTTAATTATACGGCAGGTCCTTATACAACTTGGGCGATGAATTCCGCCACAGGCCAAGTTTGCGTCAATGAAGCAGGTCCAGGGCCAGCTGGCCTGTCGAAGATCCTCTTTAGGCGTGCTGGAGTATCAGTATATTATGATGGTGGTGGTAATGATTACTTTACTGATACGAGAACCTTCCAACTTGCTTTAGATATGGATAATGGTAAGGGTTATATTGGTGATGGAACTACTTGGTATAATAGCACTTGGAATAACTCTGGATCTGCAGGTGATCCTGCAGCTGGAACTGGTAATGCATTCACATGTGACACATCTAAGACTTGGTTCTTTTGGGTTTATGCTAATGGGACTGATATGGATGCAGAAATTAACTTCGGCCAAAAACCCTTTAAGCATATACCACCTGAAGGTTTCCAACCAGCAAACTATGCAAACCTCCCAAGTCCTGGAGTTGTAAGACCTGATCAGTATGTTGGAGTTACGACTTATGCTGGTGATGGAACTTCAGTAATCGTGAGAGATTACCAGTTCAAACCAGATTTTGTATGGATCAAAGGATATACTGATCCAGACAAACATGGATTATATGATACAGTGCGTGGAGCAACCAAAAGACTAGTGTCTAGTCTCGCCACTGAGGAACAGACTCACAATGGAGTTATGTCTTTTGATGATAAAGGATTCAATGTTGGAAATTATGCTGAAACAAATGGAAGTGGTAGGGGGTATGTAGCATGGTGCTGGAAAGCTGGTGGAAACAAAGGCACATTTAATAAAGATGGTGTAGCATATGCAAGTGCTGCTGCTGCAGGATTAACTCAAGGTGATAGCGCACTATATCTACAGGATGAAGTGTATAGCAGCGTTTTGGAGGGATATAGTAGTGCACATGGTTCCCAATTCCAGAGTGGGGCAGAAGCAGTTAAGGCGTTTAATGGGACAATAGGAAGTGCTTGGAATCAAGGTGCTTCACCGTTAGGTGGTGGTTCCGATACTTACATACGATTCACACCTTCTTCACAGGTAGCTACTAATACAGTCTCAGTGTATATTAATTATCACATGGATGTTAGTTTCTATACTGGTAGCCCTGGTTCAAGTACAAAAGTTGCTGGACCGTTTAGCACATCAACTAGTGCTTATTTCACTAAAGTGGATTGTGGTACAGTTCCTGCATGGGATTACGTGCAGATGCAAGTTGATGACCCAGCAAGTTATTCAGCATACCTTGGTGGGATTGAGATTGGAGGTAAGTTGCTTGTTGATAGTAACGTGACTCCACCAGGCGTACCAACAGCTATTCCAACTGGTTCATCTGTAGGAACTAAACAAGGATTTTCAATAATTGCAGCATCTGGTAGTAATTCAGCAGCTAAAACCTTCTCTCATGGACTCTCACAAGCTCCAGATTTTGCGATTTTTAAATTATTAGCAGATGCTCCTAGTAATGGTATTGCTCAAAATTGGCAAGTCTATCATAAGTCTTTAGGTAATACCAAAGGTATGCAGTTAGACCTTCCTGATGATGCTGAAACAACATCTTCACTTTGGAACAATACTTCTCCAACAGATACTCTCTTCAGTATTGGTGCATCCACGAGATATGAGGGTGCTTTCATATCATATCTGTGGCACAATGTCCCCGGACTGCAGAAATTTGGATTATACTCTGGGGTAGATAGTGCAAATGGCCCATTCCTAGATTTAGGTTTTCGCCCAGCAATAATAATATTTAAGAACATTACTGATAATTCTACAGAATGGGTAATTCTTGATGACAAAAGAGATGGATTTAATGGTACTGGAGGGAACCAAATACTTTTCCCAAGCACTGATGACGCACAAAATGCTACTCAATATGGTGATTTTGTTAGTAATGGATTTAAGTTTAGGATTAATTCGGGTTATGTGAATGCTACCGGTGATGAGTACATTTATGCAGCATGGGCATATCAACCTATGAATAATTTGTATGGTGGTCAGTCTAATGCCAGGTAGAGAACTGGCACACTAAATTTCCGTAGTCCCCTTAAATGGGTTATTATGTATTTGTTCGTGAATGATTATGGAACTCACTGGTTCAGAGAAATTGGTCTTCATTGCATCCTTTGTATGGTTTATGCACTGGGGTGTGCGTATTGCCCAAACGCTATTTAATTATGTTGTTTCTTAGTCACTTTGGGTATAATTATAGCCAGAGAAGGTGTGATCGAGTCGTGAATTGGTTCGTGAATGAATACCTTCCACGCTATAAGTTGATCATTAATGTAGATCACAAAGGACTTCTTAGAGAAGGTATCTTTGGGTGGGTATGGGTTACTGATTGTGATCATCGACCTCGTGAATTTGAGATTGAGTTGCACAATCGTATGGATGTAGAACACTACACCAAAACCCTCCTGCATGAACTGTGGCATGTGTATCAGCATGTTAAAGGTCACTTAAAGGATAACCGTCAACATCGTTTGTGGAAGGGTGTAGACCACTCTGATACAGACTATGATGATCAACCATGGGAAAAGGAAGCAATTCAAATGGAAGACATTCTATTTGAAAAGTATCAGTCTCACTTAACAAACTTTAATCTTTCAGTATAATTATGAAAACCGAATTCATCTGTGTAAAGCCCCGTTCTTCAGTAGCAAAGGATCGTTTCGTGAATGAAATGGACATGCTTCATTCATGTAGGGTACAAAAAAGAGAGAGTGGAAAGGTATTTCTTAAGTCTATTTCAGGACGTTATTGTTTTGAAATGTTTGAAGGAAGTGATGACCATTGGGATATTGTTAAGTGATTAAATACTATGATTACTCCTATTTTATTTTAAATATATGAAAGATCAGAACACAATTCATGAAGATGAAACACAAGATCAGAAATGGAATCGGGGATTAGATTTATATATTGAATCAGTTCATAAACCAGACACTCAATTGCGTTCTTGTGCTCATAATCAAAAATGTTACAATGAGCTAATGGCAGTTCGCGATAATGTGTTAGAATATTTAAAAACCTTGAGGAAGTAAATGTTTGATTGGATTTTTGCACCATCTATTAAGTCAAAAGAACCTACTTATCCTAATCTTCATGAGATTATTGTAGATCTTGAATCCCGTGTTGAAAAGCTAGAGGAAGAGAATAGGGATTTGCATCAAATGATTACTAAAATTCAACCAGTTGTGTATAATATCACTAACAAAGATTGACAGGTATGCTATAATAGTGAATAAATACATGAGTTTGTAAGGACTACTATGGCATCTTATCAGGTTACGGCAATAGATACTGAAGGTAATAAGACCACAGTTGAGGTATCAGATGATGAATACATTTTGGACAAGTTGGAAGAGGAAGGCATTGATGCTCCTTATTCTTGTCGCGCTGGTGCCTGTAGCACATGCTGTGGCAAACTATTGGAGGGGACTGTAGATCAGTCAGATCAAACGTTCCTTGATGATGCACAAATGGAAGAAGGATTTGTCCTTACATGTGTTGCTTATGCTACTTCAGATTGCACTATTAAACTAGGTGAGGAAGAAAATCTATGAGGGATCAGTTAATTAGAGCACTCTTAGCTCATGCTAATGGAGAGATTGCTAAACATAGAGCAAACGTGGAAGTTTATCTTACTAATCCTGTAGGTATTGGTGAGCATTCAGATATTACTGGTGCCATTGGAGAAGAGCTAGATAGGATTTCACGTTATCATGATCAAATTGATGTGATAAATACCTATTTTAAAGGTAGGGATTCGTCACAACTTAATGAAGGATAAGAAGGCAGCAAAACGTATTATTAAGATTTACAAAAAACATCCTGACCGATATACCGAAGCGGATGTTATGTATGCTAAACTAGTGAAGAAGCAACTTAAGAAACAAAAGGACCATGGTATTTGATTCTGATTACAAGGACCATTCTTTAAATCAATTGAAAGAAATGGTTGATGATGCTCTTAATTCTGAAGCAACTCCTCAAGAGGTGCGTGATTCTATCGTGAATACAATCAGAGAACAGATTGATTATCATTTGAAGTGTATTGATAAAGCCAGTGAATTTCTTGCTTTGTTGAAACATCATGATAAAACAATGCCTAAGGAAATGCCACAGGATCCTGATTTTCAGGCAATGTCAGAGGATGATAGAAACTCTCAGCTATATACTTCCAGTAAAGTAACTGAAGCAGTTACTCAAAAGGATTGGGAGGATTTTTG
>Ga0315326_10002327_pt1 | contig 10195 bp, 9 predicted proteins | sample M180m32315metaG_FD_203457 | JGI IMG/M metagenome (GOLD analysis project Ga0315326, IMG submission 203457) | Ammonia-oxidizing marine archaeal communities from Monterey Bay, California, United States - M1 80m 32315 | ecosystem: Environmental > Aquatic > Marine > Coastal | place: USA: California... | reverse complement strand
CGACGGTGGCAGTCCTGGAAGAGCGGTTGGCCTCTCTGGAAGGCGGCGTGGGAGCCGTGTGCACGTCCAGCGGTCAGGCCGCGCTACACCTGGCCATGGCGACCATCCTTCACGCTGGCGACCACATCGTGGCCAGCCGCAACATCTATGGCGGCAGCCACAACATGCTGAACCTGACCATGCCCCGCTTCGGTATCACCACCACGTTCGTCGACCCCAGGGACCCGCAGGCGTTCGGCGAGGCCATACGACCCGAGACCCGCCTCGTGTTCGCCGAGACGCTCGGCAACCCGGGGATCGAGGTGCTCGATGTGGCCGCGGTGGCCAGCGTGGCCCATGACGCCGGGGTGCCCTTGGCCGTGGACTCGACCTTCGCCACGCCGTACCTGATGCGCCCCATCGACTATGGCGCCGACATCGTGATCCACTCGGTCACCAAGTTCCTCGGAGGCCACGGGGTGGCCATCGGTGGAGTGGTGGTCGACGGCGGCCGGTTCGACTGGGCGGGCAGCGGCCGATTCCCCACCCTCTCGGAGCCGTACGACGGGTACCACGGCATCACCTTCACAGAGGAGTTCGGCACCGCGGCGTTGTCCATGCGCGCCCGAGCCGAGGGCCTACGCGACTTTGGCGCATGCATGAGTCCAACCAACGCCTTCTACCTGCTGCAGGGCGTCGAGACCCTCCCCGTACGCATGGCTCGTCATGTCGACAACACCCACCGGGTGGTCGAGATGCTGGATGCCCACGACGCCGTGTCGTGGATCAGGCACCCGTCCCACCCCACTCATCCAGATTACGAGTTGGCGAATCGGCTATATCCGAAGGGGGCGGGGGCGATCCTCAGCTTCGGCGTCCACGGTGGACGCGAGGCGGGACGCCGTTTCATCGAGGCCGTCGAACTGGCGTCGCACCTGGCCAACGTGGGCGACGCCAAGACGCTGGTAATTCATCCCGGGTCGACCACCCACCAGCAGATGAGTGCCGAGGACCTCACTGCTGCTGGCATCGGGGAAGAACTCGTCCGTCTGTCTGTCGGCCTCGAGGACCCGGACGACATCTGTGCCGACCTATCCCGGGCCCTGCGGGCCTCCCAAAAGGGGTAGCGGCCCGATGCGCTTTGAAGTGGCTGGGCGGTCGGTTCATGCGGCGACTGGCGCGGTGACCATCGACCGGGCCGATGCAGTCGACGCACCCCTGGTCGTGCTGGTCCACGGGGCGGGCATGGACCGCACTGTGTGGTCCCACCAGACCCGCTGGCTTGCCCATCACGGAGCCCGCGCCGTGGCCGTCGACCTCCCGGGTCACGGCCACTCCGATGGCCCGGCGTTGAGTTCGATCGCCGAGCTGGCGGCCTGGCTGGGCGACGTATCCGACGCTCTGGGCGACCCGCTGCACGTGGTCGGACACTCCATGGGGTCGTTCATCGGGCTGGAGGCCGCCGCCACCTTTGGTGACCGGATCGCCTCACTGGTCCTGATGGGTCTCGGGGCCTCCATGCCCGTTCATCCCGACCTCCAAACCGCCGCTGAGGCGGACGACCCGCTGGCCGCCGACTTGATGGCGGGCTGGATGCACGGAACCGATCAGAAATTCGGCGCCAACCCCACCCCAGGCATGTCGATGACCGGCACCAGCCGGGCTGTCATAGAGACCTCCCCTGGTGGAGTGCTGGGTCTGGACCTGGCTATGTGCGCCGCCTACGACGGTGCGCTCGAGGCCGCTTCGAACGTGACCTGCCCCACCACGGTGGTCCTCGGCAGGCTCGATCGGATGACCCCCCGACGGAGCGCCCAGCCCCTGGTTGACACGCTCGGACACGCCACGGTCATCGAACTAGCCACGTCTGGCCACGCTCCGATGATGGAGGACCCGGACATTGTCCGGTCAGCCCTACTGGACCACCTGTTTCCGGTGGCTATCTGACCAAGAACCACACCACCGACGCGCCTAGTTCTGGAGGAGCTCCCGGAACGGGGTCCCCTTGTCCGGACCCGGCTCCTTGGGAAGGCCGAGCACCCGTTCACCGATGATGTTTCGCTGCACCTGATCGGTACCGCCATAGATCGCCGGAGCCGGGCTGAACACCGTCACCTCCTGGACAACCCCACCGGTGGCGCAACTAGCCGGAGCCAGCATTCCATCTGCACCGACGATCAAATTGCCCACGTCGCGGCTCCGACGGACCAGCTCGCTCATGGCCAACTTGGCCATGTTGCCCTCGGCACCAGTCCGACTCCCGCCGGCTTTGGCCCGCAACATGTTGAGCCGGTTCACCTCGCCGAGGATGTGCAGTTGCACGATCTCCTGGCGGACGATCGGATCGTCGGCATTGCCGGCCACCCGGGCCAGCTCGATCATGGCCGACGTGCCCATACCCCGACCGCCTTCACCCTCCGGGCCGCGGTTGGCTCGTTCGGTGTAGTCACCCACCCGGTTATGGAGCCGACCAGCCTTTGATCCGGGAGCTACCGACACCGGCTGCTTTCCGCCACCGCCGAGGCTGGCCCGCTCGAAGGCCAGCGTGGTGTTGGCCACCGACCATCCGACACCAGGACCACCGATGACGGCGTCACTGGGCACCCGGGCCTCGTCGAGGAACACCTCGTTGAACAGGGCCTGGCCAGTCATCTCCCGGAGCGGCCGAACTTCGATGCCCGGCTGGTCCATGTCAATGGCGAAGTAGGTGATGCCTTGGTGCTTGGGCGCCTCGGGATCGGTCCGGGCGATGAGCATGCCCTTCTGCGCCAGATGCCCCCCGGAAGTCCAGACCTTCTGTCCTGTGATGATCCACTCGTCTCCATCTCTGATGGCCTTGCACTGCAGACCGGCTAGGTCAGATCCGGCTCCCGGCTCGGAGAACAATTGGCACCACGCCACCGAGCCATCGAAGATCTCGGGTACGTAACGATCGACCTGCTCGGGGGATCCATGCACTGCGATGGTCGGGGCAGCCAGCATCAGGCCCAGCCCTGTCGGTGGACCGACCACGTTGGCCTCTGCTAGAGCGGTCGAGACCGCAGCCGTCAGATCACGTCCATAGCCACGACCACCCGCCTCGGTCGGCATGGCCGGTGAAGTCCAACTACCGGCGGCCAGCCGGGCCCACCACTCCGCGACGGTGATTTCCGGATCCCAGTTCTCAGCGAGCCAGGCATCGAGTTCAGCACGGACCTCGTCAAGAGTTCCGGTCGTCGCCACGGGGCTAACGGTGTCAGTCATGGGCGGAGTCTGGCACGGGCTCCCGAGCCCTCACCCACCGGGACCCGCCTCACCCGGTGGCCGTCGGTAGGGTGTGTCGTCACCCCGATCGGCCTAACAGCCGGAGAGGAGCCGGCCGGTGCGCTGGTCGTCCCTGTTCATCCCCACCCTGCGCGACGCCCCAGCTGAGGCCGAGGCGGCCAGCCACCGCCTGCTGGTGCGCGGCGGCTTTATCCGCCAATTGCAGTCCGGCCATTACTCGATGCTTCCGCTCGGTTGGCGGGTACATCAGAAGGTGGCCCGAATCATCCGTGAGGAGATGGACGGCATTGGAGGCCAGGAGTTCCTGCTACCTGCCATGCACCCCGCATCGGTGTGGCAAGCCTCGGGGCGCTGGGAATCCATGGGCGAAGAGATGTTCCGCCTGACGGACCGCAAGGGTGCGGACCTGGCCCTCGGCATGACCCACGAAGAGGTCTTCGCCACCATCTCCCAGGAGCTCAGCTCGTATCGGGAGTTGCCTCAACTCTGGTACCAGATCCAGTGGAAGTTCCGAGACGAGCCCCGCCCCAAGTCCGGTCTGCTTCGAGTGCGCGAGTTCGCCATGAAGGACTCGTACTCCTTCGACCTGGACGACGAGGGCCTCGACCGGTCGTTCGACCTGCACCACGATGCCTACCAGCGGATCTTCCAACGCTTGGATCTCGACGCTCGACCGGTGGAGGCCTCCTCGGGAGCGATGGGAGGAAGCGCCTCCATTGAGTTCATGGTGGCGTCCGACGCCGGCGAGGACGACGTGGCGATCTGTGACGGCTGCGGCTACGCCGCCAACGTGGAACGGGCTTCCGCTGCCCTGGATCCACTGGAGAACCAGCCGGCCGGCGACGCCCCGGAGTCCTTCCCCACTCCCGGCGTGCGGACCATCGCCGCGCTCGCCGAACTCGGGCACCCCCCCGTCCACCAGATCAAGACGCTGGTGTACCGCATCGACGGCGTGCTCACTTTGATACTGCTGCGCGGCGACCACCCGTTCCTGGAGCAAAAGTTCACTGACGCCACCGGGGCCGCCGAGGTCATCCCCGCCGAGGTCGACGAGATCCGAACGGCCCTCGGGGCGTCACCAGGCAGCCTCGGAGCAGTCGGGGTAGTCGACCTGCCCATCTACGCGGACGAGGCACTTCGGGGTAGGTCGGGCATGACCACCGGCGCCAACGTGGACGACCAGCATCTCGAGGGGGTCGACATGGACCGCGATGTCGCCGTGGACCACTGGGTGGACGTCCGAGGCATCCTCGACGGCGAGGCGTGTGCGACCTGCGGCGAACCCCTCCGGGTGGTCCGGTGCATCGAGGCCGGACACATCTTCAAGTTGGGTCGGAAGTACGCCGAGGCCGTGGGGGTCACGGTGCTGGACGGCGAGGGCGTCAACCGGGTTCCTACGATGGGTTCCTACGGCATTGGCGTAGGTCGGGCCATGGCCACGGTGGCCGAGACCCACCACGACGAGCATGGCCTCCTGTGGCCCATGTCGATCGCTCCCTATGAGGTGGTGCTGACCGTGGTCAAGGTGGATCACGATGAGTCGATGGCCGTCGCCGAGCGGCTCTACGACGAGTTGCGGACTGCCGGCGTCGACGTCTTGCTGGATGACCGGGACGGTCGCCCGGGTGTGAAGTTCGCAGACGCCGAATTGGTCGGAATCCCCCTGCGGGTCGCCATCGGGCCACGGGGTCTGGACAACGGCCAGTTGGAGTTCACCGTGCGATCCGACGGCGAGAAGGTCGACGTTCCAATCGATGAGGTTGCCGCCCGGGTGGTCGACGCAGTCGTCACCGGGCGCACGGCCGGCCGGTAGCGTTGCGCCAGCCGAGACCAGCCTCCTGACACCTGATATCGGGGATTCCCATGGCCAAGACCATCGACCGCACGCTGCCCATCAAGCGCTACAAGAAGATCGTGGCCACTGTCGACCTGCCTGGCGTTCCCGAGGGAACGACCGGCAAAGTCTTGGTAGCCAACGGCGTGACCTGGTACCGCTACTGGGTGGACTTCGACAACGGCGTGAGGCTGGGCCAGGTAGGCCACCAGCAGGTCTGTCTGGCCAACGACTGGGACTCCTTCCGGATCGACCGGGCCGAGGCCGAGCGGAGGGCCGCCGAAGCCCCCGAGAAGTCAGACGAGTCCGACGATGGCAGCGATGGTGGCGGCGCGGCCGGTAACCGGTTCGGTGTTCCCGAGCACTTGCTTGAACGCAGCAACGCTGCCCGTCAACGCCTCGGCGCCTAACCGGTTCAGCCTCGCCCAGACCATCCCTTTAACGTTCAGGGACCGCCTCGTGGCGGTATCCTGATCCCTTCCCAGCGGCCCCGGAGGCTCCTTCGATGTTCAAGCCCGGCGACAAGGTCGTCTACCCGCACCACGGTGCGGCTGTCATCGTCAAGAAAGAAAAGAGGAAGGACTTCGGCGAGAATACCGAGTACCTGGTGCTCGAGATGGCCCATGGCGAGTTGACCCTGTCGGTCCCGGTGGACAAGGCCGAGGACGTGGGTATGCGGTGGCCGATCGACAAGGACGACGTAGAGGACCTGTTTGAGGTATTGCAGAAGCGGGACATCCGCGAGCCGGCCAACTGGTCCCGGCGATTCAAGAACCACCAGGAAAAGCTCAAGAGTGGCGACGTGTACCAGGTTGCCGAGGTGGTTCGGAACCTCGCCCTACGCGACCAGGCCAAGGGCCTGTCTGCCGGCGAGAAGACGCTTTACACCAAGGCTCTCAGCGTGCTGGTCTCGGAGTTGGCGTTCGCCTTGAACACGCCCGAGGAGAAGGCCATGGCCAAGGTCGAGGACGCCCTCTCCTAACTCCTGCAGCGCTGTCCTACACTCGGCAAGGGTGGCCAACCGAGGAGCGCCTAATGGATGACCAAACCGAGCGACGGATCGTCGTCGGGGTTGAGGGTTCCGGGTACGCGCGCGAAGCCCTGATCTGGGCCATTGAGGAGGCGCACCACCGCGAGGCTGTGGTCGAGGTGGTTACCTGCTTCTCCCCCACCTATGTACCAGCCGCTCCCGATCTGGGCTACGTGCCGCTGGACTCGTTCGATCTGGCCACCGAAGTCGAGAAGATGCAGAGCGAGGTCATCGAGGCTGCACTGGCCGCCACCGAGTTCGACGATGAGGTGGAGATCCGACGCAGCCTGAAGAAGGGCCGGCCAGCCGACACCCTGATGGCAGCAGCCGCTGGGGCAACGATGCTGGTGGTCGGCAATCGAGGTCGCGGTGGCTTCGCCGGGCTGCGGCTCGGCTCGGTGAGTCAGGCCATCGCCCACCACAGCCCATGCCCGCTGGTCATCGTCAGATCGGGCCTCGAGACCGACTGAACGCTCGTAGCGGGCAACACGATCCGGTGGTGCACCTCGCTGGCCATCAAGCCGGTCCAGTCGAATCTCTCCGACGGTGTAATGCGCATCAGACCGTTTTGCGCGAGAGTGTCTACGACACGACCACGACCCGTGAAGGGGGACCTACATGAGGAGTACCGAGGAGGAGGTTGACGGCAAGCCCGTCGACGAAATCGCAAAGATCGCCGGACCGGTCGGAGGCCTCTGGGTGGCCTGGAATGACCACGGCATCTCCGGAGCGAGCTTCGCGAACACCACCACCTTCGCCCGGTTCCGCGAAGAGCACCACGATCGCACCGGCCGCGGAGCGGCACGTGCCGATGCCATGCCGGACGACCTATTCGACCTCATCGAACACTCCTTCAACACCGGCGACCGCAGCAGTCTGGACTTTGACCTGCGAGGCGCCACCCCGTTCCAACAGTCGGTCTGGAACGCCTGCTTGGCGATCCCGGCGGGCACGACCCGTACCTACGCCGACTTGGCCAAGGCAGTCCACAGGCCCAACGCCGTACGTGCCGTGGGAACCGCCCTGGGGTCCAACCCCATCCCGGTGCTCATCCCCTGCCACCGGGTGCTTCGCACCGACGGCAGCCTCGGAGGCTACGCCTTTGGCCTGCCCATCAAGGAGCTCCTGCTGGAGCGCGAGGCGGTCCGGGCCGCCGCCTAACCCTTCCCGCTTGGGCGGCCATACGGCCGTCCGATCATGTAGCCGTCAGCCGCGTCGTCCAGACTCAGGTGGTTCGCGCCTCAGCGGGCAGCGCTTCACCGGGAGGACCCCATGACCCAATTCGATCCTGCCGAAGGTGGTATCACCACCGAGGTTCGTGGACGGATCCTGCTCATCGGGTTGGATCGGCCGGCCAAGATGAACGGCTACACGCCTCAGATGGCCCGCCAACTCGTCGAGGCCTTCGAGTACCTCGACACCGAGGATGACCTCTGGTGCGGTGTGCTGTTCGGCCATGGAGCCCACTTCACCGCCGGCTTGGACCTACCGAAGTTACACGCCGGGATGAAGGAGGGTCGCCGGTCCACCAGTGGTCGGATCGATCCGATGTCTCTGGGTCGTCGGTGCCGCAAGCCGATCGTGACCGCCGTACAGGGCGTGACGTTTACCCTCGGTATCGAGATGATGTTGGCCGGCGACATCGTGGTGGCTGCCGACGACTGCCGCTTCTCCCAGCTCGAGCCGATGCGCGGCATCCACGCGGCAGGTGGCGCCACCATGCGATTCGTAGATCGGGGCGGCTGGGGCAACGCCATGTACCACCTGCTGACCTCCGACGAGTTCGACGCCACCGAGGCTCACCGGATTGGGTTGGTTCAGGAGGTGGTCCCCGCCGGCACCCAGTTGGAGCGGGCCATCGAGATCGCCGAGGTGATCTGCACTAACGCCCCCCTGGCCGTTCAGGCCACCAAGGCCTCGTCGGCCCGTTACATCCGCGAGGGCGAAGAGGCCTGCATCGAAGCCCTCGGCTCCACTCAGGCCGAGTTGGCGGCTACCGAGGACGCCGCCGAGGGTGTGACTGCCTTCCGGGAACGACGCCCGGGGAGTTTCGTCGGCCGCTGAAGCAACGACCACCTACGGCCAGGGAATCTCCGCCAGGGCGTCTTTGAGTTCGTACTTGAGGATTTTCATGGTGGCGTTACGTGGCAGCGACCCATCGTGAACCACCAGCTGTTCAGGCACCTTCTGGCGCATTAGAGCGGCCCGGTCACATGTCTCGATGAGTTGCTCGATGGTCAATGGCTCGGCACCTTCGGCCGTCTCGACCACGGCACAGACCCGCTCACCCCGCTCGACGTCGGGTAGCCCGATGACTGCTACGGCACCGACGGACGGATGGGTGTAGAGGACGTCCTCTATCTCCTTGGCGGCAATGTTCTCACCTTTGCGGATGATCACGTCCTTGAGTCGTCCGGTCAGCGTGACGTGCCCGTCCTCGCGCATCACCGCTAGATCGCCGCTCCGGAATCGACCCAGGTCGTCGAAGGCCTCGGCGTTCAGGGACGCATCTCGGTAGCCCTTGAAGAGCTGTGGACCCGAGATCCGGACCTCCCCCTCCTCGCCCCGGTCGCACTCGGTGCCGTCGGGCCGACAGACGGCTACCTCGGCGGCGTACACCGGATGCCCCTCGGTATGGGCGAGCTGGTCATCGGTATCAGTCGGCGAACCCTGACAGATCATGGGGCTCTCGGTCATCCCGTAACCGTGGGCCACAGGGATCCCCATCTCGCCCTGCACCTCGAAGAACACCTCGGGCGGCTTGGGAGCCCCCCCACCGGACAGCAGGCGCAGTGTCGGGATGATCGGTTCATCGGGTTGCTGGCGTTGGACTCCGAGGAACATGGTGTAGAAGACCGTGCTTCCGCCGGCCATGGTCACCCCGTGGCGGCGATAGGCGTTGACCACCTCTCCCAGATCGAACTTCTCGACCAGCACGGCTGGGAAGCCGCTGGCCAGTAGACAAACCAGATAGTCCGGACCACCGATGTGGGCGTACGGGAAGGCGATCGACCCGACGTCGGTGGGCTGCATGTCCAATGCCCGAGCGAGGCCTACTCCTCCAGCCATGAGACTGGCGTCAGTGTGTAGCACGCCCTTTGGGTCCGAGGTGGTGCCCGACGTGTAGTAGATCCACCGGACGAGCGGATCGGCGTTCGGCCCGTCAGGTGGTGATCCCGGGACAGGGGGGAGGTCTCCGGGATCGCCCTCGGGGAGAGTGTCGTAAACGTCCAGCAAGGTGGGCGGCTGGTCCAAGTCGGCGGTGACCCGCTCGGCCATGGCCCGGTAATCGAAACCGTTCCACTCTCCCGGTGTAATGACCACCTCGGCGGCAGTCTGGTGAACACAGAAGCCAACCTCGCGGTCTCGATAGATGTGGATGATCGGGTTCTGGACGGCGCCGAGCCGCGACAGGGCTAACGATGCCACGACTGTCTCGACGCGGGTCGGCAGCACCCAGGTCACCGGCGTGCCCTCGACGACACCCATGGCCGCGAATCCGGCGGCCACCCGCTCTGCCCACGCCTTTGCCGCGGCGAACGTCACCGTGCGCTCGGACCCACCGCCTCCCCCCGGGTCGATGAGAAAAGCCCGGTCCGGGCTGTCGACGACCCGCCGTTCGACTAGTTCCCAGAAGGTCCCGGCGTCGTAGATCGGTTCGCTCATGATGTCGGGGGCCTCCGGGAACGCGTCGTCTGCGGTACCAGAGGATCGCGCACCGCCGGGGGCGTCGTCATGTTCGGACAACCCGACATGGCCACGTTGGCCGACTACCTCTACTCGTACACTGGCCGCCGACCCGGGATGTGGCGCAGCCTGGCAGCGCACCTGCTTTGGGAGCAGGGGGTCGGCGGTTCAAATCCGCCCATCCCGACCAGTAGTACTTGTTTGACCTGGGGTTATGCGGGTCTGGTGGCTTTCAGACTGGTTGTCTGAAAGCAGCTGGTAGCCAAACTGTGTTCTCACGCCTGTACGTATCTACACCTTGGGCTCGAAAGTCGCCCACCCCAAAACGGTGGCGAGAGGCGCTCCGCCTACCCCTGAGCGGTTGGATAACTCCCAAATCGGGGGCTGAAACACCGTTCGAT
>Ga0315326_10002319_pt1 | contig 10208 bp, 10 predicted proteins | sample M180m32315metaG_FD_203457 | JGI IMG/M metagenome (GOLD analysis project Ga0315326, IMG submission 203457) | Ammonia-oxidizing marine archaeal communities from Monterey Bay, California, United States - M1 80m 32315 | ecosystem: Environmental > Aquatic > Marine > Coastal | place: USA: California... | reverse complement strand
CAACCGTTTCTATCAACTACTAGTTTCTTGATGAGTCTATCAACCCCTTTCCCTTCCCATCGCTCAGCGCGGGTCGTTTTGTTCGCGACCTATCTGTACTTGGTTTCGCCGAAACTCGTCTCTGGGGAGGAGCATATCTCTGTCAAATGGCAGGATTACAGCGAAGATAACGATCGGATCCGGGTTATTTCGCGCTATCTCGGCTTTGAAAAGGCGATAAGTAATCAGGTCGTCCTCAAGGCGCATGCCGTTCATGACGCTATTTCGGGAGCCACGCCGACGGGGGTGCCGGCTGACGAGGACGGGAACGTACCTCTATCGAACCTGGAAGATATCCGAGAAGCCGGAGTGATCGACCTCGATTGGACGCACGGGATTCACAAGTCGACTTTCCAATATTCTTACAGTTCCGAGAGCGATTTTCTGTCTAGGGGGTACGCGTTTTCGCAGACTTCGGAATTCAATAAGCGTAACACGGGGTTGAGCTACGGGGTTTCTTTGATCGATGACGATGTGCGGCCGAGCTTTTTCGAAACGTCCCGAGAGAAGGAGAGCTACGACTATTTTCTGGGGCTCAGTCAGGTTCTCGATCCGAATACGATTGTCGCTTTGAACTACACGTATGGCGACGCCAGCGGTTATTTGAGCGACCCGTATAAATTGGTTCGCAAGAATACGGAGATTCTTCCGAACATTTTTCTGCCGCTTTCCTTTTCCGAAAACCGTCCGGCGGATCGGACGCGGGATATCGTATTTTTCAATGTGAAGCGGTTCTTCGATGGAGTCGGTGGCAGCTTGGATTTCGACTACCGTTATTTCACTGATAACTGGGGCGTGCGTAGTGACACGTTCGACATCGAGTGGTACCAGAAAATTGGCGACAATTTGATTATTCGCCCCAAATACCGCTATTACAGCCAAAGCGCGGCACGTTTCTATACACTCGACCTGAGCGGTACGCCGCTCGAGCCGGGCGATACCATACAGGGGCTGGAGCCATTCTATTCGTCCGATTATCGCTTGGCGAAATTCGATACGCATAGTTACGGCGTTAAATTCATCTATAAGTTTAGCGAACGCTACAGTATCGACGCGTCTTTCGAACGCTATGAGATGGAAGGTAAGGACGAGACGCCTCAATCGGCGTTCGCCGATGCGGATATCCTAACCCTAGGAGGGAGTTTGTGGTTCTAACGATGACACCGCCACCGGTGAAGATCGATGCTCGGGTCGTTTTCGACTCGAAGCGCAGGTTGTATGACTTGCAGTTTAAAGCGCTTGGAACGAATTGCCGGATTCAGTATTCGGCGACAAGTAACGATCACGCAGCCGTTTTCGCTCGGGAGGCGGTGCAATGGGTGGCGAGCTTCGAAGGAAAATATTCGCGTTTTCGCGAAGACAGCTTAATCAGCGAGATTAATCGGAATGCGGGCGTTTGTTGGACGAAAATCGACGCGGAAGTCGAATCGATTTTCGCCATATGCGATGATTTGAATTTCATGACGCAAGGGGTGCTCGATCCGACGATGCTGCCTCTGATTAAGCTTTGGGATTACCGCGATGCACATGAGTGCTTGCCAACTGATACTGCGATTGCGGAGACGATGGCATTGATTGGTTGGGACCAAGTAGAGCGGAAGTCTGGATCGGTCTATTTGCCTAAACCGGGGATGGCGTTGGACTTGGGAGGATTTGGCAAGGAGTACGCGGTCGATAAAGTGGCTGCTATTGCGGTCGGGAACAGGATCGGCGCGTGTTTGGTCGATTTCGGCCGAGATATTCACGCCCTAGGCACGCCGCCTGGAGTGCCAGCTTGGCACATCGGCTTGGAGAATCCGGAAATGCCGGGAGCTTCCTGGAGTAGTTTGGCGGCAGTCGATATGGGCATTGCTACCTCGGGAGACTATCGTCGATTTTTCGAGCACGCAGGTCGGCGTTACGGGCACATTATCGACCCCAGAGTGGGCAAACCGGCGATCAATGGTATTTTGGCGGTAACTATCGCCGCAAACTCTTGTCTAGAAGCAGGGGTACTTTCGACGGCGGTTTTCGTTTTAGGCGAAGAAGCAGGAATGAAGCTTGTTGAAGGGACCTTTGGAGCGGAAGGATGTATTTTTATGAATTCAGGGATACAGCAAACATCGAAATTCTATGAACATGTGGTGGAAAAATAGCATACATTTAGGGTGTCGAATCGGCCTAATAATTGCCGTGATCGGCTCGGTCACTGCGAGGGCTGAAGGCTGGGGCCCGAAGACCGAAGTGGGCAACTTGGAGGCATTCGAGTTGGTTGGAGATATTCCTGAGATGAAAGGCAAGGTGACGCTCATCGATTTTTGGGCATCTTGGTGCGCTCCCTGCAAAGCGGCGTTTCCTGAGATGGAGGACTTGTATCTGAAACACAAAGACGCTGGATTCCAGATTGTGGCGATAAGCTTGGATCAAAAAGCGAGAATGATGGATAGTTTTCTGAATCGTCAAAAGCCGAGTTTCGTGATCGTTCATGACTCGAAGCAATTGTTGGCGAAAGCGGCGGAAATTCAGGTTATGCCTTCGTCTTTCTTAATAGATAAAAAAGGCGTGGTGCGATATGCCCACAAGGGATGGCACGGCGTCAAATCGGTTAAGAGTTTGAACGAACAAATTAAAACCCTATTGGACGAATGAAACGATTAAGAATTTCTAGTCTAAGTATTTGGGTTTTGAGCGGGCTCTTTTTGGCTGTTTTCTCCGGTTGCGCCACGGTTGAGCCTTATCAAAAGGGCAATCTTGCCGACTATACCATGCGTTCCGATCGTGATGAACTCGCAAGTGTAATGACTTCCCACATACAATTTTCTCGCGAAGCCAGCACGGGTGGCGCAGGGGTTGGCGGAGGGGGTTGCGGTTGCAATTGACGATTGGTGGAGATTCTTTTTCCTTTTTTACGACAAACCATTAACCCCCTGGATTACCCATGAACTTATTGTGGCTACAGATGAAGTGCGCTCGCGCTCAAGTGAGTATTTTTATGTTGATGATGCTCTTGCAGCGTACGCCTGTTATCAAGTATATGATGCAGCTCGAGAAGGCGGCAACGGCTCCCATTGCAAAAATGATTCGGGCATTCACGGTTACAGCAGCCTCGCTGGGGGGGCTGCATTCGCTTTCTGGGGCCACAGAATACGTTATCAATCCGGCGTCGCCTGCCAGCTCGAAAGTCGGGGAGGAATTTGCTTTGGCTTTTGATGTTGTCGGTGCGCCTGGGGACGTATCCTCATGGAGGATTACAGGGGATATCCCCCCGGGAATGGCGATTGATGGTTTGGTAGGAAATAATATCAATACCGAAGATTCGGTCACGATTACGGGGACTCCGACAACAGTCGGGAGTTATAATATAACTATCAAGCCGTTTAATGGAACGAATCAAACACGACAAACATGGATTTCGACTACGATCACAATCAATGTCGCGGAGGCCCCGAACCCGCCTGAAATCGTTTGGCATCCGCGATCGATGACAGTACCGACTGGCGGTCGCGCCCAGTTTTTCTTCGAAGCGTCAGGGGAAATGGATACGGTTCAATGGCTGAAGGATGGGGTTCCCATTGGGGGCGAATCGGGATCGACTCTGATTTTGGCTGAGGCGACTTTATCGGATGCTGGAGTGTACACCGTGTCGGCGAGCAACGAAGGCAGCGCGACGATTTCCGAGGGGGCCACCCTGACGATAGATGATTCGGTGGCGGGCTCGACAGCAAATTTTTCTAATCGAGGTTTCCTTTCTCCCGAGAGCGATGTTTTGATTTCGACTTTGGTGATCGAAGGCACGTCTGCCAGGACGATTCTGTTGCGCGGTTTGGGCCCTGCTTTAGAGGGGGCGAATGCTTCGGGAGTTCTTATAAATCCACAGCTTGAGTTGATTCGATCGGTCATCGAAGACGATGAAGAAATTGGAACGCAAGCGCTTTTGTCCAACGATGATTGGGAAGTGGATCCGAACGCGGCGGAACTGGCGGCGGCTTTGAATGCCAACGGGAAATCGTTTGAGGCGGGTTCGAAAGACGCGGCGATACTGGTTACGCTTGCAGAGGGCAGTTACACGGTCAGATTTTCGGGAAATAGCGAATGGACAGGAGTCGGCTTGGTAGAAATGGTAGTTGTCGAGTGAAGTTATTTTCGAAATATGTCGTTAATGTGGTTTAAGTTTAAATTGGCCCGTGCTCAGTGGCTGATCGTTTTACTGGCTGTGCTCTTGCAGCGTTCTCCAGCGATCCGAGTTTTGACCATTCTGGAAAAATCATTGAGCCGACCAGTTGCCCGTATCGTCCAAGGAACTACGTGGTTGGCTACAACTATGGGGGTATTTCATGCGACTGCGGGAGCGACGCAATTTAATACGGCTCCGGGTAGAAGCCCTTTTGGCGCGAGCGTTGGAGAAGACTTTGAAATGACATTCACCGTGACTGGGGCTCCTGTTGAGCCGTCTCGGTGGGTTATCAAAGGAAATCTAGCGCCCGGATTGTCTTTGATTAGCAACACCAATAGTGTCCTCGAAGCTGATCAAATAATGGGGTCCGTCATTCTTGTTCGAGGTCAGCCTACGACTGCTGGGATTTATGTCATCAGCGCTCAGGCGTTTAACACGAGCGGACAAACTGATAATAATGAGTATGAGGTGCAGATCAATGTAGCTGCTCCGCCTCCGCAATTTCTTTGGAATCCTCAATCGATGAGCGTTCCAATGGGAGGACGTGCTCAGTTCTTTTTCGAAGCGGAGGAAGAGGTGGATACGATTCGGTGGCGGAAAAATGGGATGTCTTTGGATGGTGAATCGGGGCCGACTTTGATTTTGGCGGAAACAAACGCTTTGGATGCTGGCGTGTATTCGGTTTCAATTACGAAGAACGGAGTCGAGTCAATTTCGGCTGGAGCGACTTTGACGATTGAAGACGATGCGGCTGCTGTAACTGTGGAGCTCAGCAACCAAGGGTTTGTCGAACAGGAAGGCGATGTTTTGGAATCGCGACTCGTGATTGAAGGGCCATCGGCTGCAACGATTCTGTTGCGTGGATTAGGACCGGAGTTGGAGGGAGCGAACGCTCCAGGAGTTTTGGGGGATCCACGGCTGGAATTGTCGCGATTGGTTTTTGAGGGCGAAGAGGAAGTTGGCACGCAGCTGCTTTTGTTCAACAATGATTGGGAAGTGGATTCGAATGCGGCGGAGCTTGCGGCCGTTTTGGCGGCGAACGGGAAATCTTTGGAAGCGGGATCGAAAGATTCGGCGATTTTGGTGACCCTTCCTGAAGGCGTTTATAGAGTTAAACTCTCCGGCGATGGTGAATGGGTAGGAGCCGGATTAGCGGAAATGACCGTGATTGAGTAGGGAAGAAGTTGGCGGTTCAGTCCTTCGACGACCCGGCCTTTAGTTGGTTTGCTCGAAACACTCGCCCGCTCATTCGGAGCTGCTTACAGTCCTCCGAAAAGATCTTCTAGAGAGCGGGCGATTTTTATTGGTATCGCTTTCTTTTCTTTGGCGGATTTGGCGAGGGCGTCGAGGAGTTTCATGAGGGCTAGGCCTTCTTGGCCGCTATTGAGCGGGTCGCGTTCCTCGCGGATAGCGTCGATGAATTCTTGGGCTTGAGCGATGAAGAGCTCTTCGGCCCTGACCGGAGTAGCATACGGTTCGGTAACGCTGTCCGGGCGATGGGATTGGGTTTTAGTTCCTGCGATTAAGTCAAGCGAGGCTTTTGTTCCGAAGATTCGAAGGCTGTTTTGCTCGGGAGCCTCGTTCTCGCCGATAGGTCCATCTATGTGACCGAAGGCAGTGGCAGAAAGGCTCAGACTCGCGCCGTCTTTGAGGCGAGCGGTTCCGAAAATCGAATCTTCGGCGGCTTCGGAAGGGTCGGATAGCCGTTCCTTAAGAAAAAGGTTATGGCTTGAAGCCATGGCTTCCATCGGATCGGGGCAACCCATGGCGAACCAGATGCTATCGATAAGATGGATACCGAGATCGAGCAGGGCACCGCCGCCGGTTTCTTTGGTGCCGCGCCAGTTGTCGTCGCCGAATGGCCACCAGGCTCGATGGCCCGTTGCTTCGCCTCGGTAGACGTCGCCCAGGGCGCCGGTGGCGACTAGTTCGCGAGCGATTTGCAATTCAGGGGCGAAGCGTTGATGGCGGGCCCACATGTAGGTCTTTCCGCAAAATCCGGCTGCAGACACAATGCGGGACATTTCGCTTTCATTGATGCCTGGAGGGCTTTCGCAAAGGACGTGCAGTCCGGCGTCGAAAGCTGAGCTGGTGGCGCGTTCGTGGCGATCGGTGGGTAGGCAGATCACGACTGCGTCGAGCGTGCCGGATTCCATCATCTCTTTGTAGGAAATGTAGGCGTTTTCGATCCCGAATGTATTGACCATCGCAGTACGGGTTTCTTCGTCGCGGTCGGCCACTGCGATTAGGCTGACGCCTTCGATTTTCTTGAACGCGGCTGCATGACGCTGCCCCCAGTTTCCTCCGGCGATACCCACTCGAATTGATTCACTCATGGCAGATGATTAGATCATGGCAGTTGGGAATGGCAACTATTGGCTCCATTGCCGATTTCACGCGAGCCCCTCGCGTCGTGCCGCGTCTCCGCCAGGTGATTGTAGACGATTTGCATTGCCCCGAGGTCGTTTGCTGGAGTTTCGATTTGCTAAGCTTCAGTGGTTGATCAGTGTTGTTCTCGCTATCAAGTTATGAGTTTACGAATACGCGACATGCAGTTTTTGGAGTGGTCGGCGATCGATCTCGAATTGGAGGCTGGTCGAGCGGTTTGTCTGCTGGGGGAGTCGGGTTCGGGGAAGTCGTTGCTGCTACGGGCGATTGCGGATCTGATATTAAATGAAGGCGTTCTCGAGTTGAATGGTCGGACCCGCGAGTCGTTTTCGCCGCAGGAATGGCGACGAACCGTGGGTTATTTACCAGCGGAGATATTTTGGTGGGAAGCGTCGGTTGGGGCTCATTTCGAGCGCTTGCCGATGGAAGCGGAATTGAAGCGTTTGCGTTTGCCTTTGGAGTCTCTCGAATGGGTACCGAGTCGTTTGTCGATGGGGGAGCGTCAGCGTTTGGGCATTTTGAGAATGTTGGATAGGCAGCCAAGCGTATTGCTTTTGGACGAGCCAACTGCAAATTTGGACGACGGAATTTCTTCGGTCGCGGAATCTCTGATACTGGAATATTTGGAATCTCGCGAAGCTGCGGCGCTTTGGGTGACCCATAGCAAGGCTCAGGCTGCTCGCGTGGCAAAGCGTACCTATAGGATGCTGGATAAGGTGCTGGAATTGGCCGGTGGAGAGGGGGCGGAAGGATGACTGCTGCGATTGATCTGAATTATTGGGATATCGCGTTCGCGGCTTCGATCGTTTTGGGACTGGGAGTTTTGCTCGCGTATTATCGGTTGGGAGTGACGCGTTCGCTCGTGGTCGCATCGATTCGGTTGGTGATCCAGCTCCAGGCAATCGGCTACGTGCTGAAATTTCTCTTCGCCGAGGGACGACTGGTTTACGTGGCAATTATGGCGACGCTTATGTTGCTGGTGGCCTCTCGCGAGATCATGGTTCGGCAGAAATTGCGACTAAAGGGCTGGGCTTCGTTTGGCGTGGGGGCGTCGACTTTGTTTGTCTCGTCATTTGCGGTGGCCCTGTTCGGTTTGTTGGTGGTGGTGAAGCCGGAACCGTGGTATCTGCCTCAGTATGCGATTCCTTTACTCGGAATGATCATGAGCAATACGATGAGCGGCGTTAGCTTGAGCATGGATCGACTGACTTCTGCCTTGCGGGACAATCGAGCGATCATAGAGCAGCGGCTCGCTTTGGGTCAAAGCTCTCGAGAGTCGATCCAGCCTTATCTAAGGGATTGCATTCGAACGGGTATAATGCCGGTGGTCAATTCGATGGCGACGGCGGGAATCGTCTCTTTGCCGGGGATGATGACGGGTCAAATCCTCGCGGGAGCAGATCCTACGGAGGCGGTTAAGTATCAGATTATTATTTGGTTTTTCATTGCTGCTGGAGTTGGTTTTGGAATGGCTACGGCTCTTCGGCTCTTGGAGATGCGATTATTCGACGATCGGCAGCGTTTGCGTCTCGATCGTCTAGTAGGGGAATGAGCTTTAGTTGAAGGCGGGGAATCCGGTTGAAATTTGAATCCAAAGATATTTGGTCAACGAATTATTATTGGGCAGACTTGGTTTCGATCGAGATCATGTGGCTGCTCGGATGAACGACGATGACAACCCTGCGCACAATTTTATTTTTTCTACTTATGCCAGTTGTGGCTTATTCGAAGCCGAAAGCGGAAATTTCATTCATCTATTTGAACCCGAATCAAGTGCTTTACATCACGGTCATCGACAATGTCTACGATGGGGGCGATGAAACTGATCGCTATTATTACATACAGGAGACGTTGGAAAAGGTCTTGGACGAGACGGAGTTCCCCATGGGCTACAAAGTAGGCCGATTCGGCTGGCGGATACCGAAGGAACAGCCTGAGCTGCAATTGTTTATTCATAAATGGGGCAATAACGGTTTGGGAGAGATCGAAGTGCGCCTGAATGCTTCGCTCAAAGAAACCTCTCATGGACGTAGCCGTAACAAGCTGGGCTATTTCCGACAGGTCGATGGCGGCTATGGCATTTTTTCTGCTAGTCGTGCAATTGCGAAATACAACGAAGTTTTGAGCAAGGCACTCGTTAAGCTCGTTTTCGAACTTAACGAGCATTTCGAAGTGGATTTAGGGCATTCCGAGCCGGATGGAGACGTTCAATCGCTTTCTCCGATTTGGGGAATGCCCATTGAAGAGGAATAGATCGGTTGGGTTGAAGCTGAAAAATCGATGGATGACGCGAGCATTGAAGCTGAGTTGATACGTCGCATTGCCCTGGGGCAACGCGATGCTTTCGATGAGCTGTATGCTCGTTATTCGCGGCCGTTATTTTCCTACGCCTTCAAGTTCCTTAAAGATCGAATGATGGCGGAGGAGGTACTGCAGGACGCATTCGTCAAAATTTGGCGCACGTCGCCGCGTTATAATCCGGCACTTTCCCGTCCATTTAGCTGGGCGGTTTTAGTAACGAAACGCCTTTGCATCGATCGCTTGCGACGCTTGAAACCGGAATCTATCGTTGCGGATCCGATGGAGCTGCAATCCAACGAAGCGACCCATTCCCACGAGCGTAATCCGGCGGAAGCAGTTGCGACGAAAGAAGAAGTCGGACGTTTGCGTTTGATGCTCGAACGGCTTCCTCAGGCTCAAAAAGACAGTCTATCGCTCGCTTTGAGCAAAGGGCTGACTCAACAGGAAATTTCAGAAAAGCTTAATATGCCTCTTGGCACCGTGAAGACCTCAATGAGACGGGGAATGCAACGGCTCAGGCAACTAATGTCCCATTGCTATGAATAATAACGAAGAATTACACGAAATCGCGCTGCAGTATGCCCTAGGCACGCTTCCGGAATCCGAATCCGAATCATTCGAATCGCACTTGGATTCTGATCGCGAGCTGCAGGACCTCGTCCACGAGTGGCAGCGAGTGAACGAAGAAGATGCTCGCGACCACGAGCAGCTGGAGCCGTCATTTCGGATCCTCTCGACGGTCATGGCTGAAATAGAAGGCGGCGGCAAATTGGCGGCGAAATCCGCGAAATCAGGATCTGAATCGAAGTTGGTTTCGTTTTTTTCCTGGGGCGGATGGGCTGCAGCAGCGGTTTTTGCCGTTTTTCTGGGGCTCACTATCGGAGAGCCGTTGAACTCGAATGAGACGGTGGCGGCTATACTCCCTCATTCCGGTAGCGACATTCTCTTGGACGATCTCGGAAACCCGGATTTGTCGAGGACGTTGCTGTTTGGCCAAGAGCAGGACGAATTTCAAGATCGCTTGCTGGAGCTAACCGGTTTGGCGGAATCGTATTGGTTCTCGCGGGAGGGCTTGCCGCCGGAAGGTGGGGAGGGATTGGATGCGGAAGCGTTTTCCGGTGGATTTTCGATTTACGATCGGAAGATCAAGATCGGGGTGATCGGCATCGAGAATATTCCCGAAGGCCGCCTGGGTACCTATTACAATGTATGGGCTCGGGTCTCTGAAGACAGCGATCCGGTTTGGGCTGGGACGCTTAAGTCTGACGATGCGGGCAGCCGTTTGGCGTTTTTCGATTTGTCGTCAAATGCTACGATTAAGGATCGC
>Ga0315326_10002313_pt1 | contig 10217 bp, 9 predicted proteins | sample M180m32315metaG_FD_203457 | JGI IMG/M metagenome (GOLD analysis project Ga0315326, IMG submission 203457) | Ammonia-oxidizing marine archaeal communities from Monterey Bay, California, United States - M1 80m 32315 | ecosystem: Environmental > Aquatic > Marine > Coastal | place: USA: California... | reverse complement strand
CGAAAGGCGCTCGAACAAAACATGGAGTTTTGGAATCGACTCACCAATTCATCCATTGACAACAACTCGCGGGATAAACAGCCCTGAGCGTGTTAACAGCCCTGAGCGTCTTAACAGCCCTGAGCGTGATAAACAGCCCTGAGCGTGTTAACAGCCCTGAGCGGAATAAACAGCCCGAACGCTCATAACTGCCTCAGATAAGTTCATGGGCTAGGCTGCCACATCTTTAGTAATGCATTTAACTCATCATAGCCGTCGATGGTGAACTCGGCGGCGCTAAGGTCCTCCGCATCAACATAGGGGCTGTTGATCGCAACAACTTTCATCCCCGCGCTAGTGGCCGCCTGTATACCCGCGGGTGAATCTTCAAAAGCAATACATTGTCTAGGGTCCGCGTTGATTTCGGATGCGCAGAGTAAAAAGATGTCGGGCTCTGGTTTGCCCCTCCGCAATAGTGGATGGTCTCCGCAGATGATCTTATCAAAATGACTCGCCCACGCTTTTTGGCTGAGCTTCAAGGAACAAACGTGTTGATGAGAACTGGTTGCTAAACCTAGGGGAATATCAGCCTGATAAGCCGCAGTGAGAAAGTGTTCTGCAAACGGTATCTCGGGTGGGTTCTCAAACAGGCTCAGCAGGTAAACTTCGCGTTTGGCCAGATACTCGTCGACACTCAAGGGTAAACTCGCGTGATCTATCGTGATCTGTGCACTTTCGCGGGAATCGCGTCCAATGCATCGTTTCTTGAGTTCTGGTGAAAAAACCTGATCGTAGGGATCGAGAACGCGCTGTGAAGCGATGGTATAAAGTGGTTCAGTGTCGAGCAGTGTGCCGTCAAGGTCGAAAATCAGTGCAGAAGGCCTATCGCGGAGCGTGTCTATCATTGAATCGGTTGCTAAAGGTTCTTCATTCTTCATGCTGTCTAAAAGTCCGTTACAAAGTTTGTGGAAAATCAGGATGGTTCGAACTTGAGCGATATGTTTTCAATGATCTCGTGGGGGATGATGTCTTCTTCTTGATCTATCATCGTGGTCGCCTCTACTGCTAGCTGTGTAAGCTTAAAGAGATTTAGCTGATTCATTTCGAACGGATTGTTTCGCTCAATAACAATGTGTGTCAACAGGAATGACAGTGCATCTTCTTTCGACAATTTTGATCTATTGTGTTTTGAGGTTCTCATCCTGATGGTGTCGTCTCGTGGTAAATTGAAGAGTAATCTGTCGTGCCACTGTGCCCCGTGCGCAAATGCCCATGCACAAAGCCGCCAATTTACTCGGTGCTTGTCCAATTGTAAAAGATTCTCTCATTCAGTATCTAAAGAGAAATCAATTCGAGACCGTTTGAAGATTGACATGTTAGCGGGAATTGATTCGTAGGTAACAAGACGGGATAATTTTGCACTAACAAGACCGCAGGCTCTGGAGGATGTTCAGGGTCGAATGATCAATAAAACGTAGGTTAAGCATAGTATGTATGAAACATGATAGAAGTTAGTCATTTGGTTAAAAGTTTTGGATCGCTAGTAGCCGTTGATAATCTCTCTTTGCAGATTGTGCCAGGTGAAATTCTCGGATTTTTGGGCCCCAATGGTGCTGGCAAGTCGACAACAATGAAAATTCTTACGGGCTATCTCAAGCCGACATCGGGCACGGTCAAGGTGAATGGGATAAACGTGGAACAGGATCCTGTCGGCGTTAAGCAGCTTATCGGCTATCTGCCAGAGGGTGCCCCGGCATATGAGGAAATGACTACCCGGAGGTTCCTGACCTTCATCGCAGAATTGAGGGGTTATACCGGGCATGAGATTGTAAAGCGGCTTGATCGTGTTGTTGATGTGATGTCGTTATCGAGTGTAATCGATCGGCGAATTGAGACCTTATCTAAAGGGTTTAAGCGCCGTGTAGGCATTGCTCAGGCGATCATTCATGATCCGAAAATTCTTATCCTTGATGAGCCTACCGATGGTCTGGACCCTAACCAAAAACATCAGGTGCGTGAGCTGATACGTGGGTTATCAAAAGATAAGATCATCATAGTGTCGACACATATATTGGAAGAGGTAACTGCGGTATGCTCGCGAGCGGTGATCATCTCCGATGGAAAAGTTTTAGAAGATTGTGAGCCATCGACGCTGGAAACCAGATCAAAATACCATGGCGCCGTTACCTTGATCTGCAGTTGTGAAACAGATTTTGCGAGGATGAGGGTTGCAACTAAGGCGCTGGTGGCTGATATGCCGCCAATCGTCGATGAGGACGCCTTCAGACTGACCCTGTTTCAAAGCGAATCGAGCAGACCATTATTGCTTCACGTAACAAAGTTGTTGGAGGAGACGGGCGTCGTCGCTGAGGTTGTATCGGAAAAAGGTCGTCTCGACGAGGTCTTTAGGTCGATTACAAAATCAGCGGAGGTGTTGGCTTGAGAGCAATAAATATCGTTATGAAAAGAGAGCTTGATAGCTACTTTTCAACCCATTTGGCTTACGTGTTTATTCTTATATTCCTAGTGCTTTCCGGTGTTTTTACTTTTTATCTGGGGAACTTCTATGAAAGAGGACAAGCTGATTTGTTGCCGTTTTTTAATTTTCATCCGTGGCTGTATCTTTTCCTTGTGCCTGCGCTATCGATGCGCTTGTGGGCGGAGGAGTTGAAATCAGGGTCTATCGAACTGTTGTTAACGTTACCGGTGACGATTGTAGATGCAGTTGTAGGCAAGTTTCTCGCAGCCTGGATCTTTGCTGGTATCTCATTAATGATGACCTTTCCACTCTGGTTGACGGTCAATTATCTTGGCGACCCTGATAATGGCGTGATTTTTACAAGCTATATTGGTAGTTGGTTGATGGCTGGCAGCTTTCTGGCGATCGGATCATGTATGTCTGCGTTGAGCAAAAGCCAGGTCATTGCATTTATTTTGTGCGGAGTCGTCTGCCTGCTTTTTGTGCTTGCAGGATATCCTTTGGTTCTTAACTCGATTAAAACATGGGTGCCTTTGGTTGTAGTTGATTCTGTTGCCAGCTTGAGTTTCCTGAACCACTTCAATTCGATTTCACGGGGCATAATCAGTTTGCGTGACGTGCTTTACTTTTGCTCTGTCCAAGTTGTTTGGTTGGCAGCCACAGTGGTTGTTATTAACGCAAGACAATCGAGGTAATAGTGTCTAAATCTGATACGAGTACAGCAACAAATAAAGCGAATCAACACCTAGCGGGACGGCTTTCTTCAACGTTAATGTTGGTAGTAATATTTGGGATATTTTTTGCGTTTACGATGCTGAACAATGCATTGTTCTCAAGTGCGCGGATTGATTTGACCGAAAACAAGTTATATACACTGACGCTTGGTACCCGGGACTTGATTGCGGAAATAGATGAGCCGATAAAGTTTCGTTTTTTCTTTTCCCAACGTGCAAGCGAGGATCTTACAGCGTTAAGAGCATATGCACGGCGGGTGCAAGAGTTGCTTGAAGAGTATCAAGCGCTCGCCGGGGGTAGTATTAATCTTGAGATCATCGATCCCGAACCATTTTCAGAAGAGGAAGATCTGGCCGCTCAGTTTGGACTGCAGAGTGTGCCTGTGAACAACGCTGGAGATGAGCTCTACTTTGGACTGGTAGGCACCAATTCGGTAGATGATCAGCTGATCATTTCCTTTTTTCAACCAGATAAAGAAGAGTTTCTTGAGTATGACATCAGTCGAATTATTCATCAGTTGAATTCATCCAGAAAACCTAAGGTGGGTTTGTTGTCCTCGTTGAAGATTCAAGGCGATATTGACACGAGTACATTCCAAACGACGCCTGCCTGGGTCGTTATTGACCAGCTAACACAGCAATATGAGGTGGTTGATGTCGCGATGGATGCCACGGAATTACCCAGAGACATGCAGTTGTTAATAATTGTTCATCCGAAATCGCTTTCTGACGCGACATTATTTGCGATCGATCAATTTGCCATGGCTGGCGGCAGAGTCTTGTTGTTTGTTGATCCTCTCGCAGAAATGGAACGCCGTCCACCTGGGGCGATGCCGACTGAGCCTGCTTCAGACTTTTCACTGCTGTCAAATTGGGGTATGCAACTTCGGGCAGATACTGTGTTAGCGGATAGCGCAGCAGCGCTTAATGTAGGCGGGAGCAACGGGCAGTCGGTGAGGCATCTTGGAATACTGGGGCTTAGTGCTGAAAACTTCAATTCCGATGACGTCTCTTTGGCCAGTCTGGAATCTATCAATGTGACAACCAGTGGCATTCTGGACATGGTCGGGAGACCCGAAAGCAGAATAGATATCCTCATCCAGTCTAGCGAAAACGCTATGCCAATGGCCAGTACCGAATTTCAATCACTGACGGATCCGGAACAACTGCTCAAGACTTTTGTACCCACGGGCAAGCGCTACACGATAGCTGCAAGAATAAGCGGTAAAGCGGTAACAGCGTATCCTGGAGGTGTCGATGTCGAAACTGTTCCAGAAGCTGAAGCTGAAGCTGAAGTGGAAGGACAAGGACAAGGACAAGGACAAGTAGAAAGCACTCGTGATACTCAGTTACACCAGGCCGTATTAACAGGAACAGACAAGCTGAATGTCATTGTGGTCGCTGATACGGATATTCTGACGGACAGGCTCTGGGTGCAGGTCCAGAATTTTTTCGGTCAGGCAATAGCGAGTCCCTGGGCGAATAACGGAGACTTTGTGCTCAACAGCGTAGACAATTTGCTAGGCGGTTCCGAGTTGATCAGTATCCGTAGTCGAGGTCGGTTTTCGCGCCCATTTACAGTGGTTGAATCGCTAAGGTTGGCAGCGCAATCTAAATACCAGAAAAGTGCTGATACGCTGCAGAGAGAACTTGAAGAAACTGAGGCTGAGCTTAACGAAGTTGAGTCCAGTCAAAGTGATCAGAATTTGCTTGCATTGTCCCCCGAGCAGGAGCAAGCGATTACGCAGTTTCAAGATGAAAAACTCCGCATCAGAAAACAGTTAAGAGATGTGCGTCATCAACTGGACAAAGACATAGAAGGATTGGGCGCGACGCTTAAATTGATAAATATTATTGTGTTGCCGTTGTTGCTGGTACTCGTCATCTACGCCATGCGGTACACCCGAGGTGCGAGGGTCGCAGGATGATGATGCCTATATGACTAGGCTGATCACACGAAAGTATTCTGTTGCGCTATGTTGCGCTGTTTTTCTCATTGCCGTGCTGTTTATTTTGCAAACATCGGTGCGTGAAGTCGCAGTGAAACCTAGATTGTTTGATCTTATTGCTAATGAGTCATCGATCGCTGCGGTAGAAATTAGCCGGGGTAATACGCGGATAGCGATGGTTTCCACTGATGCCGGTTGGCGGATTAGTCATCATGAGAAGCTCAAAGATTACCCCGTCGACCCGTTGGTGATGAGCCGTTTAATCCGCTTTGTTCTGGACGCAAAATACGTTGAAAGGAAAACGGACCGTCCGGATAAACTGGGGAAATTAGGTTTGGCGTTGGAAGTTGATCAGTCAGCAAGCGTTGGTCCGGTGTTACTGTCTGTTGAAGCGATGTCAAAAGAATCGCAAGTACTGGTAGGAAACTTATCGCAGTCAGGTCTGGGTACTTATGTCAGAGTTCCGAATGAGTCTCAGGTATGGCTGGTGTCTGGGCGTGTCAAATTGCCTCTTGATGTGCTTGATTGGATCTCGCCGGTTTTTCTAAATATTGATCGCGCGGAGATCGTGCGCGCTACATTTACTTCTCCAACGGGGGCCAGAGTTGTCGTATCAGCGTCGGGTAACACTGAATCAGCTATCATCGAAAATATGCCTGTAGGGACAAAACTGGCCTACGACAGTGTGCCTGATACTGCCTTGGACGCGTTGATCAATTTGAGATTGATAGAGGTCAGACGGGCTGATTATCATGCGTGGGAAGACGCCGCCAGTGCTGAGTTCGAGTTGTCTTCTGGGTCATTAATTCTATTGCGTTGTACTGAAATCAATGGAAAGTATTGGGTGCTTGTTGCTCGCGACGGGATCAATGATCGGTGGAGTTATGCTGTTGACCAATACAGATTTGCCCAGTTAACTAAAGAGATGAATGACTATCTTGCTATAACGCAAGACAACGGAGAGTAATCCATGGAATACACATGTATTGATTTAGAGCGATTTGATCAAATTGCTGTGGTCACGTTAAATCGTCCGGAAGTCATGAATGCATTAAATGGCACTATCATGAAAGAAATCGAGGCAGTTTCAAGATCTTTTTTGGATGACGAGCAAACAAGAGTGGTGATATTTAGAGGTGGCGGAAAACACTTCAGCGCCGGAGCTGATCTGAAAGAAAAGGTGTCTGACCCGGATCGTTCTCTGCTATTGGCACGTCGAGAGGCTGGACTGGGTGCAAGAATGATTCGCGCAATTTGTGAGATTAATCAAGTCACGATCGCTGCGATACAGGGCGCAGCACTAGGGGGTGGCGCCTGTATTCCGACGGCTTGTGATTTCAGAATTGGGTCGACAGACAGTTTCTGCGGCTACCCTGAAGTTAACCTTGGCATTAATTTAATGTGGCGTGCGTTGCCGCTGTGCGTTCGGCTCATCGGACCTGCGAGAGCAAAGCGAATGATTATGTTGGGTGACAATGAGAACGCCAAGACATTGCTGGAGTGGGGGTTCCTAGATCAGTTGGTAGAGCGGGAAGACTTGGAACAAGCCAGCATGACACTGGCAAGGCGGTACGCGAACCAGCCGCCGATAGCCGTACAAATGATTAAGCAAAGTATTAATGCCGTCAGTAGTGCGCTGGATGACGCGGTAATGCATATGGATACCGATCAAAATTTACTGACAGCTTCAACGGAAGATCGCAAGGAAGGAATAAGCGCGTTTTTTGAAAAGCGCCCGCCGGAATTTAGCGGGCGCTGAAAGCCGTTAACCAGGCACCGACTAGGGCGTATCTGGTTTAGTCGGTTTTATTGGTCAAACATGATGACGTGACGTGCTTCCTGACCTGTTTTGAGCGCCTGCAGGGCGTCGTTTACATCTTCCAGCTTGATGTGTTTTGAGATCATCTGATCCAAGTGTAACTTGCCGGAAAGGTAAAAATCGACAAACCTGGGCATATCAACCCTGAAGCGGTTAGAGCCCATATTTGAACCCTGAATCTTCTTCTCCGAAAGCAGTTCCGCTCCATGAATTTCAATCATCGTTCCTACTGGAATCATCCCGATGACCGTTGCGGTGCCGCCGGCACCCAGCATTTTAAAAGCCTGCTCAGCGGTGGCCTTCAATCCTATTGCTTCAAAGGTGTAATCGCACCCACCCTTGGTTAGCTCTTGTACTTCGCCAACGGCATCACAGTTTCCTGCATTGACCGTATGGGTGGCACCCAGTGCTTTGGCGAGTTCGAGTTTCGAATCAACCATATCAACAGCGATGATCTCTGCTGCGCCGGCGATGGCAGCGCCATTGATTGCAGCGAGACCCACGCCACCGCAACCGATAACCGCAACCTTGGAGCCCGGTTCAACGCCGGCAGTGTGGAAGACGGCACCAACGCCGGTTGTTGTTGAGCATCCAATGAGTGCTGCTCGGTCGAATGGCATGTCTTCCCTGACTTTTACCAAGGCATGTTCGTGAATCAGCATCATCTCTGCAAACGATGACAGGTTCAAAAATTGATGTATCGGATTGGAATCCTGAATAAGACGACTCTCTTCATCTTCTTTTCGGGAAACATCTGGACTGCTACACAGAGATAAATGACCCGTGAGACACTTGTCGCAGTGGCCGCAGAATGCAGATAGGCAGGTGATAACGTGGTCACCCTTTTTGACATAGGTCACAGACGAACCAACTTCTTCGACAATACCAGCGCTCTCGTGGCCAAGAATCGTGGGGAGCATGTAAGGATAAGATCCATCCATGAAATGCACATCGCTGTGGCATACACCTGCCGCGACGGTTCTCACCAGCACCTCCCTTGGACCAGGTTTGGACACTTGAACTTCTTCAATGACAAGCGGTTTATTGTGTTCTCTCAATACAGCGGCTTTCATGGCTGACCCTCTCGTTACTTAATTTCATTCGTTGTGCCAGAGTGTAAACTACCATGCCTTGAATAAGAATTGGGATGTGTCTCCGCGACGCTTGGGCTGTGGTTTGGGGCTGTGGTTTTGGGATCGGACGCTTTTACGGACTTAGATAATGTAACGAGGAGAGGTCAAGACCCTTGTGAACAATACAAATAGCGATACGGTGCTGGTTTATATTGCCTTTGGCTCGAACATGGGCAAGAGGGTTGATTACATAAAGCAGATGATGAAGGCGCTTGAAGGCATAGGTGGCGCTACGATGCGTTGTTCTTCTTTCTGGCTCAGCGAAGCGACAGGAATGGGGCGTGATGCTGGGGATTTTGTTAATGGGGTTGTCGAATTAAGAACAAAGCTGTCAGCAGCGAAGTTGTTGGATAGCCTCCAACAAATTGAAATCTCCATGGGGCGGCCCGCAGAACACAAGGTTAACGCGTCTCGCGTAATTGATCTGGATATTATCAGCTATGGCGATCAGTCGATTTCAACGCCACGGTTAACGGTGCCTCATCCCAGGGCGCACCAGCGCTTGTTTGTGCTTAATCCGCTGCTGGAACTAGCACCGGATCTAAAACTTCACGGGTTTGATCAGACGGTGGCAGAACTTGTGGAGATTGCCCCGCCTATGAGGATCAGTCGACAACGACGCCAGTGAGTGCTGTCACTGCTGCCGCAAATCTGGTGGTTGACTGGAAAGAAGGTGACAACAGGGTAAGAGATGCAGGGTGCAGAGGCTGGCATCAATGTCGTGAGGATTTCGGTGGAGTATCCGTTGTTTAATCTTTTGGCTTAGGGGTAAATGCAGACATAGGAAAGGGCGAAACGTTACCTGATTTTGGTTCGGTAATTTTGCCAACGCCTTCTTTGGCGACTTCGTCTATTCGGACGATAGAGTGCATTGGGATGTAGCTGCGATTTACGCCATCAAATTCAGATTTCAGTTTCTCTTCACTGGGGTCAACAACTAGCTGTGATCGTTCACCAAAAACCATTTCCTCAATTTCGATAAAACCATACAAATCACTTTGGTAAATCTGACGAGCATATACTTCGAAGATTTCCCCTTGATTGAAGAAAATGATTTTGAAAATGGGTGTGTTTGTCATGGATTTTTAGTGTTTATGCAGGTTTAAAGGGTGCGGTGGATGAGATTACCGCATGGTTTTCTATCTTACAGGTAAATGAGGGCAATGATCGAAAAATCAAGGGCAGAAATGAAGACTACGGGCAGAATAGCGGTTCTATCTGGAGATATGAGTGTCTATAATGCAGGCCCTTTTCTATCTGGTTGCTCGTTGATGGGATTTGAAAACCGGAAAACAGCCCTAAACACGAATTAAACATGACGACGAACAAAGTTTTTATTAAAACCCATGGATGCCAGATGAATGAGTACGATTCGTCGCGCATGCTCGATTTGCTTAAAGAATCTCATGGTTATGAGTTAACAGATCAGGAAAGTGAAGCAGACCTGCTTCTGCTAAACACCTGTTCTATAAGGGAAAAAGCGCAAGAAAAGGTGTTTCATCAGCTCGGGCGCTGGCGCAAAATTAAAGCAAAGAAGCCAGACCTTAAGATTGGCATTGGTGGATGTGTAGCCAGCCAGGAAGGGGAAGCTATTAGCAAAAGGGCGCCCTATGTTGATCTCATATTTGGTCCACAAACCCTGCACCGGTTGCCAGAATTGATCGATGGTGCTGATAAAACCGAATCGGCGGTAATCGATATCAGCTTTCCGGAGATAGAAAAGTTTGATTGCTTGCCCGAAGCCTCTGTCGATGGGCCTTCAGCGTTTGTGTCCATCATGGAGGGCTGTAGCAAGTATTGCTCTTTTTGCGTTGTCCCTTACACGCGAGGTGAAGAAGTAAGCCGACCGCTGAAGGATGTTTTGCAGGAAATTCTCTCTCTTGCTGAGAAGGGAGTCAGAGAGGTCAATTTGCTAGGTCAGAATGTCAATGCTTATCGTGGTGACATTGGCGATGGAACCGTGGCAGACCTGGCCTATTTGATCACCCTAGTCGCTGAAATCGAGGGTATTGATCGCATTAGATATACAACGTCTCACCCTGTTGAATTCAGTGATAGCCTGATCGAAGTGTACGCTGAAGTCCCGGAGTTGGTCAGTCATCTGCATCTGCCGGTTCAGAGTGG
>Ga0315326_10002311_pt1 | contig 10217 bp, 9 predicted proteins | sample M180m32315metaG_FD_203457 | JGI IMG/M metagenome (GOLD analysis project Ga0315326, IMG submission 203457) | Ammonia-oxidizing marine archaeal communities from Monterey Bay, California, United States - M1 80m 32315 | ecosystem: Environmental > Aquatic > Marine > Coastal | place: USA: California... | reverse complement strand
TCCTCTATTTTCTCGGCTGCCATTCGAATATGTTCCTCTGTTACGGTTGGCATTTGGCTTCTTTCTGCTATTTCTGCTGCTACTCGTAAAAGATCAAGTGCACGTCTTGCATCTCCAGATTCTCTTCCTGCCATGGCAGAACAAAGATTCAAGGCTGAATCTGTTACGATATGTTCATCAAAAGCTACCTCAATTCTGGCATCCAATATTTCTCTGATTTGTGGTAAATTGTAATTTGTGAAGACAACCTCTTCTTCACTCAAACTACTGATAACCCGTGGGTCCAGTCTTTCTTTGAAGGTGAGGTCGTTTGATACACCAATTAGTGTTAATGAGCCTGTGGTTAATCGCTCGTTTGCTCTGGTAATTTGATATAGGACATCTTTGCCTGTTTTTTGGATTAATTCTGCCAAGTAATCAATTTCATCAATAACGAAAACTGCGTTTGTCTCGTTTTTTTCAATTACATGCAAGATTCTATTGAAAACCTCACTTATGGATAATCCTGTGCTTGGAAGCCACATTTTCTCATCAGTGGTTTTTTGGCTACCTAAACCTAATTGCCTTCCAAATGATACTAAAAGTCCGTATAGGGTTGTCTCTTGTTTTGCGTTTGTGTATACTAGTTTGATTGGAAATGATCCCTCTTCTACTCTTTTTTGTATTTTTGAGAGGACTTTCTTGATTACCAGTGTTTTTCCGGTTCCAGGCTTGCCATACACCAGTAAGTTTGATGGCCTTGATTCCATTAAGATTGGAAGTAAAGATTGTGTGATTTTTTCCTGTTCAGGGTCTCGATGAAGGATTTGATTAGGCATGAATGTGAAGTGGAGTACGTCTCTGTTCTTGATTAGGGTTTTGCCGTTCTGGGCTGCATCTAAAAGACGGTCAATTGGATCGATGGTAGTTGTACTCATGTTGAGATCATTAACTATTTCAAAACAACAGTTCAACTGATCTTTTTGAAAAACTTCACAAGACTGATCGTTCTTGTTGACTCTTCTCAGATCGATAGGATCGCTCCCAGACACCTTCATTTCTAATGATAGATTAGATTGTATAATATAATAAAATAAAAATAATATGAATATGAATTCTCATTTTAAAAAAAATAGAAAAGGCAACACTGGAAAGATTGGTGTGTGGGATATTAAAAAATAAATATGAAAAATTAAATTTATGAGGGAATTTTATAAAAAATCTAAAAAACCTAGAGATAGTTAACAACTGTTAAGGATATGTTAAGGAAAACAAAAAGAAGGTCATTTTACCCCTCAACTTCCACTCTAGGCGTGAAGATGGCTGTTAACACTGTTAATATCCTAAAACAACCCCTTTATTTCCAGTCTAGGCGTGAAATCATCTTAATTGTGGGAGATGTTGGAATAAGGTATGTTAATAATAAAAAACTACCCAGGCGTGGGCTAGGCAGTCAATGTTAACAAACCTGTTAGTTAACAAATCTCAGAAGATCAGTTGATGAGTTAAGGTCGGATCCTTATTGATCTGAATGGCAGGAAAAAGAATTAGAATAGATCTAGAGGATAAGGATGGGGCCAAATACAAGTTCAATTTGGAAGGAAACATCAACCGTGATAAAGTCCTCAAAATTTTCGATTTACTAGACTTAATGAATATAGAAGAGTCTACAAACAATCCTGGTGTAGAGACAGTTGGTGGTAAGATATGGCATATTGTAGACAAGTACTACCCAACTGGCAAGTTTACTTCCTCAGACATATTAGAGAAATATGAAGATGAGTTCAATGAACCAATCAAACTTAGTGTCATTTCAACATATTTGGCTAGGTTTACCTCTAAAAACAAGGTTGAAAGAGCCAAAAAGGGCAGAGAATGGGCATATCACACACTAAAACTCACAAATTCCGCCCCAAAAATGTCAGAAAATTAGGGCTTTATTGAATAGGCTTATGTTCCGAAGACTCTGCAAATTGATCAATTTTTGACATAGTTTCTAAAACCTGTGATTTTATTCGTTCGGGTTTATCATCACCATCTTCTAAGAATTGGCGAATTGCATGTGCAACCACTTGTGAATTGGATGTTAATCCAAGATGATAAGCCTCTGGGCTTTTCACAAACTCATCAATACGTTCTGAAAGACCTTTTGGAACCTTTACCGTCTTCCATTTTTTAATATTTGTGTCACTCATGGGTGATATATGACCCAAATCTATAAAAATATTTTGTTTTGGATATATTTCTAGGAAATTCGCACTTTTCTGACAACTAAATGGTCTCCTTCCAGGCCTATTTTGAGGTAATCACCCTTCTGCATCTCCAAATATTGCCTAAATTGCTTAGGAATGGAGATGGTTCCGCCCGATGTTATCTTCACTAATTCCTCTTGAATCTCACTCATATCATATATTATGATAAACTAGTATTAATTAATTATGTTTTTTATTTTTTCATAAATTATAACAGAAAATATGAGTAAAACCGCTAAAAAAACAACATTTTGAACATAACTTAACAAAGTCAAAAAACCCTTAAAATCGCAAATTTGGCTAGACTCTTACCAATTATGATGTCTGTGGGGCTATAGTTTGAGGTGTTAAACCTGGTCCGGACAACTTAGAAAGACCTTTTTGAGTAATTGAGTAGCTGTATGGCTTTGCATTGGTGTTTCTCTCCACCAACCCACCATCAGACATTTTCTTCATTGTCCTTGAAATATGCTCTCTACTCTTCCCAAGTGTGATTTGAATATCACGTGATGTACGTGACCTGTCTGTGATTAGTCTCAATACCGCCTCAACAATATCACCACTACTCATGTTAGGTGTTCTCTCAACTCTAACCGGAATTGGAACCTGTTCAGGCACGGTTTGTACCTGTTTCTCTACAACTTGTACGAGCTTTTCCTCATTTTTTACAACGTTTTGTGGTATTTCTTGAGAAAAGCCAATATTTTCCAAGTCAATTGCGTCTAATTTGATTTTAAGATCAATTAACTGCCTTTCATAGAACTCTAAACGCTCTGAATCTGCCTTTGTTTGATCATTAGAGGCTGAATCTGCCTTTAATCTAGAATATACAAACAATGTAAACAATCCTCCTATGAAGGCCAATACAAGCCCAAATATCACATCTAGTTCAGGAATCTCAATTATCATGACATATCATGAGGAATTTGTGATTTATCGTGATTGGACAATATTATTTTACACTTAGAGTAACCAAAACCTTATCACACTAAATACGAAAGATACTTCTTTTAGTCACAAAATCACAGGGCTGTAGTCTGCCTAACCACACGTTCTATCACACTAATGATTTCTTGTTCCTTCTCGAGGAAAACATCACCATCTTTTATCACACTCATTCGTTCGGAGAGTTCTGATATCACATCAATATCATCAGGCAAAACCACGCCTAGTATACCTAGAACTATGAATGAATAATACAAACCTGAAAGCTTGTCTCTACACTGAGAAACCTGCCTGTAATAGGCACCTTTAGTCATAGTAAATTCGACATCAGAAAGATTCTTTGATTTTAAAATAATTTCAATTTGTCTCTCTGTAAACAGTGATTTTTTGATAATTTCCTTTAAAATATTAGAAAAATTAGAATTACTAGGGTCACTCATAGCTATACAAATCTGTATACCGATACTTGAATAAAACTTAAAGGGTCATCATTAAACGTGAAGCATGACTGGAAAAGTAGAAGAATTACTCATTTCTGAGCGTAAAAAAACACCATTACTATTCGTATTAATTGATTCAGAGGTATCTCAGATAGATTCTGCTGTAAAATTAGCCAAAAGTGTAGAAGAGATAGGTGCAGCATCAATACTGGTAGGCGGTTCGTCTGCAACTGATCAGATGGAATTGGCCGAAGTAGTCAAAAACCTCAAGACTGCAGTAAATATCCCAATTATTCTATTTCCAGGTAACATTACTGGGGTTGTCCCTCAAGCAGATGCCATATTGTTTAGTTCTTTAATGAACTCTGAGAATCCATATTATATCACACAGGCTCAAGCACTTGGTGCCCCAAATGTTCTCAAATTTGGTCTAGAGCCTCTTCCAACATCATATTTAGTAATTGGAGAAGGCACATCAGCTTGGTTTGTAGGTGCAGTTAGAGGAATTCCATTTGACAAGCCAAAAATTGCTGCTGCATACTCATTAGCAGCTCAATTCTTAGGTATGAGATTTGTCTATTTGGAGGCAGGTTCTGGGGCAAAAACCAATGTAACTCCTGAAATGGTTGCAACTGTAAGAAAAGTCTTTCAAGGATTCTTAATCGTAGGTGGTGGTATTCGTGATGCCCAGACCGCAAAAGCATTGACTGATGCAGGAGCAGATGCCTTGGTGATTGGAACTCTCCTAGAGGATAGTAAAAACTTGGAGAAACTAACCGAAATAGCCAAAGCCATCAAAAACTAACCTCTTACATGTCTACTACTGCAAACTATCTAAAAGAAATCAAGGTTCCACAAAATTACTCTGAATATTATGAAGAATTATCAAAGCAAGTATACAAAGAATTTGAGACTGCAGCAGATGCAAAATCAACACTTTTAGACTCTTCTGGAATAATTGAGCCGAAAATCGCATTTGATCTGGCGGAACGCGTAGCCAAAATGCATGATATTGATATCGCCACACCTCTTCGTGAATTATTAGATAAAACCGGTAAAGAAAACGCGGCTCTGATAATGTCAAAGGAGATTGCATTAGGCAAATATCTGCCACCCGACTCGAATTTAGAAGAACGATTAGACTTTGCAGTTAGGGTTGGGCTGGCAATTGTAACAGAAGGCGTGACCATTGCTCCTCTACAAGGAATTAGTGAAATTAGAATTAAAAACAATAAAGATGGTTCAGAGTATCTTTCAGTATCAATTGCAGGACCAATGAGGTCTGCAGGTGGAACTGAATCAGCAGTTACTATGTTAATCGCAGATCATGTAAGAAATGCTGTTGGTCTTTCAAAATACCAAGCTGATTGTTTTGATGATGAAACAGGAAGATTTGTAGAAGAATTACGAATATATGAAAGTGAAGCAAAACAAAGTTTTCAGTTTCACGTATCTGATGATGATATTAAAACTGTAATCTCGAACTTACCAGTTGAATTAGAAGGAGAAGGAACAGATCCTGTTGAAGTAGTTAATCATCGTAACATGACACGAATTAAAACGGACAGAGTTAGAGGTGGTGCATTACGTGTCCTAAATGATGGATTAATTGGCAGATCAAAAAAACTTCTAAAACGAATTGAGAAGTACAATTTGAAGGGATGGGAGTGGCTACACAATGTTCATGGTGCTGTTCAAAAAGGAGAATCTGGTGATGATGCTTCTGAAAAACGTATGAGAGAAGTCATTACGGGGCGTTCTGTATTATCAATGCCCAATAAAATTGGAGGTTTTAGACTCAGATATGGTCGTGCCTGTAATACCGGTTTTGCCAGTGTAGGATTGCATCCAGTTATTGCTGAAATTTTAGATCACACCATTGCAGTAGGGACACAAATCAAACTTGACAAACCAAGCAAGGGTGCAACTGTAGGTTTTGTTGACTCACTTGAAACGCCTATTGTCAGACTAAAAGGAGGTGAAGTCGTTAAAATCAAAGATACAGAACACGGAATTCAGATTAAACATGACATTGAAAAGATTCTTCATCTAGGTGATATTCTAATCACATTTGGTGACTTTTTAGAAAACAATGCAGAATTAATCCCAACAGGATTAGTAGAAGAAGTTTGGATTGAATTTCTTAAAAATAAAATTTCTAGTAATAACAAACAAACACAGTTTTTAACAAAGATTCCAACCTTCGAAGAAGCAATAAAACTTTCTCAAGAACTAAAAATTCCATTACACCCAAAATTTCTTTATTATTGGGAATTCATTTCAATTGAGGATCTAAAACAAATTTCTAATCCACTCTTAAAATCAGAAATTGAGATCCAATATGATATTTCTCATAAGACAATCTTTGAAAATTTAGGGGTTCAACATAAAATTAGGGATAATAAAATTATCATATCTGAAATAGATATTGAGATTCTAAATTATTTGATCTTTAAAAAAGAATTAGATTATAATGGATTTAATTCTGTTCCTGAATTACTAACTAGTAATATTGGTATTGAAATTAAGAACAAATTTTCAACATCAATTGGTGCCCGAATTGGTAGACCTGAAAAAGCTGCCCCCCGTTTAATGAAACCACCAGTTCATGTATTATTTCCAGTTGCAGAAAAAGGTGGAATTACTAGAGATATTATAAAAGCATCAACAGCATCAGAGTCGTTTTTCACAAATTTGAATAATCGTCGTTGTACTAATTGTAATATTCCTTCAATTGGAATAGTTTGTTCCAAATGTGGTAATAAAACAACAAAATTTTACATCTGCAGAATTTGTAAAGATGAATTAGAAACACAGCACTGTGAAAAATGCAAAAGAGACACAAACGGATTTTCTTACAAACAATTTCCACTAAGACAAAATCTAATTGCTGCACAAGAAAAGCTTGGAATTCGGGTCCAACAACCATTCAAAGGTGTTGATAAATTAATTAACCAAGAAAAAATTCCTGAACCCTTAGAAAAAGGACTAATTAGACAAAAATTTGGATTATCTGTTTTCAAAGACGGCACTGTTAGATTTGATGCCACAAACTCTCCTTTAACACACTTCAAATTGTCCTGGATAGGCACAACAATTGAACAAATCAACAAACTGGGATATGAAAAAGACATTGATGGCAATCCAATCACAAATGATGGACAATTAATTGAATTAAAAATGCAAGATGTGGTTATTCCCTTAGAAAGCGCTGAATATCTTGTTAATGTTTCAAAGTATGTTGATTTTGAATTACAGAAATTTTTTGGAAAACAACCATTTTACAATATAAAAAATACACAGGATCTACTAGGTCATCTAGTGATTGGACTTGCCCCACACACATCTGTAGGAATTACTGGACGACTAATTGGTTATACAAAAACGCATGTTTGTTTTGCTAGTCCAATCTGGCATTCTGCTAAAAGAAGAGATGCAGATGGTGATGCTGATTCTGTTATGTTATTACTAGACGCATTATTAAATTTCTCAAGACAATTCTTATCTGATAAAATTGGAGGGTTAATGGACGCACCACTCTTAATTCAACCAATTGTATTACCACATGAGGCACAAACTCAAGCACATAACTTTGAGGTTACAAAAAAATTTCCACTCGAATTTTATGAATCAAGTTACAATCATGAGAAATCTGGGGCAATCTCTTCAATTGAAACATTAGCTATGAGAAAAGACACTGGCGATGAAAATATTTTTTATGATCATTTCTTTACGCATCATACAACAACACTAACAACATCAAAATCACGAAGCGCATATTCAACACTCGAATCAATGGTTGACAAGCTTGATTTACAAATTAGAAATGCAGACATTATCAATGCTGTTGAAACAAGGGATATTGTTTCATATTTGATATCAACACATCTTATTCCTGATATTATGGGAAACATTCGTGCATATGCAAAACAAAAGTTTCGTTGCACTGCATGTGGTGCAAAATATAGACGAATGCCATTGTTACGAAAATGTACATGTGGTCACAAATTACTACAAACAATTACTAGACCTTCAATTGAAAAATATCTTCCATTAGCAAAAAAACTGGTCATAAAATATGATGTTGACCCATATCTCAAAGGAAGAATTATGACTTTGTCAGATGAAATTGAATTACTCTTTGGAAAAGGCGATGGTTCACAACAACTACTAACTGATTACGTAAATTAACGTAATTTTACGTATTCGTAGGCACCAAGTTTGTTGTCAAAACAGTACTGAGTCTTTTTGAAATCAGTTTTGAACTCTTTAACATATGCTGCAATTTCTCCTGCATCTTTTTTATCAACTACAACTTGTTTCATCAAAGATGCAATCTCTTTCATTTCAGATTCTTTCATTCCTAGGCGAGTAATTTCAGATGTTCCTAAACGAATTCCGCCTGGATGCATATAGTGACGGTTTGCTTTCAAATCTCCGGGAATTAACTGACGATTAACAATGATGTTAGCTTTTTCCAAATCAGCTTCAATTGTTCCGCCATCACCATAATCTAAAACATTTACAACTGTTTGGTGTGATTCTGTATAACCTCTCTTCTCACCCAATACTTTGAATCCTAAATTGTTTAATTCTGAAGCTAATGCTTTTGCATTTTTGATTGTTTGTTCTGCATAATCTTTTCCAAACTCTAATGCTTCTGCAAATGCTACTGCCTTTGCACCCATGTGATGAATGTGATGACTGCTTGTTAATCCTGGGAACATTGCTTTCTTGATTGCCTCTGCATGTTTTTCAAATCCTAAAACTAATCCTCCTTGTGGCCCAAACAAAGTTTTGTGAGTACTCATAGTCATTGTATCTGTTCCTTCTCGAAGTGGGTCTTGAAACTTACCACCAGCAATTAATCCTGCAACATGTGCTGCATCATAATTAATGTGCATACCGTGACCCTTTAAAAAATCAGCTAACTCTTTTACTGGATGTGGAAATAGAAATACTGAACCACCAAACATTGCAATCTTCGGTAATTTTCCTTGTGTTTTCAAATCTTCAACTTTAGCTTTTGTCTTATCTACATCTAATGTCATTTCTTCAGGATTAAATGCAAAAAACTCTATGTCTAATCCGTGTACCAATCCTGCAGTACCTGAATGTTCTTTTTTTCCATGTGAAATGTGACCTCCTGCAGGAATTGACGATGCAATCATAACATCTCCTGGATTTGAATAAGCAGAATAAATTGCCAAATTTGCTACAACACCAGAAACACTTCTTACATCTGCGAATTCGGCTTTGAATAATTTTTGTGCCAACTCCATACATTGAATTTCAACCTCATCGATGTAGGTACATCCTGCATAGACTCGCTCACCTGGCCAGCCTTCAGCGTATCTATTACCAAAATCTGACATGACGGCTTCTCGTACAGCTGGACTAGGAATGTTCTCACTAGCGATTAGTGGAATAGAGTTCTCAAACCATTCATGATGCTTTTCAAGACTAGAAAAAATCTTATCATACGATTCTTTGTTTGAATCAGCCATGATTTTGAACTTGATTTTCCTAATTTAAAAACAGCGATCTTTCTTCTAGAAAAACAAGAAGCTAGCTATATATTTTGAAAATTGACGTTTTGATCTATGGCAGCACAAACTCCAAAAGGCAACATGCCAGTTGTAGTTCTTAAAGATGACGCAAGTCAGGTGAAAGGTAGGGAAGCCCAGAAAAACAATATTGCAGCTGCCAAAATTATAGCCGAAATTGTTCACACTAGTTTAGGTCCAAAAGGAATGGACAAAATGCTCGTTGACTCTTTAGGTGATGTTACAATTACAAACGATGGTGCAACAATTTTAAAGGAAATTGACGTACAACATCCGGCAGCAAAAATGCTGGTTGAAATTTCAAAGACCACTGATAATGAAGTAGGTGATGGAACTACATCTGCAGTTGTATTAGCTGGTGCATTACTAGAACATGCTGAAGAACTAGTTTTACAAGACGTTCATCCAACAATTATTGTTGATGGTTATAGAAAAGCAGGAAAAAAAGCAAAAGAATTCTTAGATCAAATTGCAGACAAGGTATCTCCAACAGATAATGCAATTCTATTAAAAATAGCAAAAACCTCTATGCAAACTAAACTTGTTAGAAAAGATTCAGAACAGTTATCCGAAATGATTGTCAAAGCAGTAAAGGCTGTTGCAGTAAAGAATGGTGAAAAGTTTACAGTTGACATTGATGATATTAAAGTAGAAAAGAAATCTGGCGGTTCCATCAAAGACTCTTCAATTATTCAAGGAATCGTACTAGACAAAGAGATAGTTCACTCTGGAATGCCAAAGAAAATCACAGAAGGAAAAATTGCACTTTTGAATGCAGCACTTGAAATTAATAAAACTGAAACAGACGCAAAAATTAACATTTCAAACCCACAACAAATGAAAGCATTCTTAGATGAAGAAAATAAAATGCTCAAAACAATGGTTGACAAAGTTATTGGCTCTGGTGCAAATGTAGTATTATGTCAAAAAGGAATTGATGATATGGCACAACATTACTTGTCAAAAGCAGGTATCTTAGCTGTAAGACGTGTAAAAGAAAGTGATTTATCAAAACTTGCAAAAGCAACAGGTGC
>Ga0315326_10002307_pt1 | contig 10228 bp, 19 predicted proteins | sample M180m32315metaG_FD_203457 | JGI IMG/M metagenome (GOLD analysis project Ga0315326, IMG submission 203457) | Ammonia-oxidizing marine archaeal communities from Monterey Bay, California, United States - M1 80m 32315 | ecosystem: Environmental > Aquatic > Marine > Coastal | place: USA: California... | reverse complement strand
CAGACGCAGATATAAGTGCGAATCATGGATCAGGCGGGCCTGCAGATAAAATAAAACTTGCATTGAAATACTTACCCGAGCTTGGAATAACTGATGGCGTCTATCAAGGTGACATTATGTTTTCTAAAGGTGATTTGACGAAACAAACTATTGATGGACAAAGTATGTTGACTTTTGGGCCTAATACTATCACCTATGCTGTACCCGAAGATAGTGACTTAGCTTCTCAAATGAGAAAAGCACATCTTGGAGTTGTATGGCACACAAAGTATACAGGAAACACTATTGCAGATTTGTCTGCTTCATTTGGAGTATCAGCAAGTACATTTAAGAAAACCAAGAATGTTTGGTTTGACGATGCATACTTGAATACTGCAAATGCAGCTACGTTTACTGCAAGTGAAACAAAGAAACTTACAGGAAAAATAAATCAAATTGCTGGTGCAGTATCTAAAGCCGGAAAGTTTTTAAACCTCTTGGCAAAAGAAACTGCTGATAAATCCAAACATGGTTTAGCACCATTTATGAAAATCTTTTTTAATACAAAGATTCGTTCTGGTGCTGGAATATCTGATACTAAAAAACTTGTTAAAGAGTTTGAAGAGTACTACATGGATAGAATGAGTGCTGAGATTGACTCAAAGAAATCCGATAAAGGTAAAAAGAAATATCAAGATATTCAGAAAGAATCAAAAAAGACTTTAAAGAAATTTAAAACTGAATTGTATTTCACTATGGCTACTTACTTAGGCATCCTTGATGCAAAAGAAATGGTTATTAGAAAATTGGAAACAATTAAAGGTATTGGAACATTTTTGAAAACTGCTGATGGTTTCAAAGTAACAGCTCCAGAGGGATTTGTTGCAATTGATGCTAAAGACGGTAGTGCTGTCAAGTTGGTAGACAGACTTGAGTTTTCTCATGCAAACTTTACTATTGCAAAGGATTGGTGATATTATGTTAGAAGACTTATTAGAGCTAAGAAGAATATTAGACAGGTTCATTGCCAAGTATCAAGAACAAGACAGATATCGTTTCGAGCATGACCCTAGAATAGTTGAAGATATAAGAGATAGAGATTTCACTATTAATGGTGATGATAGATTAACAGATTTAGGAAAAGAATTATTAAAACTTAAAGAAAAGGAAAGTAATGACGGAAGTGGAGAGAAAGGGAGTCCAACAGAATGGAGAGGGAACGACATCTATTAAATCCAGATTTTGTAGAAAGTGTGATGCACAGGTAAGGTATCAATGTAAGTGTAATCCACGGAGTGCGATGGCTTGGCAAAGAAGGAATGTATTTCATATGGGCAAACGATACAAAGGTAAGGATGCTTGGGAAAAGGTTCATAATACTGAATATAAAGGGGATTCAAAATGAAAGATTTTAAAAGTTTTATGTCAGAAGGTACTGTTAAGTTTGATCAGCATGATGGTGAAGACGAGGATTTTATTAAATTAACTAAAAGTCTTGGTTTGAAAGTAAAAACAAAGGGTGATGAAACTGTTGTTTCTGGTAATGATGGTAAAATTAACAAAATGCTTAAAACTATGAATATGAAAAAAGATGAAGATGGATATGCTATTCTGGAAGGTAGTAAAGAAGAGTATCAAAAGTTCTTTGATAAGAAGTTGAAAAAGTATGGTGTTAAGAGTCCAGCTGAATTGTCAGACGAAGAAAAGAAAAAGTTTTTCGATGAGATTGACAAAGAGTGGACAGGTGAAAAGGACGAAGAAATAGTTAAAGAGTATATTAAGAAAGACGGAGCAAGACGCCGATGTGCTGGTGGTGATGGACGTAAAAATAAAAAAGTTAAAACTGAGGAAGAAGAATCTGAAGAAGAGGAAGAATAATGAAAAACTTTAAAACATTTATTGAAGCAGTTGATGGTAATATGGTCATTGAACTCAAACTGTATATTGATAATGATGCTGATCTTTATAGACAAAGACTTGTTCCTATTGTCAAGAACATCCAGAAGAAAATGAAGTCTGGAAAGTATGACCATAATAAAGCTCCTAAACTTTGGAAGTATCTTGTAGATGATGGTGCAAAGAAATATCAAAAAGAATTTCCTGGCGTTAAGTTTAGTAGACAGGAAAAGGATGCTGTTGCACAGGAATTTGCTGATGAATACAAGGACGAAATTGAAGCACAAGATGGAGAGATGTTCTAATGAAAAGTTATAAAACCTTTTTAGAAGATATTACATTAAAAGATATTGTCAAGAGAGAAAAAGAGAGTAGTTTTTCTGGAAGCAATACTAGTAAAACTATTAGGATAATGACCAAAGAGATTAAGAAAGAAAAATCTGATGACATTATTATTGTTAAACTTTCTGATGACGGTGATAGTGTGATGCGTGTAGGAAAAGATGAGTTAAAGAAATATTTGAAAAAAGGATATGAAAAACTAAAATGAAAACATACAGGAAATTCATAAACGAAGCAAAAGGTGAGACAGTTGTATTTGCTTTCGGTAGAATGAATCCCCCTACTGTTGGCCATGCAAAACTTATTGCTAAAGTCGTTAGTGTTGCAAAGAAAGAAAAAGCAACTCCTATTGTATTTCCTTCAAAGACCGAAGATAGTAAAAAGAATCCTTTGTCATTCAAAATGAAAGTGAAAGTGTTACAAGATGTTTTTGGCAATGTTATAAATACTGATACATCTATCAAGACACCCTTTGATGTATTAGATAAATTAAATAATGATGAGTTTGAGAAAGTTGTTTTCGTGGTTGGTAGTGATCGGGTAAACGAATTCAAAAAAAATATGAGTAAGTATGTTGATAGTGACCTTGATAATATAAAAGATTTTTCAGTTGTCTCAGCAGGAGATCGTGATCCAGACGCTGAGGGTGTTTCTGGTATGTCTGGTTCTAAGATGAGAGAATTTGTTATTAAAGACAAGTTTGGCAAGTTCAAGGAAGGACTTATGACGAAAAACGCTAGACTAGCAAAAGCCGTTTTCAAAGAAATCGGTAAAAAACTAAAAATTAAAAAGGAGAACTATAATGCATCCATATCTATGTAAAGCCCTTATCTTTTTGGCGGGTTGGGCAGTTGCAGGTTACTTGTATCACTAATTTACTCTAACTAAACAATAAAGGAGGATATCTGATGGAATCATTAATGGTAGCTTGGGGATCATCTCAAGCATGGTGGGGTACAGCTTGTTCAATCGTTGTAATTGCAAATGCACTTACGATGGCAATGAAAGATGAGTATGCTGAAAAACTTCCTATTTTGGGAAAGATTTGGCCTATTATGAATTGGTTGGCACTTAACATTCATCACAACAAAAATAAATAATTATTGATATAAGGGGGGAAACCCCCTTGTATTTTTTGAAAGGAATAGAATATGATTAAAGGAAAAGTTTCTGGAATTTTTGGAAACACAGGACAGATTATAAGTGAAGGAAATACATATAAATTTAATATTAATGTAGTTAATGGTACGGTTGTAAATGGTGATGAAGTAGAATTTGAACATGACGGAAAACAGGTAAATGCTATTTATGGAACTAATGCAATAAAACCATCTGTACCAGAACCAGTTAAAGCTGAACCTGTACCAGAGCCAATTAAAACTGAACCAAAGAAAAGACAAAATATATCAAAAAGACTCTTGGATAATGATGACAGAGAATTTTTAACAGAGGAAAGTTAATGCTTAGAATTGCCTGTTTATTATTTTTGTTATTAACAGGTTTTTCTTATGCCGAGGAAAACAAACAATTTGAGGAGCCCACTATTGATAAATTAGTAGAGTGGATTCCAGAACAAATCCCCCGTACAGTATCACTTTATTTTGATACTGATGGGGATGGTACATATGATATCATTATCGCATATTTCTTAATTGAAGCTTATGCTTGTAAAGAAAGATGTACCATTGAGATTACAGATAATACTGATCATTGGATTTTAGTTTCTGCTATAGGTGAAAATCCCTATAGTTACTATATTATTAAGAAATGGTCAATGTGGAGATTGACAGAAGCAGAGGATTGGAGAAGTGTAGATAAGTCTACTGATTCTGTTTATAAGTATAAAGACCATGATGAATGGTTAAATGATAGGTTTTTAAAATTGTGGCCAGAGATGGCACCGTAAAAAGGAAAATAAAATGGCTTATAAATTATTAGGAGATGTAGTTCAAAATCCAGTAAACGATACTATGACAAATGCAACTTTAATTCATGTTGTAGCTAATTCTGATACATTTGTAATTATTGATGGTGCAGGCAGTCCTAAAAGAATTAAAGTACTTGCTGGTGATACAATAGATATAGTTAAAAAACCATCTGAAACTATTGATTGTCCGAGTAGTGAATGTACTGCTATAGCTTATCATTGGTAAAAGTTATGTGAAAGGATGTTATGAGATTTAATGTTTTGACGAATGGTAATTATATGATGTATGCATTACTTCATTATGATAATCCACATTGTAAAGATATAAAAGAATTTTTTGAAGATATCAAACGAATACATTATATTCGTAGATTGCTTAAAAGATATCATACAGATGGTATTCTTAAAGAGAGATTGATATTAAATCATCTTATTACTTTCTATAATGTTTTTGAAGCTGAATCTGCGACAAGAATATTATTTTTTAGAGTAGAAAAGAAATTTCATCCAGCATTAAAAACTTTTTTGGTTTTTATCAATAAGATACGATATGAAGATGGAGATGTAGGTCTGGATGATGAAGTCATAAAAGTTTTAAGGAATATAAAATAAATGTCAGCATTAGCAGATACCTACATAACATATAGAATCATAAAAATATTGGTAACACCTTGGAAAGAACAAGAAGCTTATAAACTTGGTATTATTGATAATAAGGGTAAGGTTCTTAAAAAATCAAAAGAGCTTAAAACAGGAAAAGAGAAAGATGCTTATACTGTTTTGATTAGATTTGTTTTTAATCTCAAACGTCTTTTGAATCAAGTACCTGGCGGTAGAAGTAAGTTTGGTTCTTATGCTGCAGCTGCAGTTTTATTACTGAAAGAGGAAGAGGAAAATGAAAAAGAAATTCTCTGAGGATGCACCAACAAACTCAACAGGGCCAGCTGTGTCTGGGACTAATGGTGATCCGTCTGAAGTTACTAAGAAAAAGAAAAAGAAATCTAAGATTGTCAAGAGACTAAAATCAACTTATGAAGTTGGTAGAAAACCAGATAAGAAATTACAGTTTTGGGCAAGCGAAGATCGTGATTATCGTAAAGAGTATGATAATTATCATGCACAACCAGAGCAGCGTAAAAAGAACGCAGCTCGATTGAGAGCGAGGAGGCTAATGGTGAAAAAAGGAAAAGTGAAAAAGAACGATAAGATGGATGTACATCACAAAGATAATAATCCATTAAATAATGACCCTAAGAATCTTTCAGTAACTACACAACATTATAATAGAAGAGAGCCACGATTGAGAGAGGATGAAGAAGGTACACCTACTCCCGATTCAACATTTGCAAGTATGCCGGTATTTAAGGTAAATCAGGATGATTTTGCAAGATGTCAGAATGGTAAGAAGAAACACGCACATTGGAATAAACATATTGATACAGAGTCAGATTACGGAAGAAAGATACATAGTTATGCAAAGAAGAATCCAAAACAATCTATCATAGTTCAAGATGATAAATCTGGACATATGGTATACTTAAAAAAATACTCACAACTGGAGAAATAAAATGCCTATTCCTATAGAAACACTACCAACACATTTAACAGATGCAGAAAAACGAAACGTATTCGCTACAAATCGTGGTTGGGAAGTACAACCTGGCGGAAACGATAATCCTAATTCTCAACGAGAAGTTTTGACAGCTATTCCTCAATTAGCAACAACATTGGGTGCTGCAAATATAGTATCTATAAACTGGACTAAAGCATCAAGCGAGGTTACTCAAGCAAACGGCGGTACTCTTGCATTAGAATTTGTTTTCAATCAAGAAGTATCAGGACTTCAAAATTCAACAATAGAAGCCACAAATGAAACTGATCCAGAAAGAAATGTTGTATTAACAGCTGTAGAAACAAATGATAATATAGCTAGATTTGAAAATGTTGTTCAGGCTAATGACCTTGATGCTAATGATAATATTAAACTTGCAGATGGTGCTGTTATATCCTCTAACGGAGATCAAGTTATTAGTCTTGGTTCTTCTGATCCAGCAGACCTTACAATTGCGGGATTAGAATCACTATTAGAACCAGTTTCTATTGGATAAGGAGAGATAAAATGTTAAGTATTATTGGAAATGCTCTTGGACTTGGAATAAAAATTATGGATAAGATTGATAAAAATTCTAATAAACCAAGTTTTGATGAGTTTAAATTAAGAAAAAAACAAATGGATGAAAATCTAGCTGATGAGGATGTAGATGGAATTGATTCTATGTTTGAATATTTAGCAGAACGATCCAGAGCTGGAAAAACAGGAAGAAAATAATAATTTATACCTATCATACAGGGGAAAATAAAGATGGAAAGAGAATATATCGTAGTTGTTAAAAAGGGAATTAATGTTGCGGATGTTGACACACAAATGGCTGCAGCTGTAGGTGATGCTTCAATTCCAAGTAGACCATGTGAATGTGCTAATGAGTTAAATCATAATTCACGAAAAACACATTGGATGCTTACTGATGAAGAAGCAACAGCATTAATGAATGATGAAAGAATTTTGTCCGTTGAATTACCTATTAGTGATAATGATATGATTGACTCTTCTCCAACTGCTAGACAGAGTGGTACATTTGATAAAACTAATACTGCTAGTGGGTTGAACTGGGGTATGAATCGGTGTTCATCTGCTACTAATAATTTTCCTGATGGAACTACTACAGTTACAGAAGAGTATCTTTATGCATTAGATGGTACTGGTATTGATGTAGTTATTATGGATACTGGTATTCAGGCTGACCATCCAGAATGGAATGATGCAAACGGTGTTAGTAGATTGAAACAGATAGATTGGTTTGCGTCATCTGGTGGTACAATCTCTGGTACACAGGGAGCTCAACATTATACTGATACTGATGGACATGGTACATTTTGTGCTGGTATCGTTGCTGGCAAAACATATGGTTGGGCAAAAAATGCAGATATCTATTCTATTAAGATTTTTGATGCTGATAAGTTTACTGAATCAGAAGCAATTGATTTGGTTACTGCATGGCATAATAATAAAGGTACAGGACGACCTACAGTTGTTAATATGAGTTATGGATTTTCTTTTAATGTTGATCCTATTGGAGCTCGAGCTGGGGATAGTGGTTCATATTATAACGATAATACTGATGCTGTAGAGACTTGGACTTTCGGTGATACTGATTTTGATACCAGCACGAATGTTTCTTATAGAACTAATTACTCTCATATTGGAAAACCAGATGCTAGAAGTAGTAGTGTAGATGCTAGTCTTGACCTAATGGTTGATGCTGGTATTCATGTTGTTATTGCTGCTGGTAATAACTTTAGTGTTCAATATAATATTGGTGAAAATCATTATGATGATACTTTTACCCGATCAGGTTTTGGAAATGATATCCCTTATCACCGTGGTTCTAGTCCCCGAACAACTGATGATGGTGATGAGATTGTTGTTGGTAATATCTCTAATGCATTAAGAGAAAATAATGAACAACCAGCTAACTCTTCTTCAAGAGGTACTGCTATTGATATGTGGGCTCCTGGCACATTCATTACATCTTCTACTGCTAATACCAATACTTTTGGTACAACTGATACATACCCTGATAATGTAAATTTTAAAATTGCTAACTCTACTGGTACAAGTTTTGCTGCACCACAGGTAGCAGGATTTGCTGCAATGTATTTGCAAGCATATCCAACTCTTACACCAGCACAGTTAAAGCAAAGGATGCAAGCAGACGCAAAGGCGGGTGTTTTACATGATGCAACAGAAGCAGAATATAATGCTGTTGATAAATATCAGTATGTTTTTGAAGGTGCTTTGTTTGATGCACCTAACGCAATGATGTTTAACCCATTCGTAGGTGATGCATTAGTTAAATGGAGTTAATTGATAGGAGATAAAATAATGAAAAATGTAATGTTAGGATTTTGTTTAATTGTTTTGATTGGATGTGGTACAAGTAATGCATATCAAAAACCATCTATTAGGATTGTCGGTGAAGCTCAAATGACAAAACTTCCTAATGGAAATTACGAAGTAACACCACGCTGGATTAAAGATAGATTTAATGCAGAGAATTCAATGTTAAAACAACTAGAGGACTGTCGAGAAGGTGGACGATAACGAAAAACAATCCAGAGAGTCAGCAGCACAAATATTAGAAATACAGAAGGACATTGAGCATTTAGAGTATATATTGAAAGAAGTAGATAAAGATAGAGAATCATTGAAAGATTATTTTATAAATAAAAACAATCAAAGACTTGCTGATATTGAAAAGATACACAATAGGATGGATAAACATATCCAGACTGAATTAGATTATCATCAGGGAGTTAGAGATAAAGCTACACTTGAACACGCTGCTATTCATAAAAGAATCAGTCAAGCGGAACGCTGGATATGGATATTTTTTGGTGGTATTACAGCAATTAGTGCTTTAATGGGGAAGGGAGTATTTAGCAGTTTGTTTGGTGATTAAGTTCTTCCTTGTTTTTTAACTTTTTATATGGTATCATTATAATATGAAAACTGAGAATATACATATCGGAATAGTTGGGGCTGGAAATATAGGCTCCACAATATATCAACTACTCAAAAGTACCGGCTGTGGATACACAATATCTATAGCTGATCAGGTTGAAAAACACAATTCTTTGATCGATGATGATGACTATTGTAAGTTGGATATCACAAAACCAACTTACGATGGTCATTGTACTCAATTCAATCAATTCGTTAATGGTAAAACACTTATCGTTAACGCACTCCCGTTTCATCAAAATATAAACTTATATAAAGCTTGTTTTGAGTTGGGTATACCATACTTTGATTTGTCAGAGGATGACGCACTTGATAAGTTTATAGATTCCATTAAATCAGACAAGTTACCATTCACTATGCCTCATTGTGGATTAGCTCCCGGCCTATCTACAGTCATTGCACATGATTTGTTAGCTGATATAGAAAATCCCACAAGTGTAAAAATTCGTGTTGGTGCATTATCACAAAATGCTTCAAACAAACTAAGATATTATACCTCATGGAGTGGTGAAGGTTTAGTTAATGAGTATCTTGGTGACTGTCAAGTATTAGAAGACGGTATATATACTACAGTAGATGCATTGACAGGATACGAAAAGATTACACTTGATGGTAGAGAGTATGAAGCATTTAATACTTCTGGTGGTTTAGGAACATTTGCTAAATCATTGGCTGGTAAATATAAATTATTAAATCTTAACTACAAAACATTAAGAAGAATCGGCCACCATGATTATGTTGATTTTCTTTTTAATGATATGAAGATTCCACAAACAGATTTGACAAAGATATTCAGTAGGATTCCAAAAACCAGAAAGGATGCAGTAATACTTTATGCATCAGCTAGTGGTGAGGGTATGGATGATGAAAGAGTATACCATAATGTATTTCGTCCAAGAGATATCAATGGTAGAAACTTGACAGCTATTGAATATACAACTGCTATTGGTTTATTAGCAATGGTTGAGTTGTTTATAGGAAAAAAGATACCACAAGAAGGTTATGTGAGACAGGAAGATGTGTTATGGAAAGATGTTCTTTCAACAACATTTGGGAGTATATATAAGGAGTAACGACTTGTGATGTGTACCTATATTGATATAAAATTTATAAACCAATGTTCTAGTTTACTAGAAAAGTTTAAGCAGAAAACAAGCAGTTTATGGAATTTCCGTTGTCCGATTTGTGGAGATTCCCAAAAGAATAAGAATAAGGCTAGAGGATTCATTTACGAAAAGCAGAATAAGTATTTTTACCGATGTCATAATTGTGAGTATGGAACGAGCTTCAGTAAATTTCTTGAAAAGATAAATCCATCTTTACACAGGGAATATGTTACTGAACAATATAAGGAGAAAAAACTTGTCAAACCAGCTGTTAGTACTTCTAAGTTTAATTTTGTTCCAGATTTTAATAATGTTCTTCGCGGACTTCAAACAATATCTTCATTGGAAAAAAATCACCCAGCAAGACAATACTTGGAAAGGAGATTAATACCAGAG
>Ga0315326_10002301_pt1 | contig 10233 bp, 10 predicted proteins | sample M180m32315metaG_FD_203457 | JGI IMG/M metagenome (GOLD analysis project Ga0315326, IMG submission 203457) | Ammonia-oxidizing marine archaeal communities from Monterey Bay, California, United States - M1 80m 32315 | ecosystem: Environmental > Aquatic > Marine > Coastal | place: USA: California... | reverse complement strand
CTATCAGTAACATTTTCGAAGAGACAAGCCCCTTTGCCCTCACGTGCAATGCTTGCTCCAACATCCGCCAATTCATATTCAATTGAAACTGGATTGTTGACTTTAACGAGTTGACCGGCAGAGTCTAGGGCCGATATAAAATCGCGTAAATCTTTTATTTCCGTCATCGTTCAAGCTTAGGTGAAGTTCGTGCTTAAAGTCCTTCTGGACTTATTTGAGTGGTTTGTTGAGAGGAAGAAATTAGAACTCCACCTTTAAAAACTTTCCTGGACATTGGAGCATCAGCAATAGCTCCCCGAAGTGAGGTCGCATCTATAGCGACAAAGTCGGCTAAAGACCCAGGTGACACGTCGGCCTTGTCGAGTCCCATGGCTTTTCTGGCATTCACACTTACCATTTCGTAGGCGCTTTCTGGTGTTTCATGAGCAGCCAAAATCAAAAGTGAAGCAGTTTCAAGTGGGTCACTGCGACCTACTAAATTAAACGGGTCTTGAACGTTGTCAGCTCCAGCTGCAACTAGAACTCCAGCGTCTTTAAGGCTTTTAATCGCGGTAAGCGCACGAGGCGTAGCAGTAGGCATTTCTCTTCCTTGAAGAAAAAGGTTGGTTTGTGGAAGCGGCAAAACAGCGATATTAGCTTTTGCAACATCAGCTGAAACTTCTTTTTGCTTTTTTAGGCTTTGCATTCCCAAAGTAACGCAGTGGCTTGCTGTAACAGAGTTTTCAAAACCTCGATCCATCACCTGTTTTGCCAAGTCATGAAGTGTTAAAACTGATTCATCGAGCATTTCATCGACATGCAAATCAATTCCTATACCTGCATCTTCGGCTACATCTAATGCGTCTTTAATTAAAACGGAAGGGTTGGGGTCAAGATGAGGGCATCCTCCAATCAGATCCACTCCGGTTTCTATTGCTGTTTCTAAAGCTTTTCGATTGTCTGTTCCTTCTTGGCCAGTCATAGGGTTTATTGTTAAGGCAACTATTTGAACATCGATAAGGCCTTCAACAAGTTTTCTGGCTTCTCGGACTGCTTCCAAAGCACGAGAACCTAGTGCCACATTTACATGAGTCCTAACTGCTGTAACGCCTCTGGAAACTAGTAGACGCATTGCCTCTACAGCGCGGTCGATAGTGTCCTCATAAGTTATTTCTCCACGAGCTGTTGCAGAGATCCAAGCTTCAATGGCACCCGATAAATCACCAGCAGGATTAGGAACACTTTCAGCTGTTAGTGCTTTGTCAAGATGTGCATGCGGCTCAGCCATACTGGGTATCACAAGCCAGCTATTTAGATCCGTACCATCTTCAGATAGTGGAGAGGGTTTCTGCAATTCTGTGATGGTTTCTATACGACCACCATTTATGTGGAGGTTCACTAATCTGCCATCTTCCAACCGAGCATTATGAAGAACTCTAAGCATCCCAATCACCCCATTCCATTTCATCTCCCCATGGGCGAAGAAACACTTCATTCGGGCTTACCTCAATCCCTCTTTCGGGATAAGGGTCATCACCTGCAACCGGTACGATCATTCGATGATCATGCGTGGCGGCATCCACTAATCTGTCTGCACCTATTTGCCAAGGCAGATTAGACCATGCATTCATATAGTGATGCACCAGAGCCCTCCGACTTGTATCACTAAGATTTCTAAGAGATCTATGTAACAAATAGCCATTAAAAAAAACAGCCGACCCAGCTTTCAGTTCAACAATTTCTTCATCATCTGAGTTGAAACCATAGCTTTCATCTGAAGCGTCAAATTCTTCAGTTTCAGTATGTGGCCTAGTTGGCCAAAGCTGTCCCATTTTGTGGCTTCCCGGGATGACCCTTAAGCAGCCGTTATCCAGGGTTGCGTCGTCTAAAGCAATCCAGACACCAACAAGAGAACGGTCTCTAGTAGCGATGAAGCGTTCGTCTTGATGCCAGGCTTGACCTGGGAAGCCAGGAGGTTTGAGAAAAAGCATGGATTGCATGCATTTTACCCTGCCATCCCAGTGGGGGATATGAGCTCCTACAATTATTTGGAGGACCTCTTTTATCCTTGGATGGTCCAGAGTTTCAAAAATGGGACGTGAAACCCAGTGAGGGAAATGAACAGCTAGAAGCCCAGAATCTTTGTTTCCAGCAGGGTTATTAACGGGATAGGTTCCATCTAAAAACTTGGGAATTTCTGATTGAATATTTTCTACAGTCGTTTGATCAAAAATTTCTGGAACGATTAAATAGCCATCGTTAATATATTTTTGAGCCATCAGATCAAGATCCATAGTTTGATGTTATCTACAGGACACAAAGGTGCTTATGTTCGGTGGTCGGACTACAGTTCAAAACTCACGGAAAAATTTACTTGCAAGTAATTAAGAGGAGAAATTCAGCAAATGAAAGATGGTTTTCAGCGGCTAGTTGTCGGAATAAGTGGAGCTAGCGGAGTTATATACGGAATCCGCATTCTTGAAATATTGCGTGACATCGAAGAAGTGGAAACCCATTTAATATTAACGAATGCAGCGAAACAAACCATAGGTATGGAAACCGATTTTTCAGCAGGTGAAGTCGAAAAACTTGCTGACCACTCGTATCCGATCAAAGATATTTCAGCAGGACCTGCCAGCGGAACTTTCCCATGTGACGGAATGATTATTGCCCCGTGTTCAATAAGGACTCTGTCAGCAGTAGCAAACTCGTATAGCTCTGACCTGCTTACAAGAACAGCGGATGTAACTCTGAAAGAAAAAAGACCTTTGGTCTTAATGGTGAGAGAAACCCCGTTTCACTTAGGGCATTTACGTTTAATGCAACAAGTAGCAGAAACTGGAGGGGTGATTTTCCCTCCAGTGCCAGCTTTTTATAACAAACATAAAGATCTTGATGAAGTGATTTCACATACTGCCAAAAGAGCGCTGGAGCAGGCAGGAATTGAGATTGAAGAGATGGATAGATGGACAGGACCCCTTGGTTAAAAAAGTGACAGTAGCCGATCAATCGCGTTAAACAAGATACTCGGTTATCCTGTAAGGATGTCTGGAAGACTTGCCGATATAACTGGGCCGAATGTCCCAGAGCAAATAAGCGAAAATTCTGTAATCCTGCTTCCCGTTGGAGCAATTGAACAGCACGGACCTCATTTACCGATGTCGGTAGACACAGTTATCGCAGAAGAAACTTCCAGTGCTCTTCTTGATTCTGTAGGAGAAGAGATAGATCTATGGCTTCTTCCAACATTGTCGATATCAAAATCAAATGAACACACATGGTCACCGGGGACTCTTTCGTACAGTACGGCCACGATGGTTAGCATCCTTGATGACATAGCTAGATGTGTAGCTACAACTGCTGCAAGAAGGTTGGTTATTTTAAACGGTCACGGTGGCAACACCTCTCTTCTGATCACAGCATGTCGCGATATACGAGTTGCTCACGAACTTCTGACATTTCTCGTTCACCCCTCTGTTCCACCAGCATCTGGTGGAACAAGCACCGAAGAAGAGATGGGTATGGGTATTCATGGTGGATTAAATGAAACTTCAGTTTTTTCATACCTACGACCAGGAGAAACTCGAATGGAAAAAGCTGTTCGCCGTGTTCCTGAGTGGATGGCAGAGAATAAATGGGTGAAATTTGGAGGCAAAGTCCAATTTGGTTGGACAAGCCGAGATTTCGGGAGCGAAGGACTTATAGGTGATCCAACGGATGCAAATCCTGAACTAGGAAAAGAACTTTTCGAATCAGCAGTAGAATCGCTCGCCGATCAACTTCGCGAAATCAGTAATTTCGATTTCGAGGGGAAATGATTTGAGTTCAGAAAAAGCAAAGGCTGAATTCACAATTGAACCATTCACAGAAGGGGACCCTGGGCCTCATGTGGAAGAGACGATTTCTATCGCCAAACAGTCAGGCCTCGATGTCGAGATAGGACCATTCGGCACAACAGTAATAGGTGAACAAGAAAGAGTCTTTGAACTGGTTTCGGAACTGGTAAAAACAGCTATGGATAATGGGGCTTCTCGGATATCACTCCAAGTGACCTCCATATGAACTTTTAAAAGTCTCTATCCACACCTGTCAGCAGGATGATCACCGAATCATCAGAATTTATACACCTGTCTTCTTTTGCAGCAAGTAAACCTGCAAGTCCAGCAGTTCCAGTAGCGCTAGCAGAAATATCTGTATGATCAGCAACAAGTTTTTTTGCTAAAAGAATTTTTTCTTCACTAGCACTTAGCGGTCCTCCAACATTGTCCCCGAAGATCATGTCCCAAACTAAAGGAAGCCAGTCATAGGTGATGTCATCGAGTATTCCAGTAGCCGCAGAAGAAGGGTTTTCCCATGGTTCCATGTATTTAAGTGGTATTGAAATAGCTTCGGAAAGTGCTTCTGAAGGATTGTCGCTATCAGCTATCCGGTTATAAGCAATTGAAAGAGGCGAACAACCGGTTGCCTGAACAGTATTGAGAGCAGGTCTATTTTTTAAAATGCCAAGATCTTTAGCATCGGTTAGAGCTTGCATGGTGCTGCTCGCAAGTGCTCCTCCACCCACCTGCACGAGGAGTCTGTCTGGCTCTAAGCCATATCTGTTTAATTGTGTTGACATTTCAAAACCTAGTGTTTTACCGCCATCAATAGTCCATATATTTTCTGTTCCCTGACAGCCAAATGGTAGAGCTCCTTCTTCAAGCAGTTCCCGAAACCTCAACATGCACGGATCCCCTGACTCGTCACTTCTTCTTTCACAAATCTGAACTTGAGCACCATTGTCTGAGAGTTCATCTAAGAGAGATGTTTCTGCCCAAGTGGGCACATTTACAGTCAGAGTTCTTTTTGCTGCTTTAGCAATTACAGAAGCAGCTAGAGCAGCATTCCCACAGGAAGCAATAGTTAGAGGTGTATTTTTTGAGACTTCTTCGAGTTCAAGACGTATAGCGAGACCGAAAAGATGACGCGCTTTGTGGCTACCCGACACATTAACGGTCTCATTTTTTGCCCAAACTCCACCATTTTGTCCAATAGCTTCGGAAAGTTCGCTTAAGAGAACAAGGGGAGTTTCTTGAAAACCAATTGTTTCTATTTCGCTGACTGCTTCATCTAAATTTTTTACAACAGTTAGGAAATCTTGGTCACTCAATCCCTTTGTGGTTGCTAAATGGTAAGACCACAATAGCTTTCGGTACTCGACAAATGGATTAGAATCCGAAAGGTCATTTTTTACTTCCCAACTTGATTCAGGAGGCAAGCCTAGCCAACCGGAATTTTGGTCTAAAAAGTTCACTTCGTTTTGGTTAGTCCTGTTTGAGAGTTGAATTCACTTATTAAATCATCCCACACCGGAGCTAATTTCTGTATATGTTTCCAAAATTGTTGATCTCTTCTTATTTCAAAGTCAGAAAATTCGATCCCTTGTTGCTCGACCCATGTGTAGTAGCCAAGATTGAATATTCGATTACGTCCGACATCATCTAAAAGTTCAACATTGCTTGTATCAGCACCGAGAAGATGTTCGTTTACTATCAGACTTGCAGCTTCTGAGCTGAATCCCTTTGGGTATTCATTTTCAAGAAGATGAGTTTTCTCACTCTCATAGAGTTCCGATCCATCTGTAGCAACTGTAACAATCATGTCGTCTGGCCCCAGATCAAGAGTTTTTGCCGTTTTAATCGCTGCCAACAAATTGCAAGTAGAAGAAAATCCAAAATGACGGAGTTGGTCGACTATCTCTGGAGAGGCACCTAATTCTTCAACCAGAAAAGATTTGCCTTCTTCGGATGTGAAGACAAGATTCAAGCTGTCGGTAGCTTTATCGCTAATAGCCACGATCACATCTGTGTTGGTCACATTGTGGATGAGCGGTATGTGCTTGTCACCGATTCCTTGAATGTTATGTTCACCGAATCCGTTATAGAGCATTGTTGGGCATTCAAGTGCTTCAACAGCAACAATTTTTGCTCCGTGATTTTCCTTTAAACGTTCACCGGCACCTAATGTTCCCGCCGAACCTGAAGCAGCAACGAAACCGGCGAGTCGAAGATTACTGTTTTTTTCTTTGTAGTTCAGGAAAATATTCTCTAATGCTCGTCCGGTCACTTCATGGTGGCCAACATGATTAGCGAATTCAGAGAATTGGTTCAAAATAAAATTCGTTTCATCTTTTTCTAATTCAGCGCATGCATCATAAATTTCCTTCACGTTGCTTTCTGAGCCGGTAGTGCGAATTACGTCTTCTTCATGAGTGATCCAACGATCCAACCATTCAAATCTTTCCTTGCTCATATTCTCAGGAAGGACAGCAACTCCTCTACATCCCATAAGACGTGAGATTGCAACTCCACCCCGTGCGTAGTTTCCTGTTGAAGGCCAGATAGCTCGATGCTCTGTGGGATCAAATTGGCCTGTCACAACTCTTGGGACCAAACATGCATAAGCAGCTAGAACCTTGTGCGCTGTAATCATCGGAAATCGGTTACCGAAAGCAAGAGCGATCGGCGCTGCTACTCCAGTAAGTTCCGACGGCAGAACAATATGTTCCGGTAGGGACACAAAGTCGCCATTGAGGTCATTTTGCCAATGGACTCTGAAAAGATTTCTTGGATCTGCAGAGTCTTTGTCAATTTTTGACAACTCTGACTTTGTTTCCGGATCTATTGATTCAGGGTTGGCAAGTTCAGAAAAGGTGGGGAGCACTATCTTCTGATCTCGGAAACGTTTTACACTTCTTTCGTACCTGTCTGCATCAACAACATCTGTATGAAGTCCAACCCTTTTTAGGTCGAAGGTTTCAGGGTCGAAGCTCGGTTTCTCAAACGCGCCTACCCCATTTCCTGATTGTTGTAATGAATCCACATATGCAGGTTACAGCTCATATCGGTAGCAAAATCCCTAGATTGCATACAAATTTAGAAGAGTTGCTTGGGCTCCACTTTTTCGGCCCAGAGAAATGAGAAACTCTACTAATGGGAAGGATCTGGGTAAGGATTACAGGGATTGTTTTTGTTGTTTTTGTTGTTTTTCTTTTAGCAGCAAGAGCAGCAGAGCCATCTATTCGACCTGTTTTATACGACGCTAGACCCCCGGTTGTTCTTCCGACTACGACTGTTGCTCCGACTACGACTGTTGCTCCGACTACGACTGTTGCTCCGACTACGACAGTTGCTCCGACTACGACTGTTGCTCCGACTACGACTGTTGCTCCGACTACGACTGTTGCTCCGACTACGACAATTCCCATAGACGAAATTGCCGTACTGTCCGTTTCTTATCAATGGGGTCCAAACAGTGATGTCGTTATATTGCAAAAGGTTTTAGGAGTAGATGCTGACGGTTGGTATGGTCCGGGGACCAGAGCAGTTCATATATCTGAAAATGAAAAAAGAGGCCTTTCGCTAGAAGGGATACCACCAGTACCTACAACCACAACTACTACTACAACACAACCACCAGCGAGTTCAACTGAGAGTGTTACAACCGTTCCTGCAGTGACAACTCCACCAATTTCAGTTATACCTTCATTCGGTGGGATGGGAGCCGAGTTGGTAGCTCAACTGCTTGGACAACCGTGCATAGCGGACGGGGATTTAAGCGATTGCCCCCCAGAAGTAGGCATTTCACTAAGTGGGTTGGTTGGTTGAAACTAAGTTAGTTCATTTAATTAAGTTAAATAACTCTTGGTAAGTGTCACTTCTACCACAATAGAGGTGTGAGAACTAGCTTGTTTAAGTCTGCCTCGTTAAGGATTGTTGATTCACGTCAGCGTTTCGTTGCACTAATCGTCGGAGTTCTTGTTGCATCAAGTGGAGGTTTAGTTCTAGCAGCATCTGAAAGCACACTCTCACAACTTCCCGGTCTTCTATTATTGCTACCAGGAGCGATAGCTCTACGAGGAAACATTTTTGGATCTATGGGGAGTCGGTTAGGCACAGCGACCCACATGGGAACATTCGGTCTGAGCTATCGAGTAGATAGCGTATTAGTTCAAAATTTACTTGCTTCTGGTTCGCTTAGTCTTATTTCTAGTCTTATTCTCGCTATTTTAGCTAAAGGTACTGCATCTGCATTTGGTTTAAGTCCAGCCATGACACTTTCAGATTTCATAGTGATTTCTGTAATTGGAGGACTTCTCGCTTCAGTTGTCTTGGCTGTCGTGACAACTGCGCTTTCAGTAGGTTCAGTTAAATATGAATGGGATCTTGACAATGTAGTTGCACCATTAGTCACTACTACAGGAGACCTTTTAACAGTACCCTCATTAATACTTGTATCTGGTTTGGCTGATAGGTCAGATTTAACAAATGGCTTAGCGGTAGTCATAACTTTAGTCGCAGTAGTTGTTCTGATTTTCTCGCTTAGAACGCCTCTAGAACGTTTTAGAAGAGTTTTCCGACAATCCATCCCCATTTTGGGTTTAGCGGCGATTTTGGATCTTATTGCAGGTTTTGTAGTCGAAAAAAGGCTTAAGGATTTACTTGAAGCCGAAGCAATTCTTATTCTTTTACCAGCCTTTCTGGGAATCGCAGGAGCTTTAGGAGGCATCCTCTCGAGTCGTTTGTCGACACAGTTTCACTTAGGTATGGATGACGCTTCTCCTTTACCGAGCAGGTCAAGCTTGCGAGGTGCCATCGATTTGTCTGTATTAGCGGTTCCCATATTTATTTTTTCTGGTGTCATCGCTCATCTGATAGCTGTTGTCGCTGGACAATCAACTCCCGGCATAGCCAAACTTGTTCTGATTTCTGCAATAGCGGGATCAATCGCCACATTATTCGTAGTAGCAGTTGCTTATTACACAACAATGGGATCCTTTCGGTTCGGTCTTGACCCTGATACCTATGGAATTCCTGTTGTTACATCTTCTCTTGACTTAGTTGGAGCGTTCACAGTTATTTTGGCAATGGTTTTAACGGGGGTCATATGAGTTTAGGGAAATTAATTTTTGCAACATTTAAAAACAGTTTTGGCTTCATGCGGAGTCAAAGCCTAGATTATTGGACAACACCTAGTAGGTAACTAATGGAAGAAACACCTCGCAATTTAAGAACTATGCTCGCCGAAGCAAAAGACACATCTGAATTGATGGTCGACCTCGCTTATGCCTCAGTTTATTTTGGGGACCCAGATATGGCCGAAGAGGTTGATGGGCTTGAACAAAGAATGAGCGATCTTGTTCATGACATGAGAGCCGTTTGTGTTCTTGCCGCTAGGAGTTCCAAAGAGGCAGAAGGAATGTCATCTGTGCTTCAAGTTATTTCGGCAATTGAAAGAATCGCTAACGATGCTGTTGACATAGCAAGAATAGTTACACATAAGCTCGGAATTCCACAACAACTTGTCGCCGATCTTTCCGACGCTGAAGAAGTGTCGCATCGAGTTTCTGTTAGCGAAGGTTCCCATATGGCAAACCGACTTTTGTCATTTCTCGAACTTCCTATCCAAGCTGGTATGAGGGTGATGTCAATCAGAAGAGGAAATGAGTGGATCATTGATGTAGGCGGTGAAACAGTTCTTATTCCAGGTGATGTTCTTTTTCTAAGGGGATCCCCTGATGGAATAACCAGACTTCGTGAACTGGCTGCTGCTCCTATTTGGGAGCCCCCTAGACCACAAGAGAACGAAGCTCTTACTGATCTTGACCGTGCTGTCGATGTTCTTGTAGAGATGAAAAATCTTTCTGAAACAGCGGTAGGTCTTGCATACAGTGCACTTGTTTTAGCTGATAGGGGACTGGCAGCTGAGGTCCGGCACCTTGAAGACCGTTTAGATGAAATGAAAGATCACCTCGAGCTTTGGGTATTACGCTCAGCTTTAAGTGATGTTGAACCCGAAAAATTGAGAGGCTTATTGCACTTAGCGGAAGCAGCTGAGGATATTGGGGATCAAGCACAGGCAATGGTCTGGCTGGTTGAAAAAGAAGAAGAACTTCACCCAATTCTGGAAATAGCTTTAGGAGAAGCAGACGAGGTTGTAGTCAGATATCCAGTAGCCGCAGGCTCTTCAGCAGATAGCGCCTCTTTATCTGAGCTAGGTCTAAATATTGAACCAGGCTTTACAGTGTTGGCAATTCGAAGAGGTGGAGGCTACTTGTATAGACCAAGAGGTAAAGCACATTTATCATCTGGAGATGAAATTATCGCGAGTGGTCCCGAAGAAGGTCAGGCTTTATTAGCACGTCTTTGTGGATGGGATCTAGTTCAAGACGATGAAGGTAAGGACGAATTGACTCCAATAAGCAGTTAGCTAAAA
>Ga0315326_10002295_pt1 | contig 10238 bp, 9 predicted proteins | sample M180m32315metaG_FD_203457 | JGI IMG/M metagenome (GOLD analysis project Ga0315326, IMG submission 203457) | Ammonia-oxidizing marine archaeal communities from Monterey Bay, California, United States - M1 80m 32315 | ecosystem: Environmental > Aquatic > Marine > Coastal | place: USA: California... | reverse complement strand
CGGCAGGTCCAATTGCTACTATAATAGCAAGTACTAGATTTTGATAAAGTACGGGGTTAGCCAATGCCCATGATGACATGAGATCGATACCGCGGAAGGCAAAGGTGCCTGCAGGCATTGGAACGATGTCGCAAGGACTACCAAAGAGATTTTCCGTCGGGGTCATGCAAACATTATCACCGCCGAGCGTGCTAATTGCTGCTGTTGCCTTGGAAACGCGTGCAATAGCTACACTATCACAACTCGTTGCTACGCAACCTATCACAAATACACCATTGCCACCCTTACATGGGTCAGGCCACGCCTGTCCAAGAGGCGGCGTTCCACAATTTATCCGTAAACAACCAACAATAATAACACCCGAACCACCATGACAACCTTCACATGTTCCACATCCAGCACAATCTGAACAACAATCCACAGCAGCACCTGTATTGCAACCTACTGTCACACAAGCCACAATTGCTGTACCTGCTCCGTCAAGGCAAGGTGCATCCATATCACAGCAACAATCAAGTGTATTGTTATCAAGCATATTCGTTTTCCCGTCATAAGCCCAACAACAACCACTCGCACAACACAACGTTGTGTATATAACTCCTGAAGCATCAATAGAAGTATACGTGGCATTCCACCCATCCGGCTTTTGAAATACATTCCATGCCAATCGTATTGTTGTCGGACCAACGCCAAAAGCGTAAAGTTCTGGACGGGTAAGCCCCGTCTCCTCAGAAATAGCATCCAAAAATGCATTCGATACCGGCACGAGGCAGGCACATTTGGAGAGATCACAGGGCGCGCATAACGCATGCCCGTATTGCACTCTTCTAAGAGCAGCAAAGCTGCTTGCTTTGCGCAGATATCCGGAAACATCCAGAATCAAGGAGGCATTGTAATTCTGACATTCCTTTTTCTTATATAAATCTCTCATATGCGCATAAATTACACTATCTCCTTTGTTGCGTGTACTCTGACTGGCAGATAGATTAGGTTTTCCATTTCCAAAACAATGCATCTATACATTTCCTAGATATTAAACTTTGTAAAGACATTTAAACTCTAATGCCATGGAGAAATCCATATTATTCAGAGAGACAACGCGTCCAAATAGATCTAATATGCGTATATGTAATTTTCTAATATCGACTGGACCAAAGTAAGATCTAGAATTATAGACATTATCAATAGGTTCATTAGTTGTAGAGAAGAAAGCATACTGCTTCCATGATAATCTTGCTAAAATATTTTCCGGCTGTGTGAGAGAAGAGTTAAAAATACCAACAATATTTTCACTATGATTCTTATTATAATCATCTACTACTAGATACAAGTAGCGAAGCCCTCGGAAATCATAGACACCCTCCGAAGTATATGCTGTATTGCCTTCATACTTACCAAAACGATAGCCAAGCATCCATCCAAGCTTCAATTGAATAGGCGTGGGAGAGAACTCTGCCGGATCAGTATTCCTCGTATTAAAGAGCAACGTCATCGCCGTTACTGGCATTCCGCCTACAACCTTGCCACTTGGATCCGGGCATGGATGTGCGCCATAGCATGGTGGATTGCCGCTGGGATCAACAACAATAAAGTTATCGTCTCCTGCACCTGCAATAATAACCTTTCCTGTCCGCCTATCAATGCTTGCTTGAATACGGCCTCCAGTGCCATGGGGCTCCGGGCGAGAAAATTGGAAGTTGAGTTCTGATTGCATATCCGCATTACACGAACCACAAGGAATTGGAAAATAGTTTCCATCGCGCAAGACAATATTCACCTCGTGGTGGGTTCCACCGCCAGCTATGCCGCCAGATAAATCATAAATAATCGTAAAAAAATTATTTCCTAAAGCGTTACTAACTGCATATATACTTTGCGGCAATTCACAAGCTACCAACTTCATTTCCACAACATTCTTAACTTCCGTAGGCAATGTTATCGTAAAATCCGAAGCCTTGGTAGTAAAATAGTTATTTCTAAATGTTGAATCCAGATTAATCGTCTTAACCATTATATTTTTGTCACCTTCATTGCTTATAGTGTAGGGATTTAAAGTTCCACGATCTGGTATCTTTGGTCTCTTAATGAGAGGATGACCAGAACTCATCACAATCTCACTTTTCTTCAACTTTGGCTCCAAAATAGGATCCGTTAAAGTCTGCGATAACTCAGCAATCGCCGAATTAATAAAAACATCCACCTTTTTTCGATCCTTGTCTTTTAAATTCTTATCTTTTGATACCTTTTTGCGAATCTGCTCACCACATACTAAAATTTGGCCCTTCGTATATGGATACTTCAAGGCAAAAAGTTCCTCGAGTTCCTCGCGTTTGTACTCGCCAATATTCAGATTAAACAAATTACTCATATATATATTCTAATGCTTATTTTTAAATAGATGATTACACTTTTCGATGACCCAGAATTGAATAGCTGTTGTAGGAAATAACTTAATATACGTAGCAAGCAAACCCCGATAAAGTCCTCTAAAGCCTTCGCGTTGCACTATTTTTTGCACACAATCTCGTATTCCATCATATTGCGGGACACTCTTATCAAATCCTTGCAATTGAAGTCGTCTTCTTACTAAATCTGTAGGATATGTTAGGCTCACAGCACCCACACCCGCTAACCCACCAGCCAATAACTTCCTATTTGTTTCGTTCAAATTAGTTCTCTCGAGAATAGGGGGCAATTGATGGTAGAACATAAAACTAAAAGCATTATACGGACCAAACCCAAGCATACTCATACCCAAACCACGATACATCTCTCGCATACGCATTTTCCTAAGCGCATCGCCAAGAGAAGTATAATGCGATTTTCGACTTTGTAAAGATAGACGGGACCGAGCCGTTTCTAGGGGATATATTGCTGCCATCGCAGTCATACCACCTGTAGCGCCGCAAAGAAAATTCTGCAATGATGTATTTTGAATATTCGCAAAGAGCCCCACCTTGTTTCTCTCATATACTGCATACGAAATCGCAAATTGCGGAAAGGCGCGCATACAATTTGTCGCATTTCCTTTCCATAAATAGCTTATACCCTCGCGTTGGAGTACAGCACGTAGCGTACTAAAAGGTATAAAACTATTTTGACGCTGAATTTTAAATAATTCCAAAGGAGCTGTGGCTGTTCGAGAGATTATGGCCGATAACCCTCCAGTTAGTAAGTCATTCATTCTTCAAATATACTTGATTATCTTTAGATTAAATTGAATTAAAAACAAAACAATTCTTTTAATTCAATGATGAGTTCACAAATACCCAGTTTTTTTACATCTAACAAGGATAACTCCACATTCGTCCCTGATATACATGTTTATACAGATGGCGCATGTAGTAATAATGGAAGACCAAATGCGGAAGCAGGTATGGGTGTTTTCTTTGGCGAAGGAGATCCCAGAAATCTTGCCAAGAGAGTCGAGGGGAAACAAACAAATAATGTTGCTGAATTATCGGCTATCATAGAGGCATACCGCATATTAGAAAATGACATTGCAGCTGGTAAGAACATTTTGATATGTTCAGATTCCAATATTGCTATTGGATGGTGCACAACAACAGGAAGAAAGTATGCAACTAAAAATTGGAAGAAGAAAAAGGGCGCAATACCAAATGTGGAACTAATAAAGGAAGCATATGAATTATTTAATAACAAATCTAATATTCAATTCTTAAAGGTGGCAGCACATACAGGCGGTCTAGACAAACATTCAGTCGGCAATGATGGTGCCGATAAATTAGCTAATCAAGCAATAGGATTGTTCGAATGTCCGTATCAAACGAAAAAGATATACCTTGACGTTCCGTATGAGAAAAAAGACCCGATTAAAAAACTGGGCGCACGATGGGATACGAGTAGAAAGAAATGGTACATCATGAGCAATCTATCAGAAGAAAAGAGAGCCGCAATTGAGAATATTCTAAAATCCCCGTCGGAATTTGAAAGAATATATCTTGACGTGCCATATGCAAAAAAAGATCCCGTTAAAAAACTGGGCGCACGATGGGATAAGAACAAAAAGAAATGGTATGTAATGAGCAATATATCCCAAGAAAAGAGGGAAGCAATTGATAATATTTTAAATTAAAGGGTTTCATATCAGCAATTAAAAAATGTACAAGAATTCCTTACTTCGATCTCTTTGGATTATGTATATTATTTCTTCTCATCCAACAAAAGGATAGCCATAGCTGCATAATTATGTAGATCCAGAAGTGTATCGCGTACACTCTCGTCTTCTACGAGCGTGACGCTATTTTTAGTGACAGAGGCAAGGCGTTGAATCTTATCTCCTAGACGCACAATGACTCCGACGGGTCCAAAGTTGGCAAAAGCATCTCCATAATCCTTATTTTTCTTTGCAAAAAGCTCACGAGCTTGGTCTTGAACACGTTTTAGTTGGGCTACTCGGTCCATTTATTGATATAAAAACGGATTTGTTTTATATCAATTTTTAATTTAGCATATTTCTATTTCAAGTGGAGATACGTTTGGAGCGACAACATTCTCATAAACAAATAGTGAGGTTTCCTTTGTACAATTGAGTGGGATAATAGCAGCCCAACCAGTAACGCCATCATTGATGATTTGAGTACCAGGGGGCCAGCCGGCGCCAACACTAAATCCTATTTCTGTTTCAGTCGGTTGAGCGTCAAGGTCGAATCTATATGTACCATTTTTACACAATTTGCCTACAGGACTCATGGTATAAATACTACCAGTGTTATTAATATCTAAGGTAGTGTCCGTTGGCAAACTATCCTCGCAGCAAGGCGGGCAGCAGCAATTCTGCCCGCATTCGATGGTACCACGGCTGTATTGGAGGTCACGACGAATGACAGGGCCGGTCTTGCGGGCTAAATAACGAGCAAATGAGTTATGTTTTTTGTCTACACCCACCTTACCAGTTAAGGTGTTGACAGAAGGGACCAAGCGATCGCTTGGACCTGAGAAGGTATCACCGACCTTACTTACAGCGAGGGATGCTTTTCTGGAACTGGAGAGAGTCATAGGCATTCGTACGCGGCGTTGAATGACACGAATCGTGGAGCAAGGTTTTTGACATACATTATTTTCACATGGACAGCTAAAATGCCAACAATCGAAACTAGCCATTTGAATATAGATGAGATTAAAATTGATTACTGGAAAATAATTGTTCTAATATTCAAACAAATGTCCAACACACTAGAGACACTGGTGTGTCAGCTTCAACGGAGTCTTTCGCAGCTTACTAAACGTGTTGAGAAGTTAGAAGATGAAAATACAAAGTTAAAAAAGTGGGTTTCTAGAGAGAAAAAGAAGGTAAGTGTGCAACAATGGTTGCTGGGTAACTGGAATCCTAGAACAGATTATATTACATGGCAGCAAAATATCAAATTTACACAACAAGATTTGCATAATGTGTTTAAGCATGGGTTTGCTGCAGGAGCTTTTTATGCTATTCAAAGACAATTACCCTTGGGACTACATAAGTCATTTCCGATTATTGGTTTTAAGCAGCGGGGAATGGTCTTTTATGTGTATATTGAGGGTAAGTGGCGCATCATGGAAAAACATGAGCTGGAAACCCTCGCGCAACATATTAATTCGCAGTTATTCGTTAGCTTTACTGCGTGGGAGAATGAGAACCCCGGGATTATGGATACGGAAGAGGGTAGAAAATTATGGAATAAGAATCTCAAGAAGATATTATTGCCACCAGAAAAACAGGACGGAATAATAAAAAAAATACGAAATCGTCTATTTCAATATCTACAAATGGATTTGAAGAATGTTACCGAGTACGAGTTCTCATTTTGATTACATAAACATATTTTCTAAATCAAAATACTTGACAAGTCCATAAAAAATACCGCTTGTAATAAGCCAAATCACAGCCATTTTCAAAATAGGCACCATCAGTTTTTCTTCTTGCTTTGAGTTTTTAATAAAATAACTCAGTAGAGCTGCTGCCGCAATGGTCAGAACAACCGCATAGCTAGAGCTGAGCGCGAAGCGAGATAAATAATCGTTTTCCTTACCATGTTCCCGCATATAGTAAAGAGCAGGGAGAAGTGTGCTGGGGAACGACCAAACAATTGCACCTATGAGAGGGCTGAAAAATGTTCCCGAATATGATATAATAGACATGATAACTCCGCCAAGCAAAAAATTTTTAATTATGCTTCCCAATGAATGCTGCATTATACTTACGTAAGATATTTTTTTCGGAAGCTCTCCGGAGTCATAAGAGGAATTCCAAGCTCTCGCGCCCGATCCGCCTTTCCAGAATCCTCATCCAAGTCCTTTACGAGCACCATAAACGTATTTTTGCTTACTGCCGAGCTTAGAGATTTACCGGTTGCTTTCTCAATCTCCTTCTGCAATTCAGCATCTCGAAACCCAGTCATCACGATTTTTTTCTCGTAAAGCGCATGACTAGTATCAGCTTCTTTCTTTTTAACAGCCTTCAGTTTGCTTTCAAGTCCAATATCCTTAAGGAATTTCTTAAATTTAGTCAGATGATCTACAAAGTCCTTCGACGTTTTTGCACCAAACCCTTTAATACCTGCAATTTTTCCCTCAATCTCAGCTTTGGATTCACTGCTAGTCAGAATTTTTGGATAAACATCCAATATCGCACGCAAGCGACGCTTCCCCATCCCACGCCCGAAGAAATTCGTCGCCGCCATCAGCCGCACAATATCCGCTTCCGCAAGCGCCTTATGAATGCTATTATACACCTTAGCCGCCATTCGCTTCTTGAATCCCTCGGCCTTCAAGAAGTCCTCCTCGCTCATTTTAACAATCTTCTCAGTTGTGTCGAAACCAGCGCGCATCAAGCGGCGCACGTTCCCGCGGCTCAAGCCTTCTACATCGAGCGCCGTGAAGAAGCGCGCGATCGTCTTTTCTTGGACGATGAGATCGTCCTCCGCGTTATCCAGCCTGATATCAACATGCGTGTCATTCCAATGATAAGGAACGGCTGGCATTTTGGCTTCCGGCGCCTGTTCAACAACCCCATGGATATGCGGGATTACATCGCCCGCACGCACCATGCGCACAATTGCGCCGATGCCAATCTTATTTTTCTGCACAAAATCAGCATTGAACGCCGTCGCGAATTCAATCCGAGTGCCACCCAAATGAATGGGCTCGATTTGAATCCTTGGCTTAAGCAACCCATCCTTGCTGGGTGTCCACAGCACATCCACAACCTTGGCTTCCGCCATCTGATCGGAGAGAACCATTTTAAACGCAAATGCATGCTTAGGATTCTTCTTCGTTCTCAGGTAGACCTTATCATCAGCCACGATAACGCCGTCAATCTGATAACCATAGTCTTTTCGCCACGCAATGAGAACTTCAGAGAGAAGCTCGTTCGAAAGCTGCTTCACCTCCTCATGTTTCACTGTGATGAAACCATGCTGTTCAAGAAACGACATCTGCTTAGATGGCTTCAGACGCGGCTTGATCACCTCATAAGCCACATAATCAAGATCACGATACTTCGCCGTATCTGGGCGGGTCGGAGGCAAAATGCCTACAACCGCGCTGCGAGGATTCGCATACTCCTTGCTGTATTTCTTATCAAATGTAGCCTTCGACATGATGATTTCGCCTCGAATCATGACATTTGGAATGCTAGGAAGGTTTAAATAAGGTACTAATTGGCTAATGTCTTGACCAACTTTACCATTGCCGCGCGTATACAAAGCCGCCGCTTTGCCTTCGGCTGTTACATAGAGTCCAGATGCTCCATCCAACTTTGCGGAGAGAACGTATGGTCCTGTGTATTTCTCAACCCATTTCCCCAATTTCTTGGTATCTGGCTTGATCTTATCCATAGATGGAAGATGAACAGGCAGCTTTACTTTCTTGCGCGTAGCCGCTACTGGTGCCCCTACTTCCTCCAATACCTTATTCTTGGGGTATTTGGCTTCGACAAATTCCTTCAGAATATCATATTGGGAGTCAGAGAGAAGCGCCTGTTTGTTGTAGTATTGCTTGTTGGCCGTCTGAATCATCTCAACAAGTTCAGCCTCACTAAGGAATTTAAGCAAGGTAATCCCCTGTTTTTTAAACTTCTTAAGTAGCCATACCGCCCCAGTCTTCTTTTTCTTCTTCTTCAAAGTCTTCGCTTTCTTGGGCGATTTAACTTTGATTTCCTCCACAGGCTTTATTGTAACCTGTTCGGGCTTGATGAACACCGCCCGCCCGTCCTTGCGTTCCTCAGGAGCCCTGTACTCAAGTTGGAGAAAGTCGAAGATGCTCTTCTCATCCGGAAAACTCAAGCTGAGCGGTTTCTTATCCTTGAGCATTGTGAATTTATGCTCGTTGAGAGAATACCCCTTCGTCTTTGCGTATTCCCGCATGGTCACATTGAAAGGCTTGCTCCCTGTGAAGTAGAGCACGGCAAAAGCGTACTCATTTTTCGGTGTGAACATGAAGTCAATACGGCGTGCAGGATTTCCCTTGAGCTTGCCAAGAACCATGCTTTTGATCTTCCCTTTCGAGAGAATCTCAATGATGACCCCGTCAGCAACGAGTGCTTCAATGAATTCATGGAAGATCTTCTTGTTCTTAGGCGTATCAGTAATGATAACATCAATGTCGCCAGAAGAACGGGCGCCCCGCCGGTAACTTCCCACAATCTCAAAAGTACTTTCAGCACCCTTGAGCTTGTCAAAAGCCTTCTTGAATAGTCTCTCGTAGACTTTGATCTCAGCTCGCGGAATACGCTTCTCAATGTCCTCGAAATACTTCAAGCCTTTGCGCTGTACATTGTTCAAGACTTCATTTTCCTTTGCCTTCAGCTCCGCAAGGGTCTTGATTCCGTCTTTCTCAACAAGCGTCTTTGCCTTCTTGGGACCAATCCCAAAGATCTTGGCAAAGAGGTAGATTGGGTTGCCTTTTGCCTTCTCAAGAGTCTTAAGAGTTCCGGTTTCCACGAATTCCTTGAATTTCGCAAGGATCGTTTTCCCAATTCCCCGTTTTCCCTTGAGTTGGTCGACATTTGTAATGTCATAGTGCTGTAGCATAATGGTTTCTTGTGCCTTGGAATAGGCGCGCGCCCGCATTGGCTCGCCCTTCCGATACATAAGATCTTCCAATTCTGCTAGGAGTTTAATGAGTTTCTCATTGAGACGCGCCATTTTTTTGGTTGTCTTTTTGGTACTCGTTTTTTCTACTTCCATTCCCTTAGGTGATTTTGATTTCAATTTTCTAAGCCTTGATTTTTTAAGTGTTTTTTTTTTGGTGCTTTTTTTGGTGTTTCTGCAATAGCCGTATTTCTTAAGGATTCCTTGGTCATTTATGCTAGTGGCGCATATTCTACCCTTAGGAGTTACAAGGCATTCTGAGTGACTTTTCCCGTTGTATTTAAATGGAAAGATACAGCGACCGATTCGTACCTTGGCATTTCTATCTACCATTCCTTGAGAATCGAGATTAGTTCCAAACATATATATATATTTATTTCTTATTAAAATATTGATTCTTGAAGTTATTGGGTAGCAGGTCATCTAGATATTTAAATTTATCTGGTATCTTTGTTACTTCTTTGGCTTTTCTTTTTATTAATTTTTCTGTGTATTTAGGTTTGGGTAATTTATTAAGTGGGATATCCATTTTTATATAAATTAAAAATATAAAATTAATATAAGATGATTTACTCACTTGGTATTCAGCAGATTTACAGCGATGGCAGATTAGTAGATGCCGAAGGTTATGAATATGATGGGAAGCGCCTTAAGATAGCAAGACATGGTCGCCCACAAGCCATTACCACAGGTGACTTGGAAAATATCTTATCCCATCCTCACCAACATAGTCTTCTAGGTCGCTTACATAAATGTCAGCACGAGCTCCATAAGACCCACCATCATGTGCGTCATACGCGCCGTCATCATCATCGGCGTCGTCATAAACGTGGGCGGAGAACTCGGGGGCGTCGTCGTCCTTCACGTTCGAGACGTCGTTAAACTCCTTACGCTTTATAAATAAATAATAACTATTTATTTATATAAAATGGTAAAAATTACAGCCAATGGTCATGCTGCCCGCCCCCGGCGATCTTTACGCGCGACTTTAGGACATTTTTTAACAGCTGGTGATCTGTTACCTCTGATTTTAGCGGTATATTTAGGTGACGTTCTTGAGAAATTCTTCGGTAATATCACAAAAGGTTTGATTATGCCTATGCTGGAGAAAATTCATCTCACCTATTTCATCCATAAGGCAGGATT
>Ga0315326_10002287_pt1 | contig 10250 bp, 6 predicted proteins | sample M180m32315metaG_FD_203457 | JGI IMG/M metagenome (GOLD analysis project Ga0315326, IMG submission 203457) | Ammonia-oxidizing marine archaeal communities from Monterey Bay, California, United States - M1 80m 32315 | ecosystem: Environmental > Aquatic > Marine > Coastal | place: USA: California... | reverse complement strand
AACTGGGTGACAGGCTCTGGGCTTAGTGCGGCGGAACTTTCTGGAGCTTTTGGCCCCGACGCTCCGGACTTCGTTGATGCTCAAATGGGAGCCATTTTTATTACTAGTGGTTCGACCCAGCAGGTCAGCGGCAATGTCCTATACCCCGCACCCGAACTACGCGTTAGTGCATCAGATGGCAACCTAAGCAACGTTACAGACGCTTACTTCGGACTGCAGACGACCAAGACTGCCGGTGGCAGCGTTTTCGCTCCGTCGACGATTGATACTCTGCGCCCCCGCGGCGGTGCTGTTGCAGATATGTTCTCCCTCTATCAGGGAAGTTCGGCCACGAGCAAGCTTGAGACGTCGATGGCCTTCAGTCTAGACGACTTGTCGGGTTCCGCTGCCGCCACTACTTCGTGGCAGAGCGGCTCTTTCGCCGGCGGAACATCTTGGACAGCCACCAACGGCTACCTTACTGGTGTTCTTGATCAAGGCTTCGATCGCTTTACAGTCCCTCTCTTTGGTGGATTTGATGGTGTCGATGTTACAGAGATGGATGCATTCGCTAACCGAAACATTCCAACCTCATCACCGTCGGACCAGAACAGTTATGTATTCAACTCGATTCGTCGAACGATTGACGCTATTTCCGATCCTGAAGTGGTTGAGATGAATCTCGCAGCCGTCCCTGGACTCACGCAGGCAGGTTTGACTACAAACCTTATCAATGTGTGTGAAGATCGAGGCGACGCGTTGGCCGTCATCGACCTCCCCGACGCCGGTTATGTCCCGCGTCAGGAAGGCACTGAGGCTGTGCGCAAGAATACTGGCTCTAATTTACGCCAGGTCATTTCAGCCCTCCGCTCACGCGGCCTTAATAGTTCGTACGGTTGTACTTTCTATCCATGGGTCCGTGGACGAGACTCCATTAATGGGGCCTTCGTGTGGTTACCTCCCTCTATCGCAGCCCTGGGTACTTTCTCAAGTTCCCAGCGTAAGACGCAGGTTTGGTTTGCACCGGCTGGCTTCAATCGCGGTGGACTCACAGAGGGTTCCGCTGGCATTCCCGTCACCGATGTGGCTCACCAGTTGCGCCGCAAGGATCGGGATGACCTCTACTCGGCAAACATTAACCCCATTGCCAAGTTCCCCGCAGAAGGAATTGTAATCTTTGGTCAGAAGACCTTGCAGGTTACGCCTTCGGCACTGGACCGTATTAACGTGCGCCGCCTGATGATCTTCGTTAAGAAGCGCATCTCGCAGCTGGCAACCACGATTCTCTTTGATCCGAACGTTCCGACAACTTGGGCTCGATTCAAGTCCGTCGCCGTTCCCTTCCTTGAGGATGTCAGGACAAACTTTGGTCTTTCCGACTTTAGGTTGGTCCTCGACGGAACGACCACAACACCAGACCTGATCGACAGAAATATTCTGTACGCCCGGATCTACCTGAAGCCCACTCGTGCAATTGAATTTATCGCGATTGACTTCAATATTACAAGAACGGGAGCATCGTTCGAGGATTAATAATAAAAGTACGGGGGATACTTTATCCCCTTACTATTTAAATTAAACAGGAGCACTATACAAATGGCATTTTGGACATCAGCAGCATCAGAACCTAAAAGGCAACATAGATTTATTTTGAGGTTGCCACAGCTTCAAAGTACCGAAGGGGGTGCTTACGCTGAGTATCTTTGTAAGTCAGTAACTAAGCCTTCGTATACTATCTCCGAGACTCCTCACCAGTTCCTGGGAAACACATACTATTATCCTGGAACCGTTACGTGGAATACGGTCTCTGCCACTATCGTTAACTCCATCGACCCTGATGGCAACGCGCTCTTGTATGAGGCTCTGGTTAACTCTGGTTACCTCAAGCCCAATTTACAGGCAGAGCGTGTGACAGAAGCCGGCGCAATTAGTTCTGGTATTTCCACAGTCAACAAGCGAATGGCACTCGGTGCTCTGGGTTCCGTTAGCATTGAGGAATTGACCGGTGAAGGTCAGGTGGTCTCCATCTGGACACTTAAAAATCCCTTTATTACCGAAGCCAAATTTGGTGATCTTGACTATGCCGGTGATGATTTACTTAATTTAGAGGTGACTTTCCGGTATGATTGGGCTGAGTATGAGATTGGCGAAGGACTTGAACTCGTCCGCGCTATTTCGTAAAAGAAAAGAAAGCAGGTAATGAATGGCTAGAAGAAATAACTCCGGGAGAACTGGTTCTCCTGACGCGCCTTCCGACAGCAATCCCCCAATTCCCGCAGTACTGCAAGAAGAAACAGATAGTTTATTTTCCTTTGTAACACCCACGGAATTTGTGGATTTGCCCAGTAGAGGCGAACCCTATGAAGAGGGTCACCCCCTCCACAACACAAGTACAGTTGAAATCCGACATATGACGGCCAAAGAAGAGGACATTCTTGCCTCCGAGACGTTGTTGAAGAAAGGAATTGCCCTGGATCGACTTCTTCAGTCGGTTATTGTGGATAAACGCATTAAGATTGATGACATACTGGTGGGAGACAAGAATGCCTTGTTAATTGCCACGCGCATTACGGGTTTTGGGCCCACTTATGACTCGACAGTGACATGTCCGAGCTGTTTTGCGTCCTCCGCATGCTCTATTGACCTTGACGAACTTCAAACTAAGACTCCTCAACTGCCAGATAATGTTAATTCGCGAGATGATGGCTATTATGACATCTTTCTTGCCGAACAAAACATTACAGTCACTGTGCGCCTTCTCAAAGGAGCCGATGAGAAGCGAGTTACAGCTCGCCGCGACCAGCGCAAGAAGATGAAGCGACCCGAGACCAATGTAACGGATCAATTGGCCACCATTATCGTGGCTGTTAATGAGCGCTTCGAAGCAGAGACAATCCAGAAGTTTATTGGGGTCCTCCCTGCCACTATCTCACGACAGATTCGTGCTGTTTATGAAGAGATCGTGCCTAACCTCGATTTGACTGTTGAATATGAGTGTGAAGCCTGTAGCTACGAAGGAAGAGTAGGTCTGCCAATGACGGCAGAGTTTTTTTGGCCTGGGGCCTGAGTACCAAGAGGGTGTTTACGAAGAGTTATTTGCTCTTAAACATCATGGTGGCTGGTCTTTCGTGGAAGCATATAGTCTCCCTATTCGTCTGCGAAGGTGGTTCGTGGAGCGACTCGTCAAAGAGTTTGAAGCACAGAACAAGGCCGCCGAAGATACATCCTCTCCTGGCAACAGGAAGTAACTGCCCCTTTTTAGTTATATAACTATTTATAAAAGGAGTGCATCTTAATGGACGAATCCCAAGAGAAGATAATCATCGACCTTACCGACAACTCGTTGAACGAGTATGTCTATAGTGAATTCTCTGGACAAGTTAATCGCTTGCTGCAGGGACTTTACCAGGCTGGTATTGATATACCTCTTGCCGTTCGAGGAACCCAAGATCAGGTTGAGTCATTTTTTGATTCCCTGAAAAAAGAAAAGCGTTACATGGACAGTTATATGAAGCATGGACTTAATGATACCAAAACCATGCGCAGCAAGCGTTATCTGGAGAAATCAGTCCGACGCTTTGAAACAGAGACTGGCCTGAGGTGGCCATTTAAAAACTAGAGGGTTTATAGATGGCAGCAGACGAAACAGAAACAGATCCCCCCGGAGTTCAAGCGACTCAGCGTCAAATAAACGCGTTTGAGAGTCTAACCGAAGCTTATGAAACACTTGAGGCGGCCAAAGCCAAAGGTAAGGCGTCAAACCTGGAGCTGTTACAACTAGAAAAAGACTTTTCGGAAGCCAGGCTAGCCCAAGCTAAGGCTGCGGGAGTACAGGGAGCAGGCCTGGAAGAACTCCGGGAGAATCTAAAAGACGTCGCGAAAGACCTTGACAAAGCCACCAAGGCTCAAGAAAAATTCAATCAAGGAGTAGCTGAAGGCGAGCGCATCGGCAACAATTATGGGGAAGCGCTCTTTGGAATCAGCGGGACTTTCAGTAAGCTGTACACCGACTATATCCCCAAGACTGCGGAGGAGTTCGCCGGCCTCACGGGGAAGATGGTGAAGGGGGTTGTGACCGGTCAGGCTTTTAAAGACGCAGCCGTTGCCATGATCGGTGCCTCGGTTAACTTGGCATTTGCACAAGATGAGGCCGCCTCTGCTTTTCGCCAAGCAACAGGGGCGGGCAACGAGTTTAACAACACTTTGGCCAACATCGAGCGCGCCGGGGCTGCAGCAGGCGTGACGATGGAAGATTCCGGACAGGCAACATTGTCTCTCTTTAATACTTATCGTGATTTTACCAACCTTTCGGAATCCGAACAAACGAATATCGGAACCACAGTCGCTCTCATGAATGAGTTGGGGGTGTCCTCCGGAACATCGGCGAAGATAATGGATCAAGCCACCAAATCGTTGCGCATGTCTTCTGGTCAAGCAGAAGAGACACTGCGCACGTTGGCCGCTACGGCTACTGAGATTGGGAAGCCTATGTCTGAGGTGGCCGAAGATTTTGCGGCCGCCGCTCCCAAGCTAGCCTTCCACGGGCAGGCCATGATGGGCATATTTCAGCGCTTAGAACAACAGTCCAAACAAACTGGTATGTCGGTCGACGAACTATTGGGGATTGTGGGCGACCCCTTTGATACCTTCGAAGGAGCCGGGCAGAAAGTCGGACGTCTTAACGCCATACTGGGTGGCCCTTATCTCAATTCCATTGATATGCTCAATGCCACTGAAGAAGAACGTTTAGACCTTATGAAGCAGTCAATTGACGCTGCAGGCGTTAGTATTGATATGATGAGCAAGCAGGAACAGCAGGCTCTCGCTAATGCGGCAGGAATGTCGGTGGATCAGCTTCGCCGTTCCATGGGACTTTTGACCGCCGAAGAGGAACAACAGGCCATCGCGCAGGAACGACTAGCGGAACTAGCAGCCGAAAGTAAAAGTGTGATGGAGGAGCTGCGGAACGCAATGCGTTCTTTGATTGTAGAGAACCGTGACCTTTTCGCAAGCTTTGCCTCGATGATTACCAGCCTATCCCAATGGATTAAAAATCTGGATAAGGCTACTGTCAAAAACTTGTTCTGGATAGGTGTTATAGGAGGAACCATTGTTAAACTCGTTCAGGCTGCACTTGCCATTCGTAAAGTGGTTTTGGCCATCAAGGCCATGAGCATCGTCGCCTCAGCCGCCACGGCCTGGGGGAAGCTCACAGCCGCATTAGGAGTCTTTAAGGCCGGATGGATTGGTCTCAATGGCGTGTTCATGGCGACTCCTATCGGAGTTACAATAGGATTAGTAGTCGCCGGCGTGGCACTTCTTGCGAAGCACATGTATGATGCCCGAAAAGCCGGAGTACAGTGGGGCAGTCTATTAGTAGATGTGTTCCAAAAGGTGGCCCTTTTCGCCGGTCCTCTCGGCATGCTTGTAAGCGTGATGGTATCACTCTTTAAACATATGAAGGATGGCAAAGGCATTATCCACGCTCTTAAAGAGACTCTGATAGACTTTGCCAATAACTTAACATTTGGTCTTTTCGGCAAAGTTATGAACAAGCTTGATCCTAAGGGTGGATGGTCTAACATTGAAAGAATGAAGGCCAGACAAGTGAATGATATGATTATTACGGACGCTGGGGAGGTCATCGAACCCTCTTCCCAGGACACCATCATGGCCGGCAAACCAGGCGGCCCCATTGCTAAAGCATTCCAGGGAATCGGCGGTTTTGCTGCAGGAGGACCCATGGGTATGATTCTTCAGGGAGCGCTCCGCCAGACAATGGGCCCACTCCTCAAGGAGGCAATCACCGACCCTGTTGTGGCAGCACTCACCGGCACACAAGGGGGCGACCAGAAACAGCCAATCAATATTGTTGTGAAGATTGGGGAGAAAGAATTGAACGACCAAATAATTACAGCACTAAACTCACCTCAGGGATCTCGGGCAATCAGTCCGTTTTATCAGGGGTAAGAAAATGAAGGGAGGAAATTAAAAATGGCAAAAAACCCCTTGAGGACCATGGACAGGCGCATTAATAGGATGTCATATTCCGAGCGCATTCAGCACTTTAGCCAGGTGGGAGACACGCTAACGTCTGCAGGACGGCAACTGGGGGGAACATCCCGTCGCCGCCGCAGGCGGGTAGATATTGAAGAGCCTGTAGACTTCGCCGCCGCTAGTGGTCAGACACCTCATGGCGGCGAGAGGCGCTCTCTGGCTAATGCCGGGGGCCCTTCCCATGCCATGTTGCGGGCGTTACAAGATGCCTCGGGCCACGACCCGCGCGCCCTGAACGCCGTCGCCGATCTTCAGGTGGCCAATCCTAGGAAGAATCCTTATTTTTCCATTGAAGTGGAACACCTTCCCACCCGGTCTAAAGTACAGTTTGATGGCTGGGTTACTAATTTTGCGGACAACTTTACATCGCAGTGGAACGGCACCCCTGCATATGGTCGTATGGATGACATGTACACCTTTCAACGAACCGGACGAAAGATTAGTTTGGCTTTTGATGTGGTCGCTGTAGACAAGAGCGAGGCAACGCTGAATCAACACAACATGAATCGCCTAGCTCAATTTCTTTATCCCGTATATTCCAGCGACTCCGACCCCCAGTTTCAAGTGTTGACTGCGGCCCCTCTTTTGCGGATGAAGTATAGTGGCCTGGTGGCCAATGCTCGCGACAACGAGGGTCTCGTCGGATTTCTACAGGGATTTTCATATGCGCCAAATGTGGCCGCTGGCCCCGTCATAACAACGGGCCCGGCTGCCCGGGCCCCCAACTTACTTTATAAGGAACATTCTGTTCAATTAGAGTTTACTGTTCTTCATACGCACAAGGTAGGCTGGGGCGCTGCGAGCAACGGGGTCGGGGGATCTAAATACTCCTTCGGAGATTTCAGCGAAGAGGGAGCGAAGAACTTTCCTCACGCACTGGCTAGAGAATTTGATCCAGGGAGTTCGGATGAGATGATGGACCAGTATGTTAATAAGCTCCCCAACCCTCAAAGAAGTGCTGCCTCCATGTCCCTTGAGAATGAGTCAGCCGAACGACTTGCCAAAGTTCAAGAACAGCAACGTCGCCAGCAGGAACAAGATGCCGCGCGCCAAGCGGAGGTGCTGCAAGCCAGCACGGACCGCGCCGTGCGCCAGAATAGGCGCTGGCAAAGGAACCACCCCCGCAGGGTCGCCGCCGGCGAGCGACGGCACCCCAACAACAGACCCGGAGAAGCCGGCTGGGTGCCAGGAACATAATAAATGAGCGATAGATATCTAAAACGACGGCTTCTAAGAAACAATATGGACGCGTACGCCAAGCTCTTCGAAGAGAGAGACGTTAAAGCCATTACGCAGTATAATACAGCCATTTTCAATTATCCTAGTGCTGACGACATTAGAGAACTAACAAGTGTGCAGCACATCTGGCATACGGGAGACCGCTACTATAAGCTGGCTGCCAAATATTATGGGGAACCCACTTACTGGTGGGTCATTGCCTTCTACAATAAGGCTCCCACAGAAGCCCATCTTAGTCTGGGGGATGTCATCGATATTCCGCTGCCACTGGAGAGGGTTTTATCCTACTTTTAGGAAGTTATGACTGAAGAAGCATCCCCGCCACCAATCCCGGATTGGATAAAAGAGACCAAAGAGAAGTGGGACTCCTGGGCCGACCTTTTTGTTGAGATTCACGTAACGACACAATTGTCGAAGGTGGGAAGACCTGGATACTCCGACGCCGACAAAGCGGAGTTCATGGAGAGACTAAATTCTCTGGATCATGGTCTTATGCACAATGGCGAGCCATATGTTTTTACGGCTGACCGCTTCGATGAGGTGATTGAGATAATGGAATCACCGGGGACCATTTATCCTAACAGAGCAGCCCGGGAAGCATGGTCCTGGCGCGCCTCCGGCCCTGCAGGCGGAGTCGCCCCCAGTTCGATTAAGGCCAAGAATAACGATGTCCTTAAGCAATTCAAAGAGATATATAGCGAACCAGAGTATGTGTTTAAGGCAGTCGCCAACACTCAGGCGCGCCAAGAAGTATTTAACTCAGTATTTCAGTCCGACCCGACCAAACGTGGTTGGGATGGGGGAGACGCCTATATTACACCAGATAGTTTTGCTACTTTTATTTCCGCTATTGCCCTCATGGGACAATTTGGCCCCAATCTCAAGGCCGGAGCGTCTGAGTACCCGGGCCCCAAATTTATGACAATGACCCCGGGCCCGATCGGGAATAAAAACTGGCCCCAATATCTTCCTCTTGAAACCGTCGAACACGACTCAGACGGCGGCTATCAATATTGGCATTGGGTGTCAACGGCCCGTATTGATGCGAGCAGTTCGCCGAATTTCTTTGCCCCGGGCGCAACTTCTGATCCGCCGGACGCTATGACGGGATCATTCGCGGTCGAGACCTTAGGCGGCATCAAGGCAGGCTATACAACGTCACCCCTCTTTACAAAACTCCCCGAAGATCGTACGTTCGGACTTCTCACGGGTTCCCCGACGACGGTGAGTAACCACTACGATTCCGACACGGCCATGTATTTCCGTATCGGCTCCAAAACAAATCCCCCTCCCCGCGGCATCCCGGCTTCCTGGCGCGCGACCTGGGCTCTCGCGACCAACGAATTTGTAAATCGCATCGCCCGCAACTACCCGAAGAAGATTGAACAAGCGTTTCTGCCTCTGCTGCAAAAGCTCATGCAGAATGATCCTGATGTCGAAATCGACACCAATCCCAATGATGAACCCGATGGCTCCGAATATGGCGAAGGCGCCCCGCCGCCGCCCAGTTATATACAGAGCCCCTCAGATCTGGCACCGGTTGATCTTCAGTGTTTCTTATTTGAAAATATCCGCCTCTTAACCGATCGTGCCCAGAAAGAGCGCCAAGCAGCCCCCTTCCAGCACTTTAGTATGCTTAATGGAGGGAAAGGTACCCCCGGTAATTTAATTTCTTATTTGCAAGCGGGCGACGACGCAGCCGGCACCGCATTTTTGAATATTTGCCCCGATGTCTATGCTCTTCTTACCCCCTTTATGAAATTTTATCGCGTGGACTACAAGGATGAGGACAAGCTTCAACCCTATAAAGAAACTAGAATTCCCTTTCCCAACTTCATCAACCCGAGTGATATTGAGAATATCACCAATTTTAAATGGGGTCGATTCAGGGGCGCTGGCATTAAATCCTTTTCGTGGAAACTTGATGGCGTCCAGCCTGCCGAAGTGGAAAACAATATTTCCGCCAATTTAAATATTTACTTTCAGACTCTCCAGGATATGTTCTCCCTTAATTGGAAGGACGGCCGCGCCCAAGCGGGCATCCCCAACCAGGCCGGCTATTTGGATTTGATTATTGGCTCCGGTACATCTTTCCGTGGCGAAGGGGAGCAAATTGATTCGTCGGCACTGGGCGAATCAGTCGCCTGTGATGCTATCAATGAGCGGTATAAGGGAGAAAATTTTAGAATTAAGGCGGTGGTAGGCTGGTCGGTACCCGAAGGTTTTAAGGAGGCATGCGCGGCCATGGGTGTGAATGGCAGCCAAGCCAACTCCCTAATAGAAGCAATTAAGAAAGCCAAGACGGCCCTCTATCTTCAGATCGTGTCCCACAACGTAACCTTCAACGAAGACGGGTCCGTCGATCTCTCTATTGATTATCAAGCGGCCCTCTCTGGGATCCTTCGGGCCCCCAGTGCTGACCTCTTCATCGGCAAAGATGTATATACCCTGGAAACTGAGGATATCAAGACAAAGATCGCCCAACAACGGAAGCGCCTCCCTCGTGGTGAGAAGTCCAGCCCCAAACTAGAAGAGCTGCTGAAGAAGAAGGCATCCCTTTCCTCTCGAAACCGGGCTGCCAAATATAAGAAGTTCCTGGCCGGCCTGTATAATAGCGGCCGCGTTTACGTCATGCCTATCGGCCCCGACATGTGGCAATCCGGGCTCTTAAGAGATATGGGAGTCGACGAACGGGCTCGAGAATCTATTAAAAGAATCACCAACCAGCTGAATCCCGACTCTGACCCGGCGATTTCGGGCAGACCTTTTCCCGCTAATCAAATCAATATGGATGGTATCAACAGGCTAGCCGACCATCAGGCCGCCCGGAATGCAGACGAGCCCGGCGACGATGCTGAAACTGAAGTGGAGAGGGTAAATCGACACTTCTTTGAACAGTTCCTCCTATCGGCCAGCCCCGCCTACCGCCAGAACCTTATACAAATACCCTTTATATATTTTGGAGATTTGGTGGA
>Ga0315326_10002286_pt1 | contig 10250 bp, 5 predicted proteins | sample M180m32315metaG_FD_203457 | JGI IMG/M metagenome (GOLD analysis project Ga0315326, IMG submission 203457) | Ammonia-oxidizing marine archaeal communities from Monterey Bay, California, United States - M1 80m 32315 | ecosystem: Environmental > Aquatic > Marine > Coastal | place: USA: California... | reverse complement strand
TGAGCGGTTTCGGCGAAGTTTTCATAAAACTGGCCGAGCATATTGACGGGGAAGTGCTGAGGGCTGATATCAATGGCTGCCGCACCAGCTTGTAACGCACCCGATTTGTCGGCTTGCGCTAGACATGGTAAAGAGGTTAGGCTGGCTATGACGACTAAAACTAAAACGGACCGTAGGTAGTTGAAGATGCTCATGTTCGTTGATCTTTTGGAGTTCGCATTAATTGGTTTGCCCAGTAAATGCTGAAAAGACGCATTTGTTTATTCAGAATTGCTCGGTGTTTCTTTGACGTAAAAAATAAAGTCATTGCTAAACAGACCGTTGGGATTTTGAACTTGCAGCAAATGCATGCCTAGTGAAGGTATTTTCTCGAAAGAGACTAAGACAAGGTTTTTCTCCCGCTGGATTTCAATTTTTCCGTCCACTCGCCGACCGTCAACGATTAGATGGGCGTCTTCACTAAAGTGGCGGCCGCTCATACCCATTACTTGTTTATCCTCATGTAGAACAGGAAATCTCTGGCGACCGCTCTGGCGTTGTATCGAACCGAGCGTCCATAAAGCCGGTTGGGGATGCTTCAGATCCACCGGAGAACCCATCTGACCGGTGAAAGTACCAATGAATTGTCCGTTAGAGACAAAACTAAAAAGCTCTTTGCGGGTATGTGCATTTCGGGGTTCGGTTGTTTCCACGTAGTTTTCACCATCAAACTGTAGATTTACGGCCTGTCCCTTTTTGGTATGCAGCCATACTCCGTCAACTTCCAGTACAATTCCCCCTTCACGAGCGGACTGTTCGAGGGAGTCTAGTATTTGGAGTGATAGTGGTTCTTCAACGGATTTATTATTGAGCGTGACTTGGCGAGCGAAGGCGCCGCTAAATCCAGTGCTTCCCTCTAACACCATATCCCAGACGGGATCAAAGCGTTTCCGCCCCGCCCAAGAAAACTGCCATACACTGCGTTCCGGAACACCTTTTTCGGCTACATTGCGATAGAAATCGAAGTCAATAATATTGAGGCGACCCTGAGGTAGAATCAGCCAGCGGTCATACGCTCCTCGCCAAGTGGGAGCCTCCATCCCCGTACCGGGTGTATTGGTACTTACCAAAAATGGCATGCGGTGACAATCTCCGCAGACATTTTGTTTAGGTTGCAGGTCACCATGTACATGAAAAAGCTCAAATCCCTCTCTGGCGATAGCCGAGACCTCGTTGGTAAAGGAACGACGCTGGGCCGGAGGATAGGTGACACTCAGCAGAAACTTAGCCATCGCATCACGTTCGCTATCGGATAACTCGCCGGCCTGCCCCTTGTCGTTAACTTTTTTATTGCCGACGGTCATCATAGTATTTGCCAAACCACCGTCAATTAGGTGGCGGGCGCTAGTAACCGGATCTTTAACCTCACTGTTGGGTTTAACATGTTTGCGGATATTAGCACTATTGATTCCTCCGTACGGATCTCCTGGTACTCCATCCCAGTGGTAAGGTTCGGTATCGCGTAAGCCACGAATGGGCATAGTGCTACGAGGCATGATTTGATCACCGCCGGTGACAATAGGCGTGTTAAGAACCCATAGCAACTGATCCGTATGGCCATCGGGGTGACAGCTGGCGCAAGAATAGGTTCCGGTTGTGGAAGCTGCGGCGGTGTTGAATGCGATACGCCCACGCTTGACTTCAGAATCCGTCGGGTCATGAAGCGCAATGGTCTGCATGACTTTTAGCTTTGTAGAGTTGGATACATCAATTAGTGATACGGTATTGGCGACTGCGTTAAGAACCCAGGCTTGAGACGCCCTGCCGGTCGAATCCGATTGTATCGCGATTCCTCGCGGGACAGCATCTACCCTGACGCGACCAAGTATTTCACCCGTCGCAGCATTGAGCGTAAATATTGTATCAGAGCTGGCCGCTGATGCGACGATGGTTGTGTCGTCATCACTGATCTGGATTGCAAAGGGGGTCGCTAATGCCATCTCTCGTTCCGGATGGCTTGGCGGGAGTGGTTCTAATTCAAAAAATTCCGGTTTCTCCGGTTTGCCATCTTTGAAAGTCACGCGTGTGATTTGGTTAAGGAAGGCTCGGTTTTCCAACTCCTTGAGGCCGTGTTTTTTTGTGCCAGATTTTCCGTTTGCGTCATTACGCGCGTCGGATTGAGCAATAAATACTTTTCCGTTGGAATCCACTGTTAGTCCGTAAAGTAGCGTGCCCAAGGTATCCACAACTTCAACAAGTTTGTCAGTTGTCGTATCAAACACGTATAAATCACGGTCCGGTACTTCAGGGTGTTTGGTGATATCGGTTACGTGCCCCAACGACAAAACGTTGTTTACAGCAATCGAATGTTGCCAAGCGTCAAATGTCTCATATTCTTTGTCTAGCTCACCGGTGCCACCGGAAAGCTGAGATTTATTATTGGACTCAAATGGAATGACATACAATCGATTACCCCGAACGGTAATCGCGCGGGGATCCTGTGCTGTGACGGGCAACAACTTGGTGACCTTGCGACTAGCCACATCGATAACCGCGATGGTATTTTCCGAAGAAAGAGCAACATAGGCTTTTTCATTACTGGCAAATGCAATACCAACTGGTTCGTCAAATCGAGTCGATCCATTGGTTGGATGGAATCGCTGTACCGTGGCAACTACTTGCATGTAGGATTTGTTTTTTGGGTTCGTGTCGATAATGCTGACCGAGTCGGAAACGTGATTTGTCACCCAAACCTCTTTACCGTCAGGCCGTGCTGCGATACCAACAGGGTCAACGCCGACTTTGACACGACCAACGAGCTTCCGGCTTTTGGTCTGAATAATATCCACCGTATCGTCGGGCGTATTGGCGACGAATACGTGGTCGCCGCTAATTGCAATAGGAGATGCATGCGGACTCATATATGAAGAATGATGGATCGGAGTGGGGGGGCGGAGCGAATCTGCAGCCTTAGCGGTTGGTGAGTTGCGGGAAGTATTTTTTGTTTCCGCTGTTGCCAACGATGTCGTCAGCGCGGCGAGCAGAAGCAGGCTAGTGGCAATAACGGTTGATCGCATGTCGCTCTCCGATCGAATTAGCAGTAGTTGGTTAAATATAGTTTAAGGTAAAAAATGCTGAAATTAAATAACTAATCGTATTATTGTGTAACGCGAGGAACGGATCTGATTTCGTTAATCGCATGTTTCCTTCTAATAAATCGCATCGCGAGGCTAGAAACCTGGGGCAAACGGCACACCTCTTTTTGATTGACTTTATTTCCTCGTGGTTCTAAGTCGAATAGCCTATACAAACACTCCGCAACTCGACGGTAAAATAGGACATTATAATGGTTAAATTCTAGTTTTTTATCTTTGTGGTGTGAATGTATTTTTTACCAGCAGCTTTATTCGACCATCGATAAAAGTGTCCGCGGTCTTTACACTACTCAAGAGGGTGAGCCATCGGTCGGATCACTGCCTTTTTCGGTTTACCGCAGTCAATTGTTTTGATATACCGCAGTTGGCTGTCCGCTCCGCCGGCATATTGCCTTGACGCAATAAAATCCAGTTATTACACTCGGCAGCGATAGTCTTAACCACGGCAAGGAGTTACCCAATGAAGTATGTTGTAGTTACAGTCTGTGTAGTCCTGTCTGCATTATTAGGTTGTGATGTAGAGGTCAAGGTAGGCGCCGGTGACGAAGGAGGCTCATTTGAGATTCGTACTTCAGAAACGGAAAGCCCACCACAGGATTCCGGCGAGAGAAAGTGATTAAGAAGTGGGGAAATCCATAAATATAATGTCCAAATCTTGAATCCAGTAGCGGATTCTTGGTGTGAAGCCGACGGCTCGTGTTCTAATAGAAGTTGCTTGGCTTGATCATTATCACACAACCTTTTTTGAGCATCCCGATGAACGTCTTCAAACATATTCTTGTGTTATCGCTGTTGTCGCCTTTAGCTATTCTTTCCGCACAGTCGCCTCAGGATAATTGGCACCAATGGCGTGGCCCCAATAATACAGGCGTCTCCACCACGGCAACTCCGCCTGTTAAGTGGAGCGAGACAGAAAACCTACAATGGAAGGTCGCCATCGATGGCAAGGGTAGTTCAACTCCGATTGTCTGGGAAAACCGTGTGTTCATCTTGACGGCCATTAATACAGAGATTGTCGATCCAAAATTACCCAAACCAGAAGATCAACCGATGCGGGTTTTCGGAATCAAACACCCCAATACTCAATATCAGTGGGTAGTGATTTGTTTAGATCGAGAAACTGGTAACGAACAATGGCGGCGGACAGCCGTCCAGAGAGTTCCTCACGAGGGTCACCATGGTGATAATAATTACGCTTCCGCATCACCGGTTGTGGCCAATGGAAAAGTTTATTGTTGGTTTGGATCTGCAGGTCTGTTTGTTTACGAATTGGATGGTACTCCCGTTTGGAACCGAGATCTCGGAAAAGTCTATATGGGAGCAGCTCTAGGAGAAGGTTGTTCACCGGTTGTACACGGAAATCGGGTAATCATTGTTCGCGATCAGCAGCGTCAATCAACCATCGAAGTTCTCGACGCTAAAAACGGAAAAACCATATGGAAAAAGAACCGTGAAGAAGGCAATACTTGGGCCACACCAGCGATTGCCGAATATAATGGTAAGGTACAGGTGATCACGTGCGCGTCGAATTATGTTCGCAGCTACGATTTGGAAAATGGCGATCTGGTCTGGAAGTGTAGTGGCCTTACTGGGAATGCGACGCCCTGTCCCATTGTCGAAGATAATCGTGTCTTGGTGATGACCGGCTACACAGGGCATTCCGCGATGTCGTTACCAATCACAGAGATTGGTGATTTCTCCAATTCCGACAAAATATTTTGGACTCATGATCGGGGAACACCCTACGTTCCTTCGCCGGTATTGTTGGAGGGAACGTTGCTTTTTAATCAGTCCAATAGCGGAATTTGGACGGCGCTTGATTCTAGTTCAGGCAAAGTAGTGCTTGACCGGACACGATTACCAGGAATATCCAAAATTTATGCTTCGCCGGTTGTGGCCCAGGGGTATGTGTTTGTGACCGGTATTGATGGCCTGACGGTGGTTTTAAAACCAGGGAGAGAGCTTCACGTTGTCGCCTCCAATAAATTAAATGACACCTTTAGTTCATCTGCCGCAATCGCGGGAAAACAATTGTTTTTGCGGGGAAACAGGCACCTATACTGCATCTCCGAAACTCCCTAGCGTATTCGATATTGTCGGCCCGTCCTCGGCAACTTAAACTAGCTCCGATTGTCGTAGTTCGCTATACTGCGGGTAACGTCATTTAAAGCAAAACAGGAGACGAGCGTTGGCTTGTGCAGATACCAAACTTAGTCGCCGCCGGTTTTTTCAAGCTGGCGGATTATCAGTAGGCGCATTGTCGCCGCTGGGTATTTCACTTGCGGATGTGCTTGCTGCCGAATCAACTGAGTTGGGCACCCATAAAAGAAACATCAACGTCATTTTTATGTTTCTCCAAGGCGGTGCGAGTCATTTGGATATGTATGACTTGAAGCCCGAGGCACCACGAGAAATAAGAGGACCCTATGATCCGGCTAGTACAGTCGTCCCTGGTATTCAGCTTAGCGATCAACTACCTCTTTTATCAAAGCATACCGACAAGTTTTCGATGATTCGGTCTATGCACACCTACACTTCCAAACATGGCGAAGGTGATGTGCACATGATGTCTGGCACACCCGTGGATCGCGACTTGCAGGGACCCGGTATCGGCGCTGTATTGAGTCGGCAGCAGCGACAGCAAGCACCAATCCCGCCCTTTATCCATTTTGGTAATATGAAACACCCTGCTTACACTGCGCCTGGATACGCAGGTGTCCTTGGTCGCAGTTTTGACCCTTTTTTGGTGACTCAAGATCCAAACTCCCCCAAATTTTCCGTCAGAGAGTTCGACGTTCCAGAGGATGTTGATATCAGGAGAATTGATAACCGGAAAAACTTATTGTCCTCACTAGATCGCTACCAACGAAAAGCAGAGGTTCAACTCGATTTTGCAAAATCACATGATAATTTCACGGAACAAGCTTTAAGTCTGGCAACTAGCCGTACGGCAAAACAGGCTTTTGATCTAACCAAGGAAGCAGACTCGCTCCGCGATCGTTATGGGCGTGATCGAGTTGGGCAAAGCATGTTGATGGCACGACGTTTGGTAGAATCGGGCGTCCGCTTCGTGACAGTTCAAGGGTATGTTGACACGGGGATTTACGCGTGGGATCACCACTGGGGAATTTTCGATCATCTAGATACACAACTGCCAATCTATGACCGCAGTTACTCTGCCCTACTTGAAGATCTCGATAATCGTGGCATGTTAGATACTACCGTTGTTATTACTGCTGGAGAGTTTGGGCGAACACCTCGTATCAATGATGAGAAACGTGGTCCTGGGCGAGACCATTGGGGACGTTGTTTTACCGTTACAGTTGGCGGTGGTGGTATCAAAACAGGTATGGTTGTCGGTTCAAGCGATTCAGTGGGTGGTATACCTGAGGACCGTCCCGTTTCTGTACCAGATTTTGTAGCAACCATTTATCATGCCCTTGGACTTGATCCCTCCCATGAAGTTATGGCTCAAGGCCGCCCAGTCAAAATGCTACCCGAGGGGACTCCGGTTCGAGAATTGCTGTAGACGTCGCATAAGCGGACGAACGCAATTCTAGTTACGCAAGAATATCATGGATGACTTTACCGTGCACATCCGTCAATCGGAAATCTCGACCGCTGTAACGATAGGTTAGCTTCTCGTGGTCCAGTCCCATGATGTGCAGCATCGTCGCGTGCAGGTCGTGCACGTGCGCTCGATTCTCAACCGCTGTCAATCCAAATTCATCGGTAGCCCCGTAAGAGAATCCCTGTTTAACTCCACCGCCGGCCATCCAAATTGTAAATCCGTAATGATCATGGTCCCGCCCCTTTTGCCCTTCGGAGGTGGGGGCTCGGCCGAATTCACCGCCCCACATTACCAGTGTGTCCTCCAGCATGCCCCGTTGTTTCAAATCCTGTAACAGTGCCGCAATACCCTGATCGCACGCATCGGCCAATCGTTTGTGACCACCGACGATGTCGCCGTGTCCGGTGTCCCAGGCGATATCGTAACCATCGATGGATAGCGAAAGTTGTACCATCCGAACGCCACGCTCGACCATCCTCCTCGCTAATAAGCAGCCTTTTCCGTATTGCGTAGGACCGTACAAGTCCAGCGTGTTTTGTGTTTCACGCGTGACATCGAATACGTCGGGTACGGCAAATTGCATTCGAAAAGCCATTTCCATGGCAGCAATATTGGATTCGAGCCCGGCGTCTTGTTGCTGTTTTTTTAAATCGATATTGTTGAGTTGGGTCAGTAGATTAGCCTGTTGTCGTTGCGAAGTCCGTTGTAAATATTGATTTTTTAGATCCGCGACGATCCGATCCGGATGCATGGAATTGATGTTCACATAACATCCGCTGTAGGCGCCTGGTAGAAAGCTGTTGCCATAGTTCGCAGCTTTGCCTCGTGCCTGTGCGTGTGGTGATAACGCGACGAATCCTGGAAGGTTATCCGTTTCCGCGCCTAATCCGTAAACTAACCAAGAACCGAGGCTTGGTCTTACAGCTTGAATATGCCCTAGGTTAAACATTAAGATCGCGCCGGCATGCTCCGGAATATCTGTATGCATTGAGTGAATAAAACAAAGTTCGTCTACTTTGGAAGCAACTTTGGGGAAGATGTCACTAACCCATTTACCAGACTCTCCGTATTGCTTGAATCCAAACGGTGACTTCATCAAACCATTCTTTGTATTACGCAATGATTTACGGTCTACCAGTTCCGGTCGTTGACCCGAGTATTTCGCAAGCGCGGGTTTGTAATCAAACGTATCAACCTGACTTGGTCCACCAGGCATGAATAATTGGATAATCCGTTTTGCGCGAGGCGCGAAGTGCGGCACCTTGGGTAATAGCGGTGAGTTGTTTTGGCTCGCTGCGGTCGCTTTATCTTGACTCAACATGCTCGATAGGCCTAGCGAACCAAAGCCAGCACCAAATCGCGACAACATTTCGCGGCGGGAAATTCCTAGCACTGATGGATCAAATTTGATGGGTTTGTTTTTCATCGGTTTTATGGGTCCTGAACGTCTGATTGTTGGAGCAGATTTGCTAACAAAGTTTACCGGATGAACATCAGTTCATTGGAGCTTAATAACACCTGACAATATTGAATCCACTTATCTAATTTATCCGTGGGGTCTTGGGATTCTGCGGAGGAAACAAATGTCAGACCAAGTTCCAATTCTTCTGCCGTTGGTACTCTATTGTACAATAATGCGTAGCCGAGCTCGATGCGAGTTTGGGGTTCCTCTGAATTGCTGGCTAGCCGGTTGTAAAACTGTCGCGCACGCTCAATCATAAATTGACTGTTGAGCATGAATAAAAATTGTTGCGGAATTGTAGTTGTCGTTCGTTTGGCGATACTTGCACGTGGTGTGGCAAAATCAAAGAGTCGTAGGAATTGATCTGACGCGAATTGATCGCCATTACGGCTAGATGACGCATAGACTGTTCGACGACGACTTTGGAGAATGTTGTTTTGCGGAGGCCCACCCAGTTGTTGATCTAACTCGTCAGTGGCAAACATTAGCGAGTCCCTCCATAGCTCGACATCCATGCGCCTAGGTGGATACCGCCAAAGGTACTTGTTGTCCCCATCTACACCAAATGCGACGGCATCATATCTGCTGCTTTGCTGATAAGTAGCTGAGGTAAGAATTGTGTGGTGTAGTTTCTTGATTGACCAGCCTCTGCGGACAAATTCACTGGCAAGCCAATCTAATAACTTTGGATGGGAAGGTTTGTTCCCCAGTAGTCCGAAATTACTAGGGGTGGTAACGAGGCCTCGACCAAAGTGGTGTAACCACACACGATTAACGATTACTCTGCTTGTAAGCGGGTTGTCAGGGTGGACAATCGATTCTGCCAATTCCTGCCGACCACTTCCGTTGCTATATAGCACTGCCTCTTCGCCCTCAATAATTCGTAGAAATCGGCGGGGAGCTTCGGGACCTTTTTTGCGGATGTCTCCCCGTAACGCTACAGTCATGTTATTACTGCCGATATCCTTCAGGACATGTGCCTCATCATATTTTGGCGGTACGTTTTTCTGTGCAGTATCACGCTGAACCTGCAACGCATCTCGATGAGCGGTCTGTTGCTTTGTTACATTGGCCGCTGCTTTTTTGATGACGTCATTGGCTTTCTTCAATTCATTATTAAGACGATTTACCTCAGCCTGAGCCTTATTGAAAGCGTCGACGAGATTTTGGGGGGCGATTGATGCGATTTGCGAAGTGGAGTTATTGAAAATCCCAGCCAGTGAATAGTAATCGAGTGTGGGGATCGGGTCGAATTTATGGTCATGACAGCGCGCACAGGCAACGGTGACTCCAAGTAAACCGCGGGTTAGCGTGTCCACTCGATCATCTAGAGTTTCTGATTTTGCGGCGGCAGCACTGTCGGGATCACCACCGTCGGTGCGAAAGGTTGGTCCAAGTGCGAGAAAACCCGTGCCGAGTTTGGATTCGACCGTTCCATTGATGTCGCCGGCGATTTGTTGGCGGACAAAATTATCATAAGGCAAGTCCGCGTTGAACTTGCGAACCACCCAGTCACGATAACGCCAAGCAAAGGCGTTAGGTCCGTTGTCCGTGAATCCCCCGAAGCCTTCATTATATCTGGCGACATCGAGCCAGTGACGACCCCATTTTTCACCATATTTTGGTGACGACAGTAGTTCGTCTACAAGCTGTTGGTAGGCGCTAGGATCATCTTGACTGACAAAACTCGCTACTTGTTCTGGGGTTGGAGGGATTCCAAGGAGGTCGTGATAAAGCCGTCGAATGAGTGTCCGCCTATCCGCTACGGGTGCTGGTAGCAGACGATGTTCATCGAGCTGTGCAAGTATGAAGTAATCGATGGGATTGTTCGCCCATCGATTGTTGGAAACTTGCGGCAGGCTTGGTTCTTGAATGGTTTGGTAAGCCCAATGACCTTGTCTCGCGGCTGTCCAGTCAGTTGCCGCGGGCGTATTGCGGGCGGTGGGAACGTTTGCTTTGGGCCAAGCCGCTCCCGTTAAAATCCAATCCTCAAGGAGGTTAATTTCGTTGGCTGATAGTTTTCCATTGGGTGGCATTTCGTAACTTTGGTATTTAACCGCAGAAATCAGCAAGCTTTCTTGGG
>Ga0315326_10002283_pt1 | contig 10263 bp, 10 predicted proteins | sample M180m32315metaG_FD_203457 | JGI IMG/M metagenome (GOLD analysis project Ga0315326, IMG submission 203457) | Ammonia-oxidizing marine archaeal communities from Monterey Bay, California, United States - M1 80m 32315 | ecosystem: Environmental > Aquatic > Marine > Coastal | place: USA: California... | reverse complement strand
TTTTAGCAATCTAGGAATAGAGAATATTGGTAAAGAAGGAATCTTCACCAGAGGGGTTTTAATGGATTTCCCTAAATTCTTGGGAAAAGATTACCTCAAGCCAGGCCAAGCACTAACCGTAGAAGACCTAGAGGCTTGGGAAAAAGCAGCCAGGGTTAAAGTTTCTTCGGGAGACGTATTGCTCATTAGAACAGGGCGTTGGAAGCAAGTTGAAATAGATGGGTTGTGGAACTTTATTGAAGAGGCCGCTGGTATGCATGCCTCAATAGCAACTTGGTTGAAAGAGAGGGATGTAGCCGCAATAGGATGTGATGGGGTGTCGGATGTCATGCCTTCAGGTGTAGAAGGCAAGCCTAACCCTCTTCATGAATTGGTTTTAGTTGGACTGGGCATGCCAATTTTTGATAATTTAGATTTAGAAGAATTGGCTCGTGTTGCCACAGAGGAAAAAAGGAACACTTTTCTTTTTGTAGCAGCTCCCATGAGAGTTAAAGGAGCAACAGGAAGTCCCCTAAACCCTATAGCCGTTTTTTAGAAGCGGTTATTTTCTTTATAAAAGCGACTTCTTCCTCATCATAAGGGGATCCGTTTACCCTAAGAATATCGTGGAACCAAATTTCGGGCTCTGGAATATTGTCCTCTGCTTGCAGAAAATCTCCGTCTTCTTTTTTCTTATGAAGGTCCAATATGGTTGCCCACCCAAAATGGGTTTGGCTCTTGCCTGCAACTAAACCCCAGTTATAGCAACCAACATTGTAATTTTTGAAAATAGGCATACTAAATTGGAATGTAGTACCAAATTCTCTTGCCATGTACTCTGTGCACAATAGAGGCCTTCCTATTTTCTTTAGCTTTACTATGGTCTCCTCAAGTTTGCCTGATTCGTAGGTATGAAATGTTATGACGTCTGAATTCTTAGCATTCAGTTCAATAATTTCTTCTCCGACAGAGCCATCCATGCAGGATGTTAGTGGCTGAGAAGGTCTTATAGATTGAGCCCATTCCCAAGTTAGCTTAAGAAGTCTTAAAGATTTTTCTCCCACTCCAAACTGACCGGGTTCGTTATACAAATCCCACATTAGAATCCTATCATCTGTTTTGTATTTTTCTAAAATCCCTTTTACAAAAGTTTCGAGTCTTATTAATTCCGATTGTTTGATTGTTTCGTCGTGAATTGCATGGACAAGTTCCATTCCTGGACTTTGCTTCCATCCAGAGTTGTGCACCCCAGTAACTGGCAATGGTTGCCGCCCTTTCTTTGGATAAGGCCTGTGGCAGTCATCGAATAACACTAAGATGGGCTTAATGGAGTGCAAGGAACAAACATCTAGAAAAGTATCCAATTTATTAGAAAAATTGGTAGGGTCATCCCACAGAAGGTCATGCAAATAAACTCTCAAACTATTGAAACCAAGATCTTTTGCCCAGCCTATTTCTTTGTTTATTAGATCAGTATCAAAAGTTTCATCTTGAAACATTTCAAGCTGATTGATGGCTGAGCTTGGCAAGAAGTTGCACCCAACCAACCATGGCTGATTATCGTACCAAGAATTAGCCTTGTCTTTAGTCCATTGCGTCATGTGCATTAGGGTATCAGAAAATTTAGAATTGTATAAAGTAAGCACTTCAGTCTATGGTTTTCCATGATTTTAAATAACTATGAATAAAATAATCGTATCTTCTCTTCTTTTCTTATTTGCTGTTTTCCATGTCAATCTCTACTCCGGAGTGGATTTTGAACCCTTTACAGGTGAAAAGAAATTAATTCATCAAGAGTTAGAACGCTCTTATTTTTTACATGTACCTGAAGGGCTAAAAGCAAACGCACCATTGATGGTGGTAATTCATGGTTATACCGGTTCGGCTAAAGGCATTATGGATTACTCAAAAATGAATAACTTAGCAGATGAGAATGGTTTCGTGATTGTTTATCCTCAAGGGACGGTTGATACACGCGAGAATACTTTTTTTAATGTAGGTTATGATTTCCATGCGGAATCAACCGTTGATGACGTTGCTTATATTAGAACTCTGGTAACTCAGCTACAAATTGCTTACCGAACTAGTTCTGAAAAGACCTTTGCTACTGGTATGTCTAATGGTGGAGACATGAGCTTCCTTTTAGCTTGCACTTCTTCAGATTTATTTAGAGCAGTTGCTCCTATTGCTGGAGTGATGATGAAAGAGACTCTTGAATCTTGCAACCCGTTAAGACCTATTCCAATTTTTGAGATACACGGAACTGAAGATAAAGTATCACTCTTCGAAGGCGACATGAAGAATGAAGGGGGGTGGGGAGCGTATTATGACTTACCCACGACGATTTCCTTCTGGGTGAGACAACACGAATTATCGGAAATTGATTCCAAGCAGTTAGATGATAAAGATACGGAAGACGGAAGTGTTATAACTTTTAATCGTCACTTTGCGGAGGGTAATTCTAATGAAGTTTGGTTTTATAAAGTAGAAGGTGGAACTCATACGTGGCCGGGATGGGAAATTGATGTGAAGTGGTGGAAGAATCCTGTTGCTTGGTACTACGTAAATTATGAAATGACGGGAAATAATGACATTGATACCAGCAAAGAAATCTGGTCTTTTTTTAGCAGGTACGCGTCTGAAAAATAATAAAGCTTTATTCTTCCTCTTTTAAGCATTTGGTCATGCCTTTAACAAAGATCCCACTTCTAGCTATTTCACATTGCTCTCGTATTCTGAAAGGCTGAAGGTATTGGAACCAGCCGCAATCAATACAAGGCTTTACGTATAAATAATACCCTTTTGCAGACAATTGCCCGGAAGTTGTAAGAAGAAATAAGAATGTTAAGGGGATGATTTTTTTTATTAAGAACATTACTTCTTGTTTGGCTTCAATTCTTTTATACGTTTAGGTTCTATATCAATAATATGATCCATGGAACTTTCAATTCTGCCGTAAGCGTTCCAAACCTTAAAACCGAGTCTGGATTTTAGTTTTTCCGAGCAAGATTCCCATAAATCCCTGTCTAAACCCAATGTCTGATTTTCTTGTTGACGAAATTGAGGAGAACAAAAAGTGGTTAAAACACCCAGTCTATCTGAGTTACCAGTATTTGCCCCTGTGCCGTGCCACAATCTCCCATCAAAAACCATTAACGTTCCTGCTTTGGCTTCCGCATTTAATATCGGGTAGACAGTTTGATCTTGCTGATTGGGGTGTGCACCGGATAAATGCGAACCAGCCACCAATTCAGTGGCTCCGTTACTTTTTGAAAAGTCAGTCAACATCCACATGCAATTGGCTACAACCGGTGGAGAAATTCCTAAGGTTTCATCCGGTTCTATAAAAGAAGAAGCTGCCGATCTTTTTATTTCTGATGGTCGAAGATAATCTTCTTGAGGTTTTATAGGTTGAGGCATCCACCATTGATCAGTGTGAAGTCCCATTCTGACACCTCCAGGCTTGGCTATATTCGCTGAATGCGTGGAAAGAATAAATTCTTTCCCAAGAATATGACCAACCAATTCATCTACTAAGGGATGAACAACCATATCTCTAAAGCACTGCCCTTTGTTGGCTAACATCCATAATCTTTGATTTACTCCGCCATTTTTCTCACTGAATGACGACTGATCAATTCTGTCATCTTTCATTTTTATTTCTTGGTTAGGACCTCCGTCTCTAAAAGATAAACCCATCTCTTCTTCTGCAGCAGCTTGTTCAAGTAGCCTATTTTTTGATTCTGTAAAGAAGTCACCGGTTATAGCGTCTTTTATAAGACAAAACCCAAATTTTCTTAAGTCTCTTTTTGCTTGTTCGGTATCCGCTGTGGAATCCGGCCCGTAATCTAAAATCATTATTTAATGATGTTATCATAGAAAATACTTAGATTTAGACAAAGTGAAAGATATGAATAAAACTGATTTGAAAGATCTTACTTACTTAGAATACCCTCCTTTAACTGATGATCTAGAGCTCGCCAAGTCTCATTTGGATGACTATGGAGTCGCCATTATTCAAAATGTCTTGTCTTCAGAAAGCGTTAAAGAAATTAAAGAAAGATTGGAGGAGCAATTTCACGGTGAAGAAAAATATAACGTAGGGTCAAAATCCAGAGGTGATGAAGGGTTTGGACAAGAGGTAAAAGAAGAAGAGAAAGTTAGCAGATTGGTTTGGAATTTAATTAACAAAGGTGACTGTTTCTTGCAATTCATAGACCATCCGAAGATTCTTCCACTAATCCAGCATGCTATCGGCGAAAAAGTTATCTTGTGTTCAATGGGCGCCCACATGAATGGCAGTAATAATCAAAGAATGCCTCTTCATCAAGATCAATGGCCGCTCGTTCCGCACCCAATGGACTTTAATTTCATGGCCAATTCCATGGTTCTAATTTCAGATAATTCACCTGAGAATGGCGGCACAAGATTAATTCCTGGTTCTCATAAATGGCCATTAATAGATTACAAAAGTGCTAACTCTGACGAAGTCCAAAATAACGTTCGGTCCATAACTGCTCCTGCCGGTAGCGCAATTATTTGGTCAGGTAGAGTCTGGCATGGAAATGGACTCAATAGGTCAGGGGAGATTAGAAGTAATATTTCCACTGCTTACTTTCAACCCTGGGTAAGACCACAAGAAAATCATACCTATAGCGTGAGAAAAGAAGTTTTGGAAAAACTAACAGACAAGCAAAAGCATATTTTAGGATTCTCTCCTTTTGGAACTTTGGGAGGTCATGACGGCTCCAGCGTTTCACCGGCAGAATTTGACAGGGACAGAGAATCCATAGGAGTTTTAAAGCCCTGATCAGTTTATCTTTTCCTAAGATCAACGAAACATGATGAACGATACTTCTAATCCATTAGAACTCCCTGATCCTATTTGGACTGATGCTCTAACGATCTGTGAAGACCTTAGAGCCGGTAACGTCTCTGCTGAAGATTTGATGACAAATATCTATCAAAGAATTAACCAAATTAATCCTAGAGTAAATGCAATTGTTAATCTCTTGCCTGAAAAAGAGGCCATAGAATTAGCTAGGCATGCTGATAGCGTTCCTTTGTCTAAAAGAGGGATACTGCATGGATTACCCATGGCAATGAAAGATTCAGTAGCCATTAAAGGGTTTGCAACTACCCTAGGATTTCAGCCGTTTGCAGAAAGGATTGAAACTCAGGATAGCCCTTTTGCTGAGAGAATGCGTAAGGCGGGAGTTATATTTATAGGGCACACGAACATGCCAGAATTTGGTTTGGGCTCCAATACTTTTAACTCTGTGTTTGGAGCTACGCACAATCCTTATGACTTAAATAAGACGGCTGGTGGAAGCAGCGGTGGTGCAGCAGTAGCCTTAGCAACTGATATGTTACCTCTTGCAGATGGAAGCGACATGGGGGGTTCGCTTAGAAATCCTGCAAGTTTTTGTAATGTTGTTGGTTTTAGACCTTCCATCGGAAGGACACAGAAGAATTTAGGAGCCGCTTGGTACGGAAGACTTGTAACCACCGGACCTATGGCTAAAACTGTTAAAGATACTGCACTGCTTATGTCGGTTATGTCCGGTTCTGATATTTCTGACCCTTTAAATCTATCTGATTCTGGTGAAGATTTCATGGCAGCACTTACCCCCTATAAATTACATAAAGATAATCCACTGAAGGTTGCAGTGAGCCCTAGCCTGGGAGAGTTGCCCATTGACGGAAAAGTTGTGGACATTATTCATGCAGCAGGACAAACCTTCAAGAAACTAGGCGCGGAAATAACTTACGCTGATCCTCCCTTGAAAGGCGCCATGGAAGCTTTTCAAATCCAGCGAGCGGTTGGTTTGAGAGGTCTGGGAAAAATGTTAGACCAAATCGTAGATGACTGGCGCAAATACGCTAAAGAAACAGTCATTTGGAATATTGAGAAAGGCCAATCTCTATCGATTGATGAGATGATAAAAGCTGAAATGATTCGCACCAATATCTATGCGGATATAGCCAGTTTTTTTCAAGAATACGACGTTTTATTATTACCATCGGCTCAGGTGCCTCCCTTTGATATTTCTAAAGAGTGGGTGGAAGAAATTGAAGGCACCAAATTAGATACATATATAGACTGGATGGCAGTTTGTTGCATGATCACGGTCACTGGACTACCAGCCATATCGGTTCCAGGTGGATTCACTAAAGAAGGACTTCCTGTAGGGATTCAGCTGGTAGGCAAGCCTCGTGGTGACGTAGAGCTTCTGAAAATAGCGCATCTTTTTGAAACTAAAACAAACTTCTATAAAATGAAGCCTTCTGACTTCTAAATCGAATACAGTTAGAAATTAATTTAGCCTCCTTAACTCAGTTGATAAAGCAGAAGACTCTTAATTTTCTGCGCTATTATTTTTAGCTAAGCATCATCTTAAATTTATCTGATTCTGATGAAGATTTCTTATTGAATTGCTTTAATAGTTATTTTTAAAACTGCAATTGTACTTAATTCTTTAATTAATATAGAGTTTACCAATCTAATAATATAGGAACTTAACATATTGAAATTCCCAAGCAAAATACACCTTAATTTGAATGAATTTGTGAAAGATTACGCCTCTGAAATGCAAAAGGCTTACGATTCAATTGACTTGGAAGAACTGGATGAAATTGCCTCTTTGTTGATTAATTCAATTAAAGATAAGAAGAAGATATATACTTGTGGCAATGGAGGTTCTGCAGCTATTTCAGAACATTTTGTTTGTGATTTTCTGAAAGGATCCTCTACCGGTACTGATATTTCTCCAGTAATTCATTCTCTTTCAAGTAATACACCAACACTTACAGCAGTTGCTAATGATATAGACTATGAGAGTGTTTTTTCTTTTTCGGTAGAAAGATATGGAGAAAAGGGAGACATCCTTATTTGTGTTTCTAGCAGTGGCAATAGTCCTAACATCGTAAAGGCTATTAAATCTGCAAAAACTTTAGGGATGATTACAGTAAGTTTTGTAGGTTTTTCGGGAGGCAAGGCTAGAGATGAGAGCGATTACAGCATATACATACCTAACGAAAATTATGGAGTTGTGGAGGACACCCATCATAGCTTGATGCATATTTTATCTCAGTACGTGAGAATAAAGACATTGACTGATGAAGAAGATTTAGGAAATGTAGTTTTTTAGCTTTATTTAATTTATGACAAAAAAATTAACTGCACTAGTGACCGTCCTTTGATTCTGTAAGGAAGTGAACACTCTTCCAACAGTATGGCAATTTTCCATCCGTTAGGAGTGGGTGCATAATAAAGATCAATCATTTTTTTATTTCACCTTGTATATATAATATTTCTCTTAAAATAGTATAAAAAAATAAGTGAAAACAAAACAAAACTTCAACCCTGACCAGAAAGTCAATAATCATTTATTGGCTCTAAATAAAAAAGGAGAACTTTTAGTTCTAGAAAAAGAATTAATCTTTCACCTTAAAGAATTTCAAGACTCTCCTTTCCTGCATAACCTGCTGGGTGTAACTTTATCTAAGCAAGGTAGGTTTGAAGAAAGCTTAGGACATTTTAATCAAGCGATTAAGGGTGCGGAAAAAAAGTCTGTTTATTTAATCAATTTGGCAATATCTCTCTCAAAAATGGATCGAGTTGATGAAGCGATCAATGCTTTTACCAGGTCTATAGATTTAGATGGATCGATTTTCAAAGCACACTTCTTGCTTGGAAATGCTTTAAGGAAAGTACATAGAATTGATGAGGCAGTAATTTCCTATGATAATGCTGTAAAAATAAATCCAAGTCATGCAACTGCACTTATTGGAAAAAGTCTTAGTCTAAAAAATTTAGGAAAATTTGAGCAAGCTTTAGAAATTTGTAAAAAAGCTATTGATATTCGGCCTGATTTTGGATTTGCTCATCGGCATATAACTGCAATGTTGACTTATGAAGATGCTAAAGATCCACACATAGTTGAGATGGAGTCTATTTACAATCGTAATTCTTTACCATTAGAAGACAGGATTCAATTAGCTTTTGGCCTAGGCAAGTGTTTTGAAGATGTTAAAAATTATAAAAAAGCTTTCTTTTATCTCAATGAAGGCAATAAGCTTCATAGAAAAACCATTGAATATACTACTGAAGGTAGAAAAAAGTGGGTCTCTGATATAAAAGTGAATTTTTCAAAAGACTTCTTTAACTCTTCCCAAGAGTTATCAAAACAAGGTAAGAAAATAATATTTGTATTAGGTATGCCAAGGTCTGGTACTTCTTTGGTAGAACAGATTTTGGCTAGTCATTCCAGGGTTTATGGGGCTGGTGAAAAAAACTTTCTTCATACAACAATATTCAAAGCCTTATTTCCTATCGAAGAAGTTTCTTTTCCTAGAAATCTTAGTCTGCATGATCAAAAATCTTTCGATAATCTAGGGAGAGATTATGTTCGAATGATAGAAAACATAGGGAAGGACGAAGGTAGGTTGGTTGTTGATAAGATGCCATATAATTTTGAACACCTTGGAGTAATACATAAGGCTTTACCTGAAGCAAAAATTATTCTTTGTGAGCGCGATCCTTTGGATAACTGTTTTTCAATTTTTAAAGCAAAATTTGGAGCACAAAATGAATATGCTTATAACCTTGAAGAAATAGGTGAATATTACAACCTATATCTTGATTTAATTGCTCACTGGGAATCAGTATTGCCAAATAAATTACATAGGGTTAAATACGAAGAACTTATTTCTAACCAAGAAATAATAAGCAGAGAAATGATAAACGCTTGTGACCTAGATTGGGAAGAAGACTGTATGTCCTTCCACTCTACAAAAAGGGCTGTGATTACTGCCAGTGCAGCTCAAGTAAGGCAGCCTTTGTACACTAGTTCAGTTGGATTATGGAAAAAATATGAAACTGAACTAGAGCCATTAATAAAAATTTTGAAAAAGGAGAATTAAACTTGAAAATTCACAAAGGAGGAAATAGTTTAAAAAAAAGACCCCTAGAGGTCTTTTTAATTTCTTAGTTATCAAAGGATTGGGAAGTATCAATACCAACTCTAGCTGCTATGCTGTGATAAAAATCTTCCAATTCATCAATAAATTTTTACTGACTTAGAACGGGTCCTTTTAATTAATCGTCAAAATCTGCAGCTTGTGTTCGATGAACTCCACCATAATTGGCAGGGGAATAATGTTGGCTTTTTACAACCCATTTTCCATTTTCTTTTATCCAGTTCATTGTCACTCTGGTCCTATAATCTGATGCTTTGCCTCCAGCTTCTACCATTCCTTCAGCATAAAATCTCACGAAAACTACGTCCTCAGAAAGCTGTATGGCTTTAGGGTAAAAAACTTTAGTAACACCACCCTGACCAGATCTTTTCCACTGTTCTACTGAAGAGATTTGTTTTGGTTTGTGAAAACTACCATCGGAATTAGTTCCATAAGTTCCTGATTTACTTTCAAGGGCTACAACAGTTTTATAATCTTCACTGTTTCTTGCATCAAAGTATTCTTGCAATGCAACCAGAACATCTTTTTCAGATTTGAGATGTCCATCAGCACTTATAACTGAAAAAAATAATAGACCGAAAAATAAAGTAATGTATTTCATATATCCTCCTTAATTTAATTTTTTTAAGCTTAACAAAGAAATAAGATTAACTCGAGATATCTCATTTAAAAAAATGCTGCTTTCTCAAGATTATTTTTTATTGTGATTTCAAGAAATAGTATTTTGCCCTTTAATATAAATAATTACTTTGGATTTTAAATCCAAGTTTATATAGAGGAGATTGTCCTTCTATGTGATTAATTGATAGAAAAAAAGGTCCTCTGAAAAAGTTTATTTCCCCATTAAAGTAATTTTTCTTTGGTCTAGTAAAAAAAATAAAGTTTTCTTTCGATTTTAAATCCATTGGAGAAAAAAACTTTCTTTTAGAAGAATTCAAATCTATAGAGCCATTCAAACCAAAGAAATTAAAAGGGTATTTAATATCAACAAACAGGTCTTGACTCGTTTCATGGGCAGAATCGAAATATATATTTTGAAAACTTCCTGATTCTCTAAATTCGTCAATGAATACTTTGTCATATGAAATTCCAAAATTTAATGTTAAGTTGCTTATGACCACCGATCTTTCTAAGAATGTTGAAACGGTTTTAAATTCAATAGCTGCAAAAGAATTTCCAAATAAACGTACTTCATTGGAAGTTTTAGAATAGTTATCTGAATAAATAAAGCCTAATCTAATTTTATTGATATTTTTAGCCAGGCCTACAAAGCTGCCTGAGACCATGCCTTTCGATGTGCCA
>Ga0315326_10002280_pt1 | contig 10267 bp, 10 predicted proteins | sample M180m32315metaG_FD_203457 | JGI IMG/M metagenome (GOLD analysis project Ga0315326, IMG submission 203457) | Ammonia-oxidizing marine archaeal communities from Monterey Bay, California, United States - M1 80m 32315 | ecosystem: Environmental > Aquatic > Marine > Coastal | place: USA: California... | reverse complement strand
ACTTCTTGCAGAATTTGATCTAAGTGGATTTGATAATTTCATTGAAGTGGAATGGGGCGATGAACGCGTCCAAATTTACACTGCTTGAAGTGGGCAATGCAGGATTTGAACCCGCGTCGACGGGTTCGAAGCCCGTCAGGATATCCAGGCTACCCTAATTGCCCTAACGCGCCGACATGGCTCTCCTTCTTGAATTGAGTGTTAAGAGGGGAGCCCTCGGGAGAGCCAAAGCCAACCCGAGAGCGGAACGCGTGAAACACGCTTTTCTTCAAGTCCAATAGGACCCGGTCATTCCATGTCAGCCTTGGAGGCCATCATTGGCAGAGCCCAGACTATTCCCCAAATTACAGGGAACATTAGTGCACCTACTACGCCATCACCAGCAACAACAAAGTTAGAGATGATGTTCAATAATTCAGCACCAAGGAGCATGTATACTCCCATCATCTGATATTTCATTGTCTTCACGCCACCAACGATTAGTAAAATCGATGAGGGTAGGCTGAATATTAACCACCCATATAGTTCTAGGAAATTAACGTCTGCACCTGCATCTGCTGCTGCTGCACCTAAGATTCCTAGTAGGCCACCAATCAATACCTGCATGATTACTCCGATTATTCCTAACACCATAGCGATGATTCCAATTACCTTCGGTAGTGCGCTCTTTCCTGCCGCCTGTACGACGACTACTTGTTGTGGGGCTGCTGCTTCCATCATTAGTTCGGGTTGAACTTAAGGCTATAAGTTATTCACCGGCAGTGGATTACTGCGATGATGTTGTGATTCCTTTTTATTCGGGCCAAGAAGACCCTCGGATTCATAGGAGCGGTGGTATTCACGCATACATGGGTCGCTCGCTCCCGTGTATACAAGAAGGGTGTAGCATTTGTTGTAGAGAGACTACAATGCCTATCACAAAGACAGAAGCGCGAAGATTGATTCGACGTTCTGGATTAGCTGAAGACAAGTTTTGCTATATTGGGGACGATGGCATTAGGAGACTTCTCAATAATGAGGAGACTAAAGCCTGTGTATTCCTTGCAACGAATTCAAGTGATAAATTTGCACCTGGGATCTGCACGGTATACGATGGGCGCCCCTATGGGTGTCAATCATATCCATATGTGCTTGATGAAAGCGATAAGGCAGTACTCGATGATTTATGCCCACATACAGCGGAATTTGATACTCCAGAAGAAGAGCATGCGATCAAACTTCTCGAACTTGAAGAGAAGTTGAAGCAATGATCATTTTTCGAGCAAGTGATTTGTGAATTGGTATTCCCAATACCTGCTGGACAGTGAAGCCGCATTCCTCGAAAAGAGAGGTCTCAGATTCTATCTCTTCATCGAGATTTACATCTGAAGGAAGTGTGGGTAGTATTACAACCAGTCCGCAATCGCTATGCTGAGAGCTAATATTTCTCAAAGTATTAGCCAATAATTCTACTTCGCCTTGAGAATTTCGACCATATGGAGGGTCCACTACAACAGCGCATAGGTCATCCGGATAGGTATGTCGAGTTGCATCACCACGAACGACTTCCGCTTTTACTCCAGCCCATTCTAAGTTGGATTTTGTTCCCTCTACCATCTCAGGGTCACTGTCGATACCAAGTGTTGGCCGGTTGCAAAGCGCTGATTCAATGAGAATCCCTCCGGTTCCACACATTGGATCTACTACATACCCGTTGGAAGGTCCTGCGGCAATATTTACTGCGGCTCTCGCTAGTCTTGGCTCAAGGCTTACCGGCTTGAAAAATGGACGGTTATTTGCCCTCATTGCTGACCAACCTTGCTTTCCAGGACCTTGTCCTTCAATCCATCCCCAAGCCACTAATCCGGCAGATGCATCGAGAACAATGCCGAATCTATTCACTGGAGAATCTAAATTAAAAGTGGATGAAACATCATGGAATAATCCGCCTACTTTCTTCTCAACTTCTTTGGTTCCAATAGGTAATTTACCCTCATGTCTCCAACATTCTACTGCCATGGATTCATGCATCTCGACATCTATGGCTGATAGTAAATCCTCAATTGAGGTCCATTCCATGATTCCTCCACCTAGAAGCACACACTCGGTGCCCGAGAGATACTGAGCCCTTGTCCATACACTTTCATCGTCGGTGGCGAGTAAGCGGCGTGCGGGCGTACGAACAAGGCGTGCTTCAGGAAACATCGCAATGGCTTCCGCTCGTGCTACGGCGGGGTGCCATCCGCGCAAAGCAATCACTGCCATGTTGGGCCGGGGTAGATTCTGTGATTCAACCCTTGCGTGAGACTCAAGTGCTCTCGACGCTAGCGCTATGCATGGGCTGCAACCTGCGCGACCTCGCAAGCCCAGAAGATACCAACATGGCAGCAATGGCAGGAAAGCGAGTTGGCATAGACAGTTTTCTTCTTGCATTCCAATTCCTTACCACCATCCGCGACCGTTCACCTACTGGTGATGGTGGACCATTACGTGCAGATAATGGCAAAGTGGTCGCCCATCTCATGGGATTCCTTGCCAGAGCGAGTACTATGCTTGCAAAGGGCGTTAAGCCGGTGTTCATCTTTGATGGTGAACACCCAGAGCTGAAGGCTGAGGAGATGGGGGCACGAAGGGCGCGCCGAGAAGAAGCGGAAGTTCAATGGAAAGCCGCACTGGCAGAAGGCGATTATGCAACTGCGCAAAAAATGGCTCAGCGCTGTGTAAGATATACGCCTGAAATGGTCGAAGAGAGTATGGAAATGTTGCATTTGATGGGCATTCCAGCATTCCGTGCCAAGGCTGAAGGTGAGGCTCAAGCCGCAGTCATGGCAGCAAATGGACAACTCGATGCAGTAGCAACTCAAGACTGGGATGCACTTCTTTACGGCGCTCCAGTTGTAATCCGAAACTTTTCTTCCGATGGAAGTCGTAGAATGGGACGTATTATTCACGCCCAACGTATCGAATTGAAACAACTCCTCGACGATAATGAAATTACTAGAGAGCAGTTAATCGACCTTGCAATAATGATCGGCACTGATTTTCACCCTGGAATCAGGGGTATTGGTCCAAAGACTGGATTGAAATTAATCAAAACACATGGGACTATCGAAGCGGTTTGTGCTGAGAAAGATAAGGACATTCCAGAACGTCTCGATGAAATTCGTGCTGTATTTCACAATCACCCAGTAGTCGAAGTCGCCAATGAAGACTTGATACAAGGCGATGTAGATGTCGATGGCCTACGCAAATTCTTGGTCGAAGAGCGCCAATTCAGCGAGAAGAGGTTCAACAATGCTATCGAACAACTCGAGAGCGTTGGCCTAGTTAGGTCCGGTGGGCAAACATCATTATTCTCTTTTTGATTATTGTAACCGCCTAATTCGAAATAGTTGGAATCCCACTATTGAGATGTAAGAACAACAGAAGGGTTGAATCCCGCGATGTGTTCGAGCAGGTATGAAGTGGTTCGAAGATGATACTGAACGCTTCTGGAAATTGCTGATTTTGTTCGCATTATTTGTCAACCTAATAGCGGTAATTGGTTCCGAAAATGGGCTTGATACACACGTCAAAGATGCATATGTCGAAGTCGATGATGGTTATGCATTAGATTGGGGAGATACTCGGTTGGATGACCCTTTAGCATCAAATCCTGAGGACTCTACTATTGTTGCCAATAATCCAACTGTATTATCATCCAATTACATTCTTTCATTGTGTTTTATTGTATTCCTCGGCTTTATGGCTACAATGGTTGGCAAAGGTTTCGGAGCAATTATTCTCCTCCACCCGACATTGATTTATTCGGTTGGAAAGGGATATGATGAACCTTTAATCGCTTCACTAATGGGAATAATGGCATTCTTATTACTAGACTCGGTAAAGAATAATTCATGGCCTCGCAAAGCAATGGTGGGCCTCCCATTACTTCTGATTCTATTTGTGAAAACCACTTCTCCTGCCGATTCAATGCTGATTCCTGTTCTTCTTTTCATAATTGTAATGGCATCCTCAACTAAAATTCCAGACCGGTTTTTCAATCCGAGGAAAATGCTCGGAATTGGGTTTGCATGTGGTGGTGGATTGATACTCCTTCTCGGTTTACTCGGCCAAGGAACGCCATCCATAATTGTGGATGAACCAGGACGGTTTCTCTATGCTCTCCCATTCGCATTCATCGATGTAGTGCTAATCTACGGCTTTTTCGGCATGGTATTATGGCCATTCGCCAAGTCAACTTGGGAAAAAATGGGCACTAGTGAAGATCGACTTGCTAGCGAACTCTCACTTCTCATTGGTGGATTAGCTGGTTTAATCACGATGTATGTTGCAGTTCTATGGGCGTATGAATCAATCCTTTGGAACTCGGACTGGCCATGGCATATGGTAACGATGGGGAATAATGGCCGCTATATCACAATCCTAGCCATACCTGTATTTATGCTAATAAAACGAATCAATGGGGATATTGATTGGGCTGACAAAAAGGTGTTTGCAGGTGTGATTCTGATTCTGCCGCTTTCACTCCTAGCCGGAATACATGGTCAAACTATGTGGACTGATGAAGCGGCTGAATCAATGGAAATAGAAGAAGGTGGGCACTTTCTATTCGTTTCTGATGCAACACTTGGAATGCACTGGCTCTACACTTTCCATTCTCCTTTAGATGCTGAAGAAAACAATATCACGGGCCATTGGCGCAGTGATGAGGCCAATTGGATAGTTCACCTTGAAGGTGATTTACATCATATTGATTGGATTGTACTTTCCCCAGATATTACTGAAACTCCAGAAGGCTGGACCTTAGTTAATTCAGGAAAGGCAGACTACCTAAACGGCGGTGGAGAGTGGCGTGTTCTTACTAGAGCATAAGTGGAGGAATCCATTTTCCATTCTTGCGCCCATGGTCGAGAATATGCCAATACACTGTTGATTCCGCTTCGTCGGGCAATACCGCTGGCCCAAGTGATTTCCAAGCACGTCTAGCATTCCATCCAAGTAGAGGTGTTGACAATGCTGGCCCGCAGGTAGGTAGACTATTCTTTGTCAACCACGGCATACTCATTATTCCTGAATCCTTCAATGCTTTCTGCACTGCATTCCAATCCTTCCATGGGCCTGCTTTGCGCCTGACAACCCATGAGGGGTTGACACTGGAATCTAATTCAAAGCCAGCCTTAGCAATGATAGGAGCCATCCATGGTGCTATGTATCCTGCAGGCGCTCTAAACCAAGGTCGCCACTGGTCGCCCGCAAATGCATGGAGTTTCACATCTGCTTCAACCAACGCAGAGAGAAATCCTTCCTCATCGGGATCGAATGCTGACCAACACCGATGTGTAAGGCCGTGACAACCAATCGTGACTTGAGGGTGGGAATCCAATAATTCCCTTAGCCAGGTGGTGAATTGCTCATCGTCCAATTGGTCTGCAATCACAAAAATTGTCAAGGTTACTTGAGTGCGATCCAACCATCTTCTGAATGAAATCATAGCTTCAGCCATCTGAGGTGAAGTGCCTTGGTGACTCGCACCTTTTGAGCGAGTAGGGTGGCCTTGAGATTTTGGTATGTGGCGAATATCGTCACTATCTACAGTCAGCCAAACCGGCTTCATTCAACCACCTTGTCAATCTGTACCAGATGCAGAATATGAGGCACGGTTCTTCCCTCTACCTCAATACCGACGAAGCCTTCGACTGCTAATCCGCCCCAGCGTTCCATGATTGAACGACATGTGCTTAATCCAGCTTCATTATGAGGGTGTACAGTAATCTCAACTAAGGCTTGACCTTTGGTTTGCTCAAGCCAATTGAAAATACGGTCTACGCATCTATTCGTTATCCCTCGGCCACGAGAAGACTTCACGACCCAGTAGCCGAGATTGTATGCTGATGCTGCGAGTTGTAATTCGTCTCCAAGTCCAATCATGCCAACAAATGCATTGTCAGTTAGTCTGTGTATTGCCCAAAAATGCACCACATCGCCGGATCGATGCATTTCTAAATCGAGCATTAAATCTGCAATCTGCCGAATCGCTTCTTCTCCGTCCTTCAACCAAGGTAAAGCGGAACGGGTTGCATCAGGGTCCTCAAGATAAGCCCGTTTGACTTCAGGAAGAATTCGTCTATTTACGGGACGAAGTACGATTTCATCGTCAACTTCGAGTTCCGGCGTGTCCACGTCTCTCCCTCCTCAGTTAACACCGAGGTGAGCCACTGCTGATGAAACATGTTCTGACTCAGGTAGAGCAGCATTAGCTCTTGCTAACATCCAAGAAACATCGTTTTTACGACCAATTTGTTTGAGCACCAACCCAATGTGAAAGAGCAAATCCACATTCGCATCATCAAGATGGGGGCCTAATTCCTCAATGGTCTTAGTCGCAGATTCAATCTTTCCTGACTTTGCATCTTCCAACGCGCTGACTACTTCACGATGGATTTGGCGAGGGTCCCATGGTTCTGCTGCTGGCCATGGCCAGAATCGACCATCGTCCTCTGGCTCAGGTGCTGGAATGGGCTCTTCGACTGGTTCTGGAGTGGGTTCTTCGGCTGGGGATTGAATTATTGGAGGGTCAGGAAGGACAATCGCAGGTGTAAGCGCTGGAGTGGGTTCTTCAACTGGGGATTGAATTATTGAAGATTCAGGAAGGGCGATCGCAGGTGTAGGCGCTGGAGCCTTGACCACCTCTGGAACCGGTTCTTGTATAATCGGAGCAGGGGGAGGTGGAGCGCCTTGACCGGTGAGATCCACTTTGTTGTCATACATATCATCAGAAGGTAGCGAGGGTAATTCACTACCTCCAATATGTCCTAGAAGGTCATCGTCCATCTTTGGCGATTGAGGAGAAAATACTGCACCTCGGCCTGAATGGATGGGTTCAGCGACCTCTGCGAGTGGGTCATGTCCACTCAAATCGATCTTGGAATAATCCCTAGGTGCCTCACCCACATCTTCAATTGAGACTTTCTCAACTTGATGAATTACAGTATTATGAAGCTCGGGTGCTCTCGAATCCATGAAATCTATTTTCTCGGGTTCTTCAGAAGAAAAATCTGTTGATTCATACTGATCTACTACTAACGGGTCCTGGTCCATTGTTAAGACTACATCAAGTGCTTCGCCATCATCCCAAGAATCATCTTCTTCAGACATTAATTCATCAAAAATACTGTTGGAAACATCGGGCGATACCGATTCTCCTTGCTCACGAGCAGATTTCTCCATCTCGTAATAGCATTGGATGCAAGTACTGACTCCAGCGGCGTTGATGAATTCACAATAAGGGCATGTATTGCCCTCAATTACATCACCCCTTCTGCGCTTGAACATGTGTATCAGTATTTCTCGGGCAACTGATTTCCTTGTTAAGCCTCACCTTTCCATGTGAGCCGGTATGATGCTATACCAGAGGCACTTGGCTCAATCATGGGAGAAAGGGGTGGTGTTCGCCGAATGGACACTAGTTCCACTTCTAAACAGTCTAGAACGGTTGTTCATGACTATCGCTGGCAACGTAGTCAGGACCACTTCGATTGCTTCACAAAACTCATTGGAATTGAGTTGGAAGATGAACTCAATCAAGTAGAAGAACGCTGGAAAAAATGGTCAAAACAAAAACTCCTCTCAGCGGGTATTGCGCTATTTGACCTTCAAGGGCGTAGTTCTGGAAGGTTCTTTGGTGAGCCAATTCTTGTTTTTGAACAACGAGGAGGAGGGTCTCTTCCCTTCCATCGATTTGGACACGGAGACATGGTAATCATCAGTAGGGCACGCCCATGGGGAGAGAAAGTTATCGAAGGTGTGGTCTTAGACAGAAATTCAAGACGGATTCGTATTGTCGTTTCAGAAAAGCCAAGTGATATTCGCAAAGGTGGATGGCGCCTTGACCGGGGGGCCAATAGAGTCGCTCACGACAGAATGCATGAAGCATTAATCTCATTCCATTCTACAGAAGGCAATAGTGGAACGGTATTGCGGGATTTGCTACTTTGCCAGCCACATGATGTTGCTGCATCGGCTGAAATGCCACCGGAGATGCATGGGCAAAAAAGAATGCCTTGGAGCCTAAAAAATGCAATGCTAGATGAAAGTCAACGCATAGCAATAGACAATGCAATGGGACGGCGTTTGTCATTGATTCAGGGACCGCCTGGGACCGGGAAAACACATACGGCAGTACATCTCCTTTCAGCAATGGTTCAGATGGGGCGAGGGCCAATTCTGGCATGTGCAGAATCGAATGTTGCTGTTGATAATTTACTTGAAGGCTTACTTGAACTAGGCGTAAAAGCAGTTCGTTTTGGCCGACCTGTCAAAGTGAGAGAGCATTTGCGTGAAGCCACATTAGATGCAAAAGTTTCCAGCCATCCAAAGCAAGATGAAGTTGCATTCATCAGAGAAGAGAATGAGGGAATCAAAGCAAAATTGCATGATCTCAAAGGCAAGGATAAGGGGCTCGCTCATCGAGATATCAATCGCAATTACCGCGAAATTCGTGAACTGGAACAAAGGATTGTCGAAGATGTTCTTTCAGGAGCTGAAGTTCTTTGCTCCACCAATATTGGATCCGGGCACTTCACGCTCTCTAGCAAAAGATTCCCAGTGGTATTGATTGATGAAGCAACTCAAGCAACTGAACCTAGTTCATTAGTTCCAATTGTAAAAGGAGCACGCCAACTAATTCTCGTGGGAGACCATCGCCAACTACCACCAACAGTTACCAGCCTAAATGCTGAGAAGGGTGGGCTTGATATTCCCCTATTCAAACGATTATTGGAAAATGGTATCCCTGCTCACATGCTTACCACTCAATATCGCATGCACCCTTCGATTAGAGAATACCCTTCAGCTAGATTTTATGACAACCGTTTAGAAGACGGTTGCACATCATCTGACAGACCTGCACCTGCGGGATTCCTTTGGCCAGATTGGGACAAACCTGTGGCTTTTGTGCCAGTTCATGGGGCCGAAATTGCTGAAGAAAGTGGTTCGTCGCGCTCGAATATGGATGAAGCCGGTGTCACAATTAAAATTCTAGAAGGTCTGTTAGCACCTGGCGATTTGCAACCAGAAGACATTGGAATCATCTCACCCTATGCGGGACAAGTCCGACTTATCAGGGACCTCGTCGATGATAGATATGAAGGACTTGAAATCAAAACCGTGGATGGATACCAAGGTCGCGAAAAAGAGGTTATTGTCATGAGTACTGTGCGTTCGAATGACGATGGTAAAGTCGGATTTCTAAGTGATGCAAGACGTCTAAATGTTGCAATGACACGTGCCAAGCGGGGACTCATTGTCATTGGAGATGACCGAACTTTGAGACATGATGGTCAATGGTCGGCATGGCTAGACTGGGTCACAGAGTCTGGGCTAATGGCTTGGCATATCAGAGATTGATAATGGTCATCTTCACAAGGGGGAGGCTCAACCCCCGGGTATGGCGGACTCACCAATCACCCTCAACAAGGGTGGTACTATGGCTCAGGCTGCTCTAGCCGCAACCTCTCCAGAAGGGATGTTGATTTCCCCAGTGTGGAAGCGAGGTGTTGCTTTCATTCTCGATATGCTCTTGATTACTCTCGTTGTCTATTTCTTGACGAAAGGAAATTTCTTTCTTTACCTCATGGATTGGGAATTGATTACCACTAGTCAAGCGCATTTCTTCATCCTGACTCTGATTGTGCACTTTGCAATTTATTGGCTATACTTCAAATACACTGGAAAAAGCGCTGGAAGGTCATTAGGTCAAAGAGCAATGAGAATCGCAATCGTACATGATGATGGTACGTTGCTTGGAGAGAATCATTGGGGCCGAAGAGCGATTCACAAATTGCGTTATGTAATCCCGGGAATTGGACAGCTAATTGGAATTATTGACCTTGTTAGAACATGGCGAGACAGCGATAAGCGCTCCCCTATTGACAAAGCAAATCATACGGTTGCTGCGGTTGATTGGTCTCTCCCACAGACTACTAGGGCTGGGCTTCGCTAATAGCCCAAGTTGGAGTTGTCTTCAAGTACAGGAGCCGAGGGTGAGCGGTCGGTGAGTGGCATGGGCGGTGCAACATCGGGCAGAAGTGGTTCGCTTGAAGCTAATCTCGTCAGTGTTCAAATGGATATCAATGATGATGACGAAGATGTTGTAATCGCCGTTTTTTCAGTCTCCAATGAAGCACCGGTTCCAATGGGCGGCCTAGATGTTAGCATCATTACCAGTGCTGGAAATAAATTCGATTCGGAAGAAGGAGTTTCGAGTCTCGGACCTGGTGTTGAAAGA
>Ga0315326_10002277_pt1 | contig 10276 bp, 8 predicted proteins | sample M180m32315metaG_FD_203457 | JGI IMG/M metagenome (GOLD analysis project Ga0315326, IMG submission 203457) | Ammonia-oxidizing marine archaeal communities from Monterey Bay, California, United States - M1 80m 32315 | ecosystem: Environmental > Aquatic > Marine > Coastal | place: USA: California... | reverse complement strand
TTTAACTGGACACCAAACTTTACAGATGGTGCTGGTTTTACATTTATAGACTTCCCTCCATACACTGCTGGTTGCAGACCAGAAGATGGTGGTGACGGAAAATGTGGTTCACCAGATGGTTATTTGAAAAAGGCTGTGAATGCAGACTTTCCAAAAACTCATCCGAAAGCAGCTGCGACGTTCAAAAAAATGTCATTCTCTACAGGTCAAATTGGTGCAATGGCAGCTTTAGTTGACGTTGACAAAATGACTCACGAAGATGCAGCTAAAAAATGGTTAGCTGATAATAAGAGCGTTTGGCAAGCTTTTACTAAGTAAGGATAAAAGTTAATAAATTAAAATCTCCCCCAACAAAGTTGGGGGGGATTTTTTTTATTTAATTTTGTGTAAAATATAATAATGAAAAAATATATCTTTTATATAATTTTAAGTTTTCTAATTACAACTTCAGTATCAGCTCGAAAAACAGGTTGTGAAGGAGATTGTGAAAATGGTTTTGGTAAATGGACTTATACAGACAAAACTACTTACGAAGGGAATTGGGTAGGTACAAAAAAACATGGTCAAGGAACTGAAATTTGGCCTAATGGATATATTTATAAAGGTGAATTTAAAAATAGTGAGTGGAGTGGACAAGGAATTTTAACTTTTCCAAACGGTGCAATTTACGAAGGAGAGTGGGCTAACGGTTTCATGAATGGAAAAGGAAAGTTTACTTGGTCTGATGGAAAAGAAAAAACAGGAACTTGGAAAAACGGCAAACTACAAGAATAATTAAAATAATGCCACAATATACATATTTAAATAAATTAAGGGAATTACCCGATTCAGTTAGACAATTTGGTGGCCTTGTTACTCTAACAATTATTGTAATTTTATCATTTGCTATTTTAAATATTTTTTGGGGCGGAGGTGATGAATTAATTAGAAAAATGAAACTAGAAGAGGAAAGAATTGCACAAGAAAAAGAACTAAACGAACTTGTCACAAGTCTTCCACCAGGTATTCTAGTATCCTTTGAAGGAACTGATAACCATAAATTGTCCAATGAACAATATGAAGCAGTTTGTAATGCAACAAAAATTGTAACCCAACGTTCTGTTATGGGCGCCAATTTAACAAATTTTAAAGCTCATAAAATATATACTATAAATGGTAATCAAATTAAGGAAACATTCGTTAAATGGGAAAAAGAAAACAATAGATGTGTTGCTGGTTTTATTTTAAGCGGAAGCAATGTTGGAGTGAATGAAACTGTTACTGTTAGCGGAGAAGCTTTAAGTTTTATTAACACCGGAATTGATACCAGAGTTTATTTTATTAAAAATTTTTAGGGAGGAAAAACAACAATTATATAGATATTATTTATATTAAATTTCGTATAACTTATTAAAAGATTATGACTGATGCGGTAATAAAATGTGATTCTGTTTATAAGATTTTTGGAGCAAATGCTAAAAAAATGCTCCAGGAAGCAAATGGAAATGTAGACGCAAAAAAATTTCAAGAAAATGGATGTATAGTAGGTGTGAATAATGCTTCTTTTGAAGTTTCAAAAGGAGAAATGTTAGTTGTAATGGGATTATCAGGATCAGGAAAATCTACATTATTAAGATGTATTTCTAGATTAACAGACGCAACTGATGGAAAAATTTACATAGAAGGACAAGATTTACTCTCATTAAAAAATAAAGAATTAATTGAACTTAGAAGAAATAAAATGGGAATGGTTTTTCAAAGTTTTGCCCTACTTCCACATAAAACAGTTTTGGAAAATATTGCTTTTCCACTTCAAATTAAGGGAGTTAAAACTCAAGATAGTATCAATAAGGCAATGGATATGGTTAAACTAGTTGGGCTTGACGGAAGAGAAAATTATTTTCCTCGAGAACTTTCAGGCGGACAACAACAAAGAGTAGGTATTGCTAGATCATTGGCTGTTGAACCTGATATTTGGTTTTTAGACGAACCTTTTTCTGCATTAGATCCATTAATTAGAAAAGAAATGCAGGACGAATTTTTAAGACTTCAAGCAAAATTGCAAAAAACAATTATGTTTATTACACATGATTTTGATGAAGCTTTAAAACTTGCTGATCGTATAGCTATTATGAAAGATGGAATAATTGAACAACTAGATACTCCAGCTAATATTGTATTAAATCCAGCAACAGAATATGTAAAAAAATTTACTGAAGAAGTTCCAAGAGAAAAAGTTTTAATAATAGAAGATATAATGGATGCACCAACTACCGAGAATTTGAGTGATTTAAAAGTTTCAAAAAATGAAATAATTGAAAACGTAGCTGAAAAGATTTTAACTCAAGAAAAATCAGTAGGTGTAACAGATGAAAATAATAAAATTGTTGGAACTGTTCAACCTTCAAAAATAATTCATACTGTTTTTGGAGGAAGAAAGAATAACGATTAAAATATGGAATTATTAAAAAAATATCCAAAATTATTTCAATGGTTGTTTTTATTAATTGTTTTTTTTGCTTTATGTTTTGCAATTGATGTTCCTGAAACCTACAAATTTATAAGAGGTCAAGCTGAATTTATTAAAGACCCAAATCAAAGTACTTACACTCTATTCGGCAAAGAAGTAAGATATTACGCATTTGATACACTTTGGAGATTACCTCCTTTACTTGGATGGTTGCCAATTTGGATAAATGACGCTTTATTTTTCTTATTAAATGAGTGGATGCCAATGGAATTTTGGAATGAAGACACTCAAGAATTTAAAACTCGACCATTAATACTACAAATAACAAGAAATATAACTGCATCTATGACATTTCTAATTGAATTAATTAGAGAAATTTTATTAGGAGGTGTTGAGACAGTTGTGGCATTTACTAGTTGGGACTGGATAGATAAAAATCCTTGGGCAGAACTACCAGGTTTACCGTGGACAATTGTTGCAGCAGGTGCTGCGATATTAGGTTACAAGCTTAGTGGCAAGGGCTTAGCTATATTTGCTGCCTTAGTAATGATTTACATTTCCGTATTTGGTCAATGGAAACCTTCAATGCAAACCTTATCTTTTATATTAGTGGCAGCGCCACTTTCTTTTATTTTTGGTTTGACTTTAGGTATTATGGCGTTCAAGAGCAAACGTGTTGAGAAAGCATTATATCCAATTCTTTTAGTAATGCAGACTATGCCACAGTATGCAGTTCTAGTTCCTGCAATGGTTCTCTTTGGAATTGGAGATCACGCCGCAGTTATTATAACAATGGTTGTTGCTATTCCGCCAATGATCTTATTAACTTTATTAGGTCTTAGAGCTGTACCTCCCGAAGTTATTGAGGCTGGGAAAATGAGTGGATGTAATAATTGGCAACTGATGACCAGAGTATTAATTCCAACCGCTAGAAGAGATATTTTAATTGGAGTAAACCAGGTCATTATGGTGTGTTTTTCTATGGCAGTTATTGCAGCTTTTATTGGTGCTAAAGGATTAGGATGGAATTTATTGTTAGCCTTAAACCAACTGAATATTGGATTAGCATTAGAAGCTGGTTTATGTATTAGCTTGATTGCAATTCTGTTAGACAAAATGTCCTTAGCTTGGGCAAATAAACAAGAAGACTATTTTGGTAATCTGACGTTTTTTCAACGTTATAAAAATACATTGTTTTTTGCTGGAGCAGTATTGATTGGAGTGGTACTTGCTTACATTGGTTCTTTTTATCTTAAAGATGGTTATAATTATTTATATGAGGTACCTCACAATAAAGGAATATCGACTGCAGATTTTTGGAATAAAGGTGTTGATTGGATTTGGGATACTTTTTTTCAAACTTTAAAAATATTTAACACTTGGTTAATAACAGAAGTTCTTCAACCAATGAGAGCTTTGTATCTAAGAATGCCAGCAGTTGCTACTTTAGTATTAGTTGTTGGAGCAGGCTATATTATTGGTGGAATTCGTTCAGCTTTTACAGTGGGTGCGTTAGCATTATTTATAGCTCTAAGTCCGTGGTGGGACAGAGCTTTAGTTACAACTTACATGGCAACTTTTGGGGTTATTATATCTTCTACAATCGGATTCGTTGTTGGAACTTTATGTCAACAAAACAAATATACTACAAATTTTATGTTGGCAGTCTGTGATATTTTTCAAACGTTTCCTTCATTTGTATACTTAATTCCAGTAATGATGCTTTTTGGAATTACTGATACATCAGTATTAATTGCAGTTATTATTTATGCAACTATACCTGCCACAAGGTACACTATTGAAGGATTAAGAAGTGTTCCAGCTGGCCTGCATGATGCAGCCACAATGTCAGGTGTAACTAAATTACAAAGATTATTCAAAATAGAACTTCCTTTAGCATTTCCTCATATGATGCTTGGTTTAAATCAAACAATCGTATTTGCTTTATTTATGGTAATTATAGGAGCATTTATTGGAACAGAAGATTTAGGACAATATATCTTAAAAGCTTTATCTGATAAAGCAGGTGGGGGAAAAGGATTAGTACTTGGTATTTGTGTTGCTTTTATAGGTTTGATATTTGATAATTTAATTCGAACTTGGGTAGAAAAAAGAAAAAAACATCTTGGCATAGATTAAAAATGAAAAAAATATTAGTCATTGGCGGTGGAGCAATGGGTTCAGCATTTACAATTCCTTGCTTAGAAAATAAAAATAAAGTTACTATTACAGAACCTTATAGTAAAATTTTTATTAAAGACTTATCTTCAAAAAAAAAATTTCATTCAAGTTTAGGAATAAACCTTCCAAAAGGTTTAAAATTTAGAAAATTTTCCACTGATTTATTGAAAGAAAAATTTGATTTAATTGTAATTGCTTTAAGCCTTTCAGGTATTGATTTTATTAGTAAAGAAATAAAAAAGTTAAAATTAAAAAATCCAATATTAGTACTTACTAAAGGATTAAAATACGAAAAAAAATATAATAAAATTCTAACGATCTCAGAACAATTAAAAAAGAATTATAATGGAATGAATATTTCAGTTTTAAAAGGTCCTTGTTTGGCCAAGGAATTAGCAAGAAAAAATCAAACAAGTGTAATTTTAGCCAATAAAAATATTAAAATAGCGAAACAAATAGGCAAGATGATTTCTACAAAATATTACGTTATAGAATTTTCTAACGATGTTATTGGTGTAGAAATATGTTCTGCAATAAAAAATATATATGCAATGATAATTGGAGCAGGCCAAAGTTTAAATACGTCATCAAGTTTATTTCAAAAATCAATAATTGAAATGAAATATCTAACTAAATATTTTAAAGGAAAAGAAGTATCAACTCTAGGGCTTGCAGGAGTAGGTGATTTATATGTTAGTGCTGCAGGAGGAAGAAATAGTAAAATGGGAAGTTATTTAGGAAAAGGATTTACATTTAAAAAAGCAAAAAAAAAATTTATGCCCAAAGATACAGTTGAAGGAGAACAACTTGCTAGAGAGATAGCACCATATATATTGAAAAAAATAAATAAAAAAAAAATTCCTTTGATGACCAATTTATTGAAAACTATCTTAAAAAATAAAAAATTAAATATAAGATTATAAATAAAATTTATTTTTTTGATTGATCTAAAAAAGTTTTTAAAGAGTCATCCATTGCTGTTGCCCATGGAGTGTGATGTATTGGTCCAACTGATCCAGTAACTGGTGAAGAAAATGACTTATTTCTGTATGTCATAATATCTTCTACTTTGTGATGCTCCCATTCTTTAAAATGTTTCCTAATCAATTCAAAATCAATTTTTGGATAATCAGATAACTCGTGCAATTCCTTAGTATATTCAGTTTGAAAATCTATCATCTGATCAGGATTTTCTAATTTTTCTTCCATAGCAACCCATTTATTTATATCTTTTTCAATGTCTGAACTATTTGGGAGTTTAATTTTATCCATTATTACATCTCTTGCATACCAAGCCTGGCAGTCAAACATATTAAACGTATGAAACTGATCTTGCATTCCCAAATAAAATAATCTGTGATTATTTTGCCAAACAACACCTTTATATAGTTTTGGTGGATACAATCTATTTCTAGTTTTTAATTTTAAGTCTTCAGTTAAAAAAGGGAAATGATGAAGATAACCAGAACATAAAATTATTGCATCAGCATCTTGCTTATGACCATCTTTGAAGATTGCTTTATTTCCATCTAGTTTGTCTAAATAATGAACTTCTTTTACTCCGCTAGGCCATTTAAATCCCATTGGGTTATGTCTATAGCCTATGGTTACACTTTTAGCTCCGTATTTGTGACATTGAAGGGCAACATCTTCAGCTGAATAACTACTTCCTAAAACAATAACATTTTTACCTCTGAATTCTTCTGCATCTCTAAAATCATGTGAATGTAATATTCTTCCCGGGAAAGATTTCATTCCTGGATATTCTGGAATAAATGGAACAGAGAAATGACCAGTAGAAACAACCATATAATCAAAAACATCTTTTAAAAATTTATCATTTTTTTTATCATGATAAGTAACTTCAAAATTATTTCCATTATGAACTACGCTAGAAACATTAGTGTTAAATCTTACTTTATTTTTTAGTTTACCTTTTTTAACTCTACCAATTATGTAGTCATATAAAGCTTCTCTTGGTGGAAAAGATGGAATGGGTTTTCCAAAATGTTCATCAAAGGAATAGTCGGCAAATTCTAAACACTCTTTAGGACCATTGGACCATAGATATCTATACATACTGTTAGGAACAGGATCACCATATTGATCAGATCCAGTTCTCCAACTATAATTCCACAATCCTCCCCAATCATCCTGTTTCTCAAAACAAACTATTTCAGGAATTTTTTCACCTTTTTTTTCGGCTTGTTCGAAAGCTCTTAGCATTGAAAGACCACAAGGTCCTGTTCCAATAATAGCTACTTTTGTCATTGAATTTTCCTCATTTAAACACAAATTTATAAATGTATTTTACTAACAAAAAAGTAAAAATTACAATAATATTTTATTATGAAAACTAATTGGAATTACCCCACTTCTGTATGGGTAGGAGAAGATAGAATTAAAGATTTATCAGAGGCCTGTAAAAATTTGAAAATTTCAAGCCCATTATTTGTAACAGATAAAGATCTTATAAATCTTGAAATGACTAAAACTATTATTTTAGAGGTTAAAAAAAAATTTACTAATTTAGCTATTTTTTCAAATTTTTCCGGAAACCCTATAGGAGAAAATGTAGAAGAAGGAGTTTTAGAATTTAAAAAAAATAAATGTGATGGAGTTATTGCTTTTGGAGGAGGTAGTGGGTTAGATGTTGGTAAAGCTATAGCTTTTATGTCGGCACAGTCTAGACCTATATGGGATTTCGAAGATATAGGAGATTACTGGAAAAGAGCAAATGAAAAAAATATTGCTCCAATTATTGCTGTTCCTACTACAGCTGGTACCGGATCGGAAACTGGACGTGCCTCAGCAATTATTAATAATAAAACAGGAATAAAAAAAATTATTTTTCATCCAAAATTTTTGCCTTCAGTTGTTATTTTAGATCCAGTTTTGACAGTTGACTTATCTCCAAGATTAACAGCTGCTACAGGAATGGATGCTTTAGCACATAACTTGGAAGCTTTTTGTGCACCCGGTTTTCATCCAATGGCAGACGGTATAGCTATCGAAGGAATGAAATTGATAAAAAAATCATTAATAAAAGCTGTAAATAATGGAAAAGATTTAGAGGCAAGAGCAGATTTATTAGCAGCAGCAAGCATGGGATCAACAGCTTTTCAAAAAGGTTTAGGTGCAATTCATTCTTTAAGTCATCCTGTAAATGCACAATTTAATGTTCATCATGGTTTATCAAATGCAATTTTTATGCCTTATGTTCTGACTTTTAATAAAGCTTTAATAGAAGATAGAATTATTTCAATTTGTGATTATCTTAATTTAGAAAAAAACTTTCAAAGTTTTTTAAACTGGGTCTTAGACTTAAGAAAGGAACTTAATATTCCACATAAACTTTCAGAAGTTATCGATGTAAAAAAAATTAATTTAGATAAATTATCAAAAATGGCTCTAGAAGACCCATCTACAGGCACTAATCCGAAGAAAATGACGATTGACGATATGAAAATTTTATACGAACATAGTATATCTGGGAAATTATTTTAATGAAGAATTTAAATTTATTAGTTGTCGAAGGAAATTTGCAAAAGGAGAATGAAAATTTTAAAAATTCAGGAATTCCAACTCATGCAGAAAGTTTAAAAGAAAGTCTTTCATATTACACTAACGATCTAAACATTGACGTGTTTAACCCATGTGCAGAAAAAAGTTTTGATAAAATATTACCTAATATTAAAAAATATCAGGGATTAATTTGGGGAGGTAGCAGCTTAAATATTTATAATGATTGTATTGAAATCCGAAGACAAATTTCTTTTATGAGAGAATGTTTTAAAAATATTAAAAATATTCTAGCAATATGCTGGGGAATGCAGGTTGCGGTTACAGCAGCAGGTGGTGAAGTTAAAAAATCATCCAATGGTGCTCATATCGGTATAGCTAAAGATATTGAAATTAATGAAAATGGTTTAAATCATCCATTGTATAAATCAAAAAATAAAAAATTTAATTCACCAGCTTTTAATTTTGATGAAGTAGTTACTTTGCCAAAAGGAGCAAACCATTTGGCATCAAATAAAATCAACAAAATACAAAGTATTCACTTTAAATCCGGAATAAGTGACGTGTGGGGTTTGCAGTATCACCCAGAAATCACATATCATAAAATGATTACTTTAATTAAATTTAGAAAAGATAGATTAATAAATGTAAGAAAATGTTTTAAAGATGAAAAGGAAATACAAGATCACATAAATTTTATTGAAGAAGAAATTAAAGTTTCAGAAAAAGATTCTAGAATGTTAGAGTTAAAAAATTGGTTAAATTATTTAAAATCTGCTGCTTAATTAAAATAACCCGTCAATCTCACCTTTATTATTTATTTTAATAGAATCTGCAGCAGGAACTCTTGGTAAACCCGGCATAGTCATGATTGACCCACAAATAACAACTATAAATTCAGCTCCAGAAGAGAGTCTTACTTCTCTAATTGGAATTTCATGACCCGAAGGCGCTCCTTTGAGTTTTGGATCAATCGAAAAACTGTACTGAGTTTTTGCTATACAAACTGGTAATTTTCCATAACCATTTTTTTCAAATTTTATCAGTTCTTCTTTAACTTTTTCATCTGCTGTAATTTTGCTGGCTTTATAAATTTCTTTAGCTATTGTTTCTATTTTATTCCACAAAGTTTCTTTTTCATTATATAAAAATTTAAAATTATTTTTTTTCGATTTTTTACATATTTCTACAACTTTTTTTGCTAAATCTTTTGTGCCTTTTCCACCATTTGCCCAATGAGTACATTCACTGACTTCTACATTCAACTTTTTACAAAAATCAGATATAATTTTAATTTCAGCTTTTGTATCTAAAACAAAATGATTTATAGCAACAACAGGGTTTATTCCAAATTTTTTGATATTATTTATATGTCTTTCAAGATTAACTAATCCTTTTTTTACGGCTTGTATATTTTCTTTTTTTAAATCTTCCTTTTCAACACCGCCGTGCATTTTTAAAGCTCTAACTGTAGCAACTATCACAACACAACTTGGTATTAGATTTGCTTTTCTACATTTAATATCTAAAAATTTTTCCGCACCAAGATCTGCACCAAAACCAGCTTCAGTTACTACGTAGTCTGATAGTTTTAAAGCTGATTTAGTTGCTATAACTGAATTACATCCGTGAGCTATATTTGCAAAAGGACCTCCATGAATAAAAGCTGGATTATTTTCTAAAGTTTGAGTTACATTTGGTCTTATTGCTTCTTTTAATAGCACAGTCATAGGGCCATGAGCATTTAAATCTTTCGCATAAACTGGTTTTCCATTTTTTCTGTAAGCAATAGTTATATTTCCAATTTTTTTTTCAAGGTCTTTTAAATTATTGGATAAACAAAATATAGCCATAACTTCAGAAGCTACCGTAATGTCAAAACCATCTTCTCTTGGAAAATTTTTAGACGCACCTTTTGTATTTATATTTATTGCCCTTAACGCACGATCATTCATATCCATAACTCTTTTCCAAACAATTTTTTTATCATCGATATCAAGTTTATTGCCCCAATAAATATGATTGTCTATTAATGCAGATAAAAGATTGTGAGCTGAAGTTATTGCATGAAAATCACCAGTAAAATGTAAATTTATTTGTTCCATTGGAACAACTTGAGAATAA
>Ga0315326_10002273_pt1 | contig 10283 bp, 9 predicted proteins | sample M180m32315metaG_FD_203457 | JGI IMG/M metagenome (GOLD analysis project Ga0315326, IMG submission 203457) | Ammonia-oxidizing marine archaeal communities from Monterey Bay, California, United States - M1 80m 32315 | ecosystem: Environmental > Aquatic > Marine > Coastal | place: USA: California... | reverse complement strand
CAATACTTTTCGATGTAGTAAGTCTAAAGAATCAAAGTTTGAGCATATTAGATCATATTTCATTAATTTACATGTCCACCTTATCTGAGCGTGAAATGAGACAGAGAATTGATGAAGAAATTCTTAGCGCAACACCTGAATTTTTAGAAGTAATTCAAAAATTTGATCAAAAAAACCAATTGAATTATTCTACAATTTATGAGATTTATTCTACAATCATTAATTCAGAAAAAACAATATCTGCAAAATCAAAACAAAAATAATCATTTTTGGTTTAAATGTGGGTTCCTCTAATTTTCAACATTAATGGTAGCTAAAATCAAAAAATCAAAAATTGTCTGTGTTTCTCATAGAGAGGATGCAGATGGTATAAGCTCTGCAGCATTAATTAAACAAGCATTTGGCGGCGAAACAATTCTTGTTGATTATCCTGGAATGATGGATAGTATGGAACCTCTAAGAACTGATCAAAAATTAAAAGAATTATACATCTGTGATGTTGGATTAAATAAAAAAAATGAATCTGATTTTGTTGAACTTTTAACACAATTAAGAAAGCGAAGTGTAAAAGTGGCATACATTGATCATCATGATCTTGATAAAAAAATTATAAAAAAATTAGAAAAAATCAAAGTTAAAGTCGTTCATGATACAAATGAATGTGCATCTGTTCAAGTTTACAATACATACAAAAATAAATTAAAAGATCATGCGGCATTCATTGCTGCATGTGCTGCAATAACTGATTATATGGAAGATCGACCACTTGGCTCTAAATTATTACAAATATTTGATAGACAATTTGCATTAATCAGTGCAACCGTAATGACATACAATATTGTTGGGCATCAAAAAGAACCTGATTATTTATTGTATTTGGTGGATGAACTTAGTGAATCAAAATATCCACATGAAATTCCAAACTCTTACGAATTTGCACAATTACAAGTTGATAAACTTGCTCAAATATTTTCAAAGGTGAAAAAAAATATGAAAGTAAAAAAGAATTTAGGTTATATGGAAATTACTGATTCTGGTGCAAGCGGTGCTGTAAACTTTGTACTTGGTTTATCTGGAAAAGATGTTGGTATTGCATACAAAGAACGCGTTGATTATGGTGTGTATGCTGTATCTGTTAGAGGTTCAAAACAATGTAAAATACATCTTGGAAAATTAATTAACAAAATAACTGCTGAAATTGGCGGTTCCGGCGGTGGTCATGATAAAGCATGTGGCGCATCAGTTCCAAAAGCAAAAATCTCAAAATTCATTAACGCAATCAATTCTGCATTGGAAAAATAGATTGTCAACTGAATCATTACGTAAAGATCATAAATTAATCGAAAAAGTATTACAGGCACTATCTGCCACAATCAAACTCCTAAAAGATGGAAAACAAATTCCTGAACAAATCTTACTTCCGACACTTGATTTCACTCAAAATTTCACTGATGTTTGTCATCATGGTAAAGAGGAGGAGGCATTATTTCCTGCACTTGAAAAATCTGGGATGCCTACATCTATGGGTCCGATACATATGATGTTAATTGAACATAAAAGAACTAAAGAAATTGCAGAACACATTGGCTTGGCATCAAAAAAGTATCTTAAAAATGGTGATTCCGCTTATTTGATAGAAACCTTGGAACTTTACGTTCAACATGTAACTGAACATTTGTGGAAAGAAAATAATAGATTATTCATGATGGCTGATACTCGACTAAACTCTACTTCAAATGAAATTGATAAGAATTTGGATGACATAGAAGAAAAAAAACTCATGGAATTAGGAAAAACTCGTTTACACTATGAATCTCTTGTAAATGAATTAGAAAAAAATGTATCTGAAATTAATTAGAAAATTCTACAATCATATCAATTTCCACTGTAGAGTTTAATGGAAGATTTGCTACTCCTACTGCAATTCTTGAATGTTTTGCCATATCTCCAAAAATTTCAACTAACAAATCTGATGCTGCATTGATTACCTTTGGCTGCTCTGCAAAATTAGGATTTGAATTAACAAATCCTGAAATTCTGACAAATTTTGTAATCTTATCGAGTGAGCCAAGATTTGTTTTTAATTGTGCTAGACCATTAATTATGCAAATTTTTGCTGCATCCCTTGCTGAATCTACTGATTGGTTTTCGGGCACCTTTCCTTGAAAAACTACTTTACCTTCTTTCATTGGAATCTGTCCTGAAACAAAAGCGAGATTTCCTGTGATGACTACTGGAATATAAGATCCTGCTGGACTAGGAGGTGTTGGAATCTCAATACCTAATTCTTTTAATCTCTCATCAATCATACACTTCATTGAAATTTGTATATTTAGTCCTATGCAGAATTATTCTAGGCGTCAACACTAATTTCAGTTGAATTAATTTCACTAAAATTCCGATAGCAGTTTACTCTAGCTAATACCTAGTCAAATCCTGATTGAATTTATCAGTGATATAACATGAGTATGGCACCACAAGAATTAGAAAAAAGCGCTAGCAAATATGCGGCAGCTGCAATAAGAGCTGATTCTCAAGGTGCTGCTGGAATGGCTATAACTGACTATCAAAATGCATCTGAAACTTTATTGAAATTAATACGACTTTATCCTACGAGTAGTCTAAATAAAATATACAAACAAAGTTATCAAAAATACCAAGAACGTATTCAAGCATTACGTGATAGTAATGGTACAGATATTGCACCTGCAGTAGATCCTAATGCATCTCCTGAAGAACAAAAAAAGGCTTTGGCTAGAGCCCAACCTCATAAAGATGATGGTAATGACCTTGAAGATCTAGTTATGAGAGAAAAACCTGATGTAAAATGGTCTGAGGTAATTGGATTAGATGATGCAAAAGGGGCATTACGTGAATCAATCGTATATCCTAGTAAAAGGCCTGACTTATTTCCATTAGGTTGGCCACGTGGAATGTTATTGTATGGTCCTCCAGGAACTGGAAAAACAATGCTTGCAGCAGCAACTGCAAATGAACTGGATGGTTATTTCATTAATGTTGATGCTGCATCAATGATGAGCAAATGGCTTGGTGAGGCAGAAAAAAATGTATCAAAATTATTCAATATGGCACGAAAGTATAATGAAAAAGAAGGTAAACCTGTAATCTTATTCATTGATGAAGTTGATTCTCTTCTTGGAGATAGAAGTAGTGAGGTTGGTGGTGAAATTAGAGCAAAAAATCAATTCCTTTCTGAATTAGATGGTGTTAATGGAAAAGGTAAAGATACTATGATGTATGTAATTGGTGCAACTAACAAACCTTGGAGTTTAGATGAACCATTTCTAAGACGATTCCAAAAAAGAATCTATGTATCACTTCCAGCAATGGATGCAAGAAATAAACTATTTGAACAATATACTGCTCCTCTAAAAAAATCCACCCGATTTAATCTGGCTAGTCTTGCAAAACAATTTGATGGATACAGCGCAAGTGACATAAAAGATGTATGCCAAGGTGCACAACTATTAGTTGTAAATGAATTATTCCGATCTGTTAATTATCATGAACCTGTTGATGGTGAACCGGCACAAGACCCTCGTGAATTAACAATGGCTGATTTCAAAGACATCAAAGCAAGAAGAAAACCAAGTGTTTCTACAGAAAATATCCGTGCATATCATAAATGGAGCGAATCTTTCGGTGCACTCTGATCGGTTTTTAGACCGATCAACAAAGAAGCTTTTAAATCCTGATTCTAAGAGACTTGTAGAGGGTCACAATAACTACAAAGAAATCCAAGCATGCAAATAAGTTTGGGAAGCTGATCCTTTCTGACGGAACCATTTTAGACGGAATGGGTTTTGGCTATTCTACTACTGTTTTTGGTGAAATTGTCTTCAATACAGGCATGGTTGGCTATACTGAGGCTCTAACCGATCCCTCATACAATGGTCAAATTCTTACACTAACATATCCCTTAGTTGGAAATTATGGTGTTCCAGATTCAACTCAAGTCGATAAGGATGGAATTTCTAAATTCTTTGAATCTGATATGATGCAAATTCGAGGTCTAGTAGTCCATGAACTGTCTCAAACTGCAAGTCATTGGAATTTGAAAATAACTCTGGATGAATGGATGTATAATGAAAAAGTTCCAGGTATATCTGGACTTGATACTAGGTCAATCACAAAGAAGCTTAGGAGCAGTGGTGTAATGATGGCTGCTCTTGTAGTATCTGATAAGGAAATTAATGTTGAAGAAGTCAAAAAAGAACTCGCTAAAATTACAACTTATACATCTGAAAAATTTATGGATATTGTATCAACTAAAGAGGAAAAAGTTTACGGTGATGATAATCAATCAGTTGTAGTTATTGATACTGGTGCAAAAAATGCAATTGTTAGAAATATTCGAGAACTAGGATACAAGGCAATAGTTGTACCTTGGAATACTTCTTTTGATAAGGTAATGTCACACAATCCAAAGGGAGTTGTTTTGAGTAGTGGTCCTGGTGATCCACAAAATTGTCCTGAAACTATTGATACGGCAAAAAAATTAATTGAACATAATATTCCTACTTTAGGTATTTGTTTGGGTGCACAAATTATTGGTATTGCTGGAAATACTGAAACTTACAAATTAAAGTATGGACATCGTGGACAAAATAAACCTTGTATAAATTTAGAAACAAATCAAGTTTATGTTACCAGTCAAAATCATGGTTATGGGATCAAACCTGAATCTTTAGAAAAATCTGATTTTAAATTATGGTTTTCAAATGCTGATGATAACACAGTAGAGGGCATAAAACATAAAACTAAAAATTGTATTGCTGTACAATTCCATCCTGAAGCTGCTCCAGGTCCTTTTGATTGTAAATACATTTTTGATGAATTAAAAAAACTGATGGAGAAATAAATAATGCCAAAAAATGAATCACTAAAGAAAATTCTTGTGCTTGGAAGTGGTGCAATAAAAATTGGAGAAGCAGGTGAATTTGACTATTCTGGAAGTCAATGTTTGAAAGCAATACATGAAGATGGAATCAAAAGTGTTCTCATAAATCCCAATATTGCTACAATTCAAACGGATACTAGATTTGCAGACCAAGTTTACCTTTTACCTGTAACCCCAAACTATGTGGAATCTATTATTGAAAAAGAAAGACCAGACGGTGTAATGTTGGCATATGGTGGACAAACTGCATTAAATTGTGGCGTCAAATTAGAGGATGCTGGAATTTTTAAAAAATACGATGTTAAAGTACTTGGAACTCAAATAGAGGGAATCAAAAATACCGAAGATAGGCAGCTTTTCAAGGATTCAATGAAAGAGGCAGGTGTTCCTGTGCTTAAAAGTAGAACTGTCACAAATTTTGTGGATGCAAAAAAGACTGCCGAAGAATTATCCTATCCTGTAATAGTTAGAGTTGCGTATACTCTTGGTGGTAGAGGAGGTGGAATTGCTCATAATGAAATTGAACTACACGAAATTGTGGAACGTGGAATTAAGGCAAGTCTTGTAGGCCAAGTTCTAGTTGAAGAATACATAGGACACTGGAAGCAAATTGAATATGAGGTTATGCAAGACTATGATGGAAATAATGTAATTGTTTGTAACATGGAAAATGTCCTTTCTATGAAAGTTCATACTGGTGATAATATTGTAGTTGCTCCATCTCAGACAATTAACAATAATGAATACCACATGTTACGTACCGCGGCATTACGTGCTACAAAGCATGTTGGAATTGTTGGTGAATGTAACATTCAGTATGCATTAGATGCTGATTCTGATAGATATGTTGCAATTGAAATTAATCCTCGTCTTTCACGTTCTTCAGCTCTTGCTAGCAAGGCAACTGGTTATCCACTAGCATACATGTCTGCAAAGATTGGATTGGGATATAATTTATCTGAATTAGTAAATAGAATTACAAAAAGTACAACCGCTTGCTTTGAACCTTCTCTTGATTATATTGTATGCAAACATCCTAGATGGGATTTCTCAAAATTTGAACTTGCTAATCGTAAACTGGGAGTAACAATGAAATCTGTTGGTGAAGTAATGGCTGTTGGCAGAACCTTTGAAGAATCATTACAAAAAGCAATTCGAATGCTTGACATCGGAAATGATGGATTAGTCTTAAATCGTTCAAATGGTGAAAAAATTTCCGAAGAAGAACTTGAATACAAACTTTCACATCATGATGATCAAATATTGTATAATGTCGCAATTGCATTAAAGATGGGAATAACTGTTGACAGAATATATGAGTTATCTGCAATTGATCCTTGGTTTATTGAAAAGATTCAAAACATTGTAAACACTGAATCAAAACTCAAAGAATCTGAACTAAATGAATCTGTAATGAGAGAATCAAAAAAGATGGGATTTTCTGATAATCAAATTGCACGTGTAAAAGAAAAAACTCCTGATGAAGTACGTGAAATTCGAAAAAACTTTGGAATTATTCCTGCTGTAAAACAAATTGATACTTTGGCTGCTGAATGGCCTGCAGTCACAAATTATCTTTATCTAACTTATGGTGGAAATTCTAATGATATCAAAGTCTCTCCAGATGAAAAAGGAATAGTTGTAGTTGGTGCAGGTCCTTATAGAATTGGAAGTAGCGTTGAATTTGATTGGGGAACTGTGAATATGGTGTGGGGTCTTCAAGAAAATGGCGAAAAAAATGTCTCTGTTGTAAATTGTAATCCTGAAACTGTATCTACTGATTATGATATTTGTACACGATTGTACTTTGAAGAACTAACTCAAGAGAGGCTACTTGATATCGCTGAATTTGAAAATCCTAAAGGAATAATCACCTGTGTTGGTGGACAGACAGCAAATAATCTGACTCCTGGTCTTGCACAACGTGGAATCAATATCATGGGTACAAGTGCAATTGATGTTGACAGAGCTGAAGACCGTTCAAAGTTTAGTGCAGAATTGGATAAACTTCACATCCAGCAGCCAAAATGGCAAGCATTTTCAAATCTAATTGAAGCGAGAACCTTTGCACAAGATGTAGGCTTTCCTGTAATTGTTAGACCCTCCTATGTTTTGTCTGGTGCTGCAATGAAAGTTGTATGGTCGCAAGATGAGCTTAAAACTTATGTGAAAGAAGCTACAGATGTTTCTCCGGATCATCCAGTTGTAATATCAAAATTCATGTTAGATTCGCTTGAAGTTGATGTTGATGGAATTAGTAATGGAAAACAGGTAGTTATTGGTGCAATAGTAGAACATATTGATTCTGCTGGAGTTCACTCTGGAGATGCAATGATGTGTATTCCACCGTGGCGTCTTAATAATAAAATAATTGAAACAATTAATGATTACACAAAAAAAATTGCATTAACATTTAATGTTAAAGGCCCATTCAATTTACAATTTCTTATTAACAATGATCATGTCTATGTAATTGAACTTAACATACGTGCATCTCGTTCAATGCCTTTTGTATCAAAATTAGTAAAAACTAATCTTATTGCACTTGCTTCTAAAGCAATTTTAGATAAACCACTTCCACATGTACCTGAAAATAAATGGCAAAAAATTCCCAATTATGGAATTAAAGTTCCACAATTTTCATTTATGCAATTAGATGGTGCAGATATTGCACTGGGTGTAGAGATGCAATCTACAGGTGAAGCTGCATGTTTTGGAAATAGTTTCTATGATGCATTATCAAAAGGTTTAACATCTGTCGGTTACAATTTGCCTGATAAAGGAACTGCTTTAGTTACTGCTGGAGGTTCACAAAATAAAGAAAAACTATTGCCTTCAATTGCTAAACTTAAACAACTGGGATTCAAGATATTGGCAACAGAACATACTGCTGAATTCTTTGAAGAAAAAGTTGGAGATATTGAAATTGTACACAAAATTTCAGAGCCAGAACGTAAACCAAACATTTCTGATCTACTTTATGAGAAAAAAATTGATTTCATTATAAATATTCCAAGCACCCTATCTCTGGAAAAATATGTTGGAATGCTAGATGATGAATATCAAATTAGACGAAAAGCTCTGGAATTGGGAATTCCAGTACTTACTACAATTGAGTTAGCTGATTCTTTTGTGAAAACGTTAGAGTGGTTACAAAATAATGAGACTACAAAAGATCCTATCGAACCATACGACATTCTTGAATAATATTTCAAAAAATCACTCATAAAATCTGGTTGATTATTGACTCATTTCCAATTATTGTACCATCTAATGTCAAAATTTTTGCCATTTTGGAATCTTTAATTTTTTCAACTATTGGGGAGATTGATTTTTTATAATATTTTTTTTCAGTTGCATAAAAGTATGGATTAAACGAAGGAACTATTGTGATGTTAAGTTCACCTCTTGTAGACGGGAAAATTTTTGATTTATCGGTTTTGATTGAAATCCAAATTCTTTCTCCATTGAGTAATGAATTCTTATCGAAATAAACGGGATGAATATGTCCCATGATTATATTATTAACACTTGAATAATTTTTTGATGGCATCGTATGACCATGTGTCAATAAAACATCGTCAATAATCATTCCTTTTGAACTAATTACTGTAACATCACTTGGAATTAATTTATCAATATTTGAATCATGATTCCCTGGAATCAAAATCATTTCTAATGAATTTTTTACCTCTTCAAAAAAATATGGTACATCCTTCCATTCTGAATTTGTTATAGATTGAATACTTGATTTTACATCTCCTAGTAGAATTAATGTATCTGGATTTTCTTTTTTAATGATTTTTGTAATATTTAAAATAATTTCATTAACTGATGAATTTTTTCTAACTGTATTTTTATTTGATGAAAATTTATGCTCAAATCCAATATGAAGATCAGATATCACTAGATTCTTTTTCTTCTCTTCTACGATTAATGCAGGTTCGGAATCAATTATTCTTGTAGTTACCATCAAGATTATACGCTTGTCTTAGATTAATTCCTTATGTCTACGAAACAAGACCGAATTGACTCTATAATTGATGAAAAACGTGTAAAACTACATCTATTCAATCCAAGTAAACGAAAAATTTGGACCGTTGTTGGTAAGACTAAAGAACATTGGCTTGATCCTGAATCTAAATTTTGTTCTTGTTCTGGATATTATTTCGGCATGATAAAAAATAAAAATCCTTGCTACCATTTGGAATCAATCTACAAAGCAGAAAAAGAAAATAAATTTGAAATTACCGAATTCATGGATGATGAATACGAATCATTCATTTCTGGAATCATTAGCGATTTGTAATCTATTCTAACTTAATCTCAAAAAGATCTTCTTTTGAAACGCCTTTCCAAACACCAATCATTCCTTCAGGTTCACATTCTTCTACTACTGTGATTTTCTGAACTTTGATATGGTCTGGGTTTGGTCCTGGTGGCCACAATTGTACCATGTAGTCTCCAACTTCTCCTGCTTGTTTTGGATTACCCATAATTGCGTTTTCTTTTTGAAATCCATTACTTGCTAATGAATTCAGCATTTTTTCATGTAAGTCCATTCTTCCGTGAAGAAAGAGATAGGCTTTCTTACTAGAATCTATATCTGCCATACTTTGACTCAGTAAATTCCGCAAATAAATCTAGATCGGCGAAAAGCATTAGATATTTAAAATACCTGTAAAAATCATGAATATGGCTGGTGTAGATAAATTTGGAGTAATCTTTTCAGTTGCATTTGTAGCTGCTATGATTATCATTATGGCTACTGTTCTACAAACTGATAATACCTTTACAGCATCAACCGACTCAACTCCAACTCAAACATATTCTCCACCTCCAACTCAAACATATTCTCCACCTCCAACACCTCAAGCTGCACCTCAAACCTCATCAAGTGACAACTTGAAATACACAATCCGTGGCGGTATAGTTGATTCAGTTTCTCCAGATGAAAATCATAATGCAGTAAAAATTATGATGGACTCTAGATTAGATGGACAAATAACAATTACACTTACTTCTGATTCAGTTACTCCATTTGACGATGGAACATACTTTGTAACCATTGATGGTGAAGAAGTTGAATTTACTCAAGTAGGAAAAAGATTAACAATTGACTTTATGGCAAACTCACAAAAAATTATGATTTACGGTGAAGGTTACAAATCCGGTGGACATGATATGAGTTCTATGGGTCATTCTGATGATTCAAAAGAACATGAAGCAATGATGGCAGCAGACAAAGCAGCAGCCGCTAAAGCCGCAGCAGACAAAGCAGCAGCCGCTAAAGCCGCAGCAGACAAAGCAGCAGCCGCTAAAGCCGCAGCAGACAAAGCAGCAGCAGCTAAAGACGCAGCAG
>Ga0315326_10002272_pt1 | contig 10290 bp, 7 predicted proteins | sample M180m32315metaG_FD_203457 | JGI IMG/M metagenome (GOLD analysis project Ga0315326, IMG submission 203457) | Ammonia-oxidizing marine archaeal communities from Monterey Bay, California, United States - M1 80m 32315 | ecosystem: Environmental > Aquatic > Marine > Coastal | place: USA: California... | reverse complement strand
TCCTTTCAGAGGATCTTTTATATTTTGTTCAACTATTTCTATAATTCCCTCATCGGATTCAATCAACAATTTACATCCACTTAATTGTTCAAGTTTTTTCTTTGTTTTACCCTTAGGGCCTATGACAGCCCCCACTCTAGCCAATGGTACTTTCAGATAGTTCATTAATTAAAAATCTCCTTTTTTAGATTAGGAATTTGTTTTTTCCAATATCTATGCATGTTTTTCATATCTCTCTCGTGTAATTCTTTGTACAAAGGGTGTCCATTAGGAACAGCTTGTCCTACATCTATAATATAAGGTTTTTCTCTTACATTTAGTATGTTGTATTCACTAAGATCACCATGACTTAATTTATTTGTGCGGTATAATTTAATGGAATTTAATAACTCGTTTAGAAATTCCTTTGGTTTCTCAGGTATTAATTCTTTGATTGTTGGATATGGCCTGTATCTCCAACCCATGTATTGCATTACAACAATATTTTTATGAACATGAAATGGTTTTGGTACTTTTGCTCCACAGGAGTGCATTGAATGTAAATTTTTATATTCTTTTTGTGCCCAAGTAAATACTCTTTCACGGTGGCTATTTCCACTACTTTTAAATCTTGGATCTCCATCAATATATTTTTCAAGTTTTCGAAAAGTAGCAGTATTTTGTCTGTAAATTTTAACAGCTCTATTTCGCCCATCAAATGTTTTAGCTCTAAAAACATTAGCTTCTTTGCCAGTAGCAATAATATTTTCTAATGTAGAAATTATTCCCCTGCTAAACATCTGTTGAATATTTTTCAATGTATTTTCATCAAATACATCATCGATTGTTTTTCTTCCGTCTCTATCTTTAGATTGAATAGTACGGTTAACATTCCAATCTAATTTTTCAATATTAGTTTCCATTATCAGTAAATATCTAGTATTTCCGGTATTTTACCTAATCGTTTCAAATTTGATGTTTGAGTAGGAGTATATCTAAACTTTACATCAGCTTTGCTATCTTGAAATGACCAAGGAACTACAATCAGCAAGTCATTCTCTCTCACCCACATTCTTCTTCTTAGTTTTCCAGGAATACGTCCCATTCGTCTTTCACCATCTTCACAAATTAACTGTAATCTTGAACCTCCTTGGAAAGTTTCAGCCACAGCAAATATTTCACCTTTAGGTCTATATGGTAATTTTACTCTTAAATTAGCTTGGTCAGGAGGGGGTTGATTTTTCTTTGATTTTTTACCTTTTTTTTTCTTAGGAGCTATAGTTTTCTTATTTGTATCTTTTTTGTTTTCTTCAACCTTTTCAGTATTTTTTTCTTCAGAGACTTTCTCTTCCAAATTTACTTTTTCATCTTCTTTTTCTGACGATGCCACATTGGTGTTCTATGCACTTCCCATATAAGATTGCCGCCCGAGTTCTTATGGCACCCTTCCTAATTAAGTTATAATGAGTCTACGTAGAACTCCACTTTCTACTCACCATAGGGCACTCGGAGCTAAAATGGTTGATTTTGCAGGATGGGAAATGCCAATACAATACAGTAGCATAATATCAGAGCATAAATCAGTTAGAGAGAATGTAGGCATTTTTGATGTTTCTCATATGGGTCAAATATTCGTAAAAGGTCCAGATTCAGTGAAATTTCTTTCTTATGTTACAACTTGGGATATGGAACGGCAAAAGGATGGGGACTGTAGATATTGTCATATATTAAATGAAAAAGGTCACATAATTGATGATACTATAGTCTATACAATTGCTGCAGATGAATATTTGTTGGTTCCTAATGCTTCAAAAATAAATAAAATAGTAGATTGGCTTCTGAATAATTCAGATGATTTTGATGTGACAATCAAGGATTTATCAGATATTTATTTTTGTTTAGCACTCCAAGGGCCTGAAGCTCCTAGGTTATTGGGACAACATCTCAATACCTCAGTAAATTCTTTTCAATTAAAAATATTAGATGATATTATTGTAAGTGGAACTGGTTATACTGGCGAACTAGGTTGTGAAATAATAGGTCCATTAGACAAACTTGAATTTCACTGGGAAGCCTTAGTGGATATGGGTGCAATTCCCATAGGCTTGGGTGCACGTGACACTTTACGTTTAGAAAAGGGATATCTTTTGTCAGGTCAAGATTTCAAGGGAACTGAATCTACATTAGAAACAAATTATGCTTGGGTCATTGACTGGGATCATGATTTTATTGGACGTGAGGCTCTTGTATCTCAAAAGCAAAATAAATATTCGAAATTATCTGGTATTTTGTTAGAAGATAGAGGTGTTTTAAGACCAGGTTGTTCAGTATTTTATAATGATAATAAGATTTCGGAACTTACGAGTGGTTCTTTATCTCCAATACTTAAAAAAGGAATTGGATTGGCATATATGGACTTGGATATTGATTCAAAAATAACTGTAGAAGTGCGCGGTAAGCACTTAAATGGACGTGTAGTGAGAACGCCATTCCTATGAGTGAAGTTCCAGATAATTTGTCGTATACTAAGGATCATGAGTGGATGCTTGTTAAAGACGACGGTAAGGTAAGAATAGGCATTACAGATCATGCACAAGATGCATTGTCTGATGTGGTTTTTGTAGAATTGCCAGAAATCGGCTCAAAATTTTCAGAAGGTGATGCTATGGCTGTGGCTGAATCAGTTAAGGCTGCAAGTGATATTTATGCACCAGTTTCAGGTGAAATAGTTGAAGTCAATGATAAATTAGAAGAATCTCCTGAGTTGATTAATGAGTCTCCTTATGATTTTGGTTGGATGGTAGTTATGATTCCAGATAATAAATTGAACAATACTCTTGATTCTAAATCATATCGGGAATTAATTGATTAAGCACCTTAAGGTAGTTGAAACTCAAGCCCAGAAAGCTAAAATTTTTTTAGAGGATTGTAATGCTCTAAATGACGATTTTTTACCTATTAAGAAAGATGGTTTTGTTTTTTGGCCACTAAATTTTGAAGTGGAAGGAGAAATCATTGAGTGTGAGGGTTTATTATCAAATCGTATCTCTCGAGATTATCGTTTGAAACTTCCTTCAGAGTTGAGAGATCTTGCCCCTAGGGCTTTTGATATATTTGGAAGTATAGCCATAATAAAATTGACTGAAGAGTCTATGGAATATTCAGACATAATATCTAAGTCTTTATTAGATTCCAATCCAAATATAGATAGAGTTGCACTAGATATGGGAGTTAAAGGAGAGTTTCGTGTCAGAGAGTTGTCTATGATTCAGGGAGAGCCAAATTTTGTAGCAACTCATAAAGAAAATGGTTTGAAGATAAAATTAGATGTGTCTAAAGTCTATTTTTCACCTCGTTTAGCTATGGAACGTAAACGTATTGTTGATATTGCTGCCGTAGGTGAATCAGTTCTAGATGCCTTTGCAGGGGCTTGCCCATTTTCAGTTGGATTGGCTAAGAAGGGTTGTAAGCTTACATCAGTAGATTCTAATCCCGAAGCTGAAAAATGGTCACATGAAAATTTTGCCTTAAATGGTGTTAATCGATCAGATTATAGATTCATTATTTCTAAGATAGAAGATACAATTCAGGATTTAGATATGTATGATCGTATAATAATGAATAATCCAACAAATCCCTTACCTTATCTTGAAGGTTTGAGTTTTTTGTTGAAACCAGGGGGTTTTATTCATCTATACAAAATAGTAGAAAAAGATGAAGAATTTGAGATTGAGAATTATCTAAGTTCTGAGTTCAAATGTTTTTCAAAAAGGGTAGTTCATCCATATTCTCCACGAAGCTCAATGATGGCTTTTGATATAACTCGAGCTGTTTCTAATGTCCGAAATACAAACCAGTAAGTTTTTATATAAGTTTAGTGAAAACTGGGATTTCTTTTATTAAGACCACGCGGATGACAGTAGACTGTTTCTGCCCCGGTAGAGATAGTATTAGGACAAAACGCGAAGGTGTGCAAAAAATGAACGTAAACGTAGCAGAGTCATCCTCCCTCTCTGGGAAAATGACCGCAATACTCGTCGTAGTGTTGTTCGCATTCAGTAGTTTCACTATGAGTGCTTCAGCAATATCTGACGATGAACAAGACAGCGAAGACGCCAATGGGATAACCCTTGGTGAAGCAATAGAATCGGAATCACAAGGTGTAGTTGAGGCAATCTCTGAACTCAATACAGTTTTTCCAGGGCAAGAATCAGTATTAGTTATGCCGATGGAAGATGGTAGTTTTGCTCCAGCTAAACAAGCAGCAGGAGATGCCAAAGTATTGATTGTAGATGATGACGGCGAAAATTGGATGTCAGGCCCTTGGCTTGAAGCATCTCATATCGCTACAGCTTTGAATGATGGTGGATATTCATACGATGTTTTCCGTGCAGGAAGATGGGGTGGAACTGCCAAAGAATTACCTAGTGGAGATGCTGGGTTATCATTAGTGGATGATTATGAATTGATCATTTGGTATGGTGGATGGAATACACAAATAATGTCTAGTTCCGAAACTAGTGTTTTAGAAGCTTATTTAGATGGTGATAATGGCCCTGATGATGATTTTTCTACAACAAATAGAAATATTTTTGTTTCTACACAAATGAGTGATTGGTTTGATGCAAATAATGGAAATTTCCAAAATCAGTATATGCATTCAGATACCTATTATTCATCATATATTGTTGTAGATGGAACTTCAAACCCAATGAAGGGTGTTGAAAATTCTATTTTTGAAGAAAAAGAATATGCAACTGATACAGCAGGTACTCATTATCTTGACAGACCTTGTGGTAACAAGCCGTTTGATGACACTGCAACCGGAGCTTTCTGGATGGATGCACGTAAGAATGCAGCAGATGGTCACGAATATCATGCAGTTCAATTCCCTGTAGATGGATATATTGGTCCACAAACACACAAAGCTTTCATGTTTGCAGATGAAATTGGAGTATTCAATAAAAGATCAGACAGAGCAGATTTATTTGCAACCGTTCTTTCATGGATGGGTGTAACTAAAGAACAAACTCAGAATGTTGACATAGGTATTGGAGGAGTGGACATTCCTAACCACGTACAATACTGGCGTTCAGTTGAATCTATGGTACCTGTAGACATTCGAATAACAGTAACAAATTACGGTATGCTTCCTCAGAGTAGCACAGCTGTTGCATTAAAATTAAAGAATCAATTTGGTCAAGTTCTGTTTGACAGTACATTTGACACTAGGGCTTTCCCAGAAGGACACGAGATGCACATCTCTGATTCAATTCAAAATGGCGACAGTGTTGTATTTACTTTTAACAGAACAAATGATCGTCATCAACGTATATATGATGGTAATGACCCAAATAAGGCAAGGCACGTAATTTTCACTAGTGCTGGTATGGATAGGCTTTCAGCACAAGTCATGCATACTGGTGATCAAGGTGTAGCAAATAATTATGTACAAGCTGACGTTGGTGTAGGTAAGTGGATTGAGAATGGTGAAGCACCTGAAGATGAAATTGGTCCGTCTATTACTTTCGGAGATACTGATGACAACGGAGCAAGTAGTTTAGATCACGTTAATTTCCACCGTACTAGCAGTTATGATTGGGATGCAGATGGTTGTGGTTGGTACGAAGGTGCCGCCGATGATTGTGCAGACAATGGTGGAACTTTGAACAAAACTAAAGGTGGTGTTTATCACGAAGGTAAATCAGCTTTAGGTATGTTTGCAGCAAATGGTTGGACAAAATCAACTGGAAATCCAGATAATTGTGTCGCAGGTTCAGGAATGAAAGATGATGCAGACTGTCCAAAATTCACAATGGAACCTAATCAGGATGATTATTTCGTATCACCTCCTATGGATTTGAGTGCTATGGAAGAAGTTGTAATTGGTATGTTGTTTACAGGTTGTATGGAATCTGGAGATAATTTCCGTATGCAAATTTCAAACGATGGAGTACAATGGACTAATTTGATTTCTTATTCTGGATTCTGTCCAGGTGAAGGTTCATGGTATCTATGGGGTGGAGGTAATGCAAAGTATCAGGGATATACTCTAGGAAGTGATTTCTATGGTAATGATGATAATGATGCAGTTTACTGGAGAGTTATGGCCGATGCAGACAGTGACCAGGTTACAGAAGGTAGCCGACCTTATGCAGGTTGGTTCATAGATGAGATTGTTTTCCGTGGAACTGAAAAAATCACAAGAGATGTTGCTGTAGGTGACATTTCAGTCCGTGAAGGTGCTAACATGATTGTTAAAGATTCAGAAGGTAACAGTTTATTCAGAGAAATTAACGCTACAGTTGTAAATGCTGGAGAAGCAGGTTGGACTGATTTATCAGTTTCAATTTCTGTAACTAATTTACAAGGTGAAGAAATGTCAATGCATCTTGATGAAACTCAACCAACTATTCCTAATCTAGATGGAGAATCAACATATGGTGACATAACACCAGGAGGAGGTAATGAAGATCAGAAGGAATTATTCTCATTATTTAGAACTCCGGGTGCAAATACATATTATGCTGAAGTGGAGGTATTAGTTCCGGCAGGTAAGGATTTCTTCCCATGGAATAACTCTATGACCTATACTTTCAGAGTTTTCGATACTTTCTTCGCAGATAATGTTGATAGTCCAGCAGATCGTTCAGTATATCAATATACTAAGGCAGATAGACTATCTACTACAGCTAATACTTGGAAGGAACGAGACGTAGACAGTAATGCATATTCAGGACAATATGTCTGGCAGTATGCTAAAGAAACTGGTTATAGTATGGCAAATCCAACTACAGCTGCAGGTTCAGATGATAGTTTGATTACACAAGATGAATATGATAGAGATGGGGCAAGTACTACATTCACAACTGATGTTAATGTTGATTTACGAGCTGCTTTCAAACCAATTTTATCTTTTGCAATTAAATGGGATTTAGCTGCAGGTGACAGATTAGAAGTTAGAGGTGCTACTGATTTTGATAGTACTCAAGCAGTAACTTCAGGAACTTGGACTGTCTTAGAAACTTACGAAGATGATTGTAATTGTAATTGGGAAGGCAATGATAATTGGGTTGTTGAAGAATTAAGCCTTGAAGACTTTGAAGGTTACCAAACTTGGATTGATTTCCGAGTTGTAACTCCAAATGGAGGAGGTAAAGGTGTAATGCTGGATGATATCATGGTAATTGGTAACGAGTACCGAAATAATTTCGATATTACAAGTGTAGTAACTGACCGATATTCTGCTTCTGGAGAAGAACATGACTTGGCTGTTACAGTTAAGGGAATTGGTCTAAGAGCACAAGTAGGAGTAACTGTCTATGCACAGATGCTTGATTCTAATGGCATACGTGTATGGCCTGCAGATCGAACATTTAACTTCTTCCAGGTTCCAGATAATTATGATCCCGATGAAAATAGTGTCGTTGGATTGGAAAAAGGTCAAGAGTTTACAGTGGATCCATCAACAGCTGGTGTTGATTGGGTATGGGGTGCAGGACTTGGTCCGGGTATCTATACTCTCAAGATTCATGCATTGAGACCTGATGAAGTTCAAATTCCAGACGAAAACCGTGCTAATAATTTCAAAACAGTAACAATTGTTTTGGGTGCAGCACTTTTATCTGGAGATGAAGAAAACTGGAATCTCGGAAATGGCTGGTCAACTGGCTCCTACATCTGGGATGGTAATAACGATGGTTCATTAACTTCTGACGAATTCGATGTTTGGAATAGTCAACCTTTCTTAGTTGTTGAAGCTGAATATGATTTAACCGATGCTTATGTTAAAGCACAAGTTAGAACTGGTTCTAGTGGTTCTTGGTATGATGTTGAGTGGAGAGCAGTTGATGAATTATCAACACTATACTCTATACCTGGTGCAAACTATACAGTATTACCAGACCGATGGTCTGGATCAAGTAGTTTTGATAACTCTACAAGCCAGACTTTCTTTGCAGATTTAGGTTCAGTTAAAGAAATAGGCGATGGTTCAGGTAGACTTCAGGATCAATACATCCGCGGAACAATGCAGATTAGATTGACTGGAACTAACACTGGCGGTGGAGGAATGTTCACAGCTTTCTATCCTTCTGTATTTGGTCTAGATGACTATTCAGTAGATGTAAAGTCCATTTCACCAAGTACTCAGAATGGAGTGCCATCTTCTTTCACAGAATCAAAGAGAACCTATACTGTAAAAGTCAATAATTATGGAGCCGCTTCTGACGCAGGAGTTGTTGATTTTGTAATTACTGCACCAGTTAGTGCTTTTGTTGTATTGGAAGATGGAACACAGGCAGTAATGGATTCAGTTATTCAATCAGGTCCGTTTACTCGTGTAGCAATTAAATCAGTTGCTGGTGGTCTATGGGGCAATGGTAGAGATGATCCTAATCTTGGTGACCAAACTGCATATCTTACAGAGAGTGGTGATGTGATATGGCCTAGTGGTCAAACAGAAAGTTATCAAAAGAGAGTATTAGATGCAGATGGTGTAGCAATAGCAGAAGGTGCTGGAGCTAAGACTGGTTGGGATATATTTAATCCAACTAAATCTGCTTGGGGTACTGATAAACCAATGGAACCTGATGCAGCAGATATGATTGCACCTGGTGCAGTATCTACAGTACCAATTGAAGTTACAATTGGTTATGCAGATTGGGTAATGCCAGGAACTTGGAGTATCCAAGCTGATGCAAGATCTTGGTCAGATTATGAAGACACTTTCACAAGTGGAGATTCAGATGGTCAAGCAACTTTAGTAATTTCAAAACCAGACCTTTCACTTGGTGAAGATGTAAGATACATTTCACACGCAACTGGCTACGGTTCTTCCGGAGTTGGATGGGAAAAGAAAACTGGTGGAAATGACTCTGCAGACTCAGATCCATACTTTAGTTTCATGTTCCAAGTTATTAACACAGGTACAGAGACAGTTGGAGATTTCCAAGTAGGTCTTGAGGACTTTGATGGTAATTCATTAGGTGTTCAAGTTACTCTATACTGGGATCAAAATCAATGGAAGATAAACCACGATACAACTACAGCACATGGAGCTAAGATAGTAACAGAAGGTAACAGTAAGTTCATCTTCTTCCAAGCTACAGCAGCAGAGTTGGGTATGTCTTCAGGTCCTGGTGACGATGCAAGTGGTTCATACTCGTTCTTCTTGGCAGTAGATACTTCCTCAGATGTAGATGAGTCTAATGAACAGAACAACAGAGTTCCTATCTCAATTACTACAGTTAAGGAAGTTAACACAGTACCATCTTTCGCTCTGTCTATGATGAGCATAACCATGAGCGGTCTATTGGCTGCAATTGGAATTGCACTCAGACAGAAAGAAGAAGAGTAAGTAACTCTAAGTAAATGACATTGGGGAGGAGAGAGATCTCCTCCTGCAATGCGCGTTAAGGTTCAGCTTATGCTATGTTGATAGCTACGAAAGTGTTTAATGGGTAAGTGACCTTGATGTAGTATGAATAAGTCATACATGCTAGTAATTTGTTTGCTGGCAGCATCATTCACAGGTTGCTTAGGTTCAGATGATATTGTAGATGAAGTGCCTGTTGAAGAAGAAACTATAGAACCAGTTGGAACTGGAGATAATGGTGGTAATGAAACCAACAATTATTATTACAATAATGATACCTATTATGTAAATGGTACCGATTATCTAGAATTAATATCTCAGGTTGAAAACTTGACTGTAGCAGTTGAAGAGTTAACTCATGAAGTCAAAGTATTAACCGATGCTATTGAAGAGATGCAATCTTCAAAGTATGATGTTCCTGAGAATAGTTCAATAATGATATATGATTCTCATACTTATAACCATGATGACAATGAAGAACAATTTTACTTAACGGAAAAATATGAAATTATTAAATCAGGAAATACAATAACTATGGAATATCTTGGTCCAAGAACTTCTAGCAGTCATTTCCTTTCAACTGAAAGAAACTGTACTAATGGATATCTGGATATAACTTTTATGAATGGGGAATCTGATGTAATTATGTCTCTTCCCGGCAGTTACTCGAATTATATGAAAAGAGGTTTTGATATTGTAAAAGAATGTGAAGTAGATCCTGATTTTGAAGATGAAGTTAATCATAAATATGAGTATTGGACAACAATAACAATAACACTTCCTGAAGAACCAGTTCGAATTAATATAGTTGGCCAAGAATATACCTTCTCCTGAGGGGTCCGACCTCCCCTCAGACTCCCCTAGTCTAGTGATATCACTTCAGAATCAGGGTGCCATAAGCCTCTATCATAGCAAGTAGGGACTTATAGCGAAGG
>Ga0315326_10002269_pt1 | contig 10300 bp, 8 predicted proteins | sample M180m32315metaG_FD_203457 | JGI IMG/M metagenome (GOLD analysis project Ga0315326, IMG submission 203457) | Ammonia-oxidizing marine archaeal communities from Monterey Bay, California, United States - M1 80m 32315 | ecosystem: Environmental > Aquatic > Marine > Coastal | place: USA: California... | reverse complement strand
AATCTCAAAATCTTATAAATTTTAAAAAAATCTGGTTTTTCCATGATCACATGGATATGTCTAAAAAACCTGATATTGATTTTTTAGAAAAATTTGAAAAAAAATATGATCTAAATCTATGGAATCTTGCTATTAATGAAAGAATTTTCTATAGATTTTTTAATTTTTTTAATTTTTCTAGAGAAAAAATATTGATACTTTTAGAACAATCTTCAAAATTATTCGAATCTATTCTTGACGAAACAAAACCTGATTTCTTTGCATCATCAATACCTGTTTTCTATCATCATGAATTACTAACACAAATTTCTGAAAAAAAAGGCATTTACAATTTACTTCTTAGCATGCCTAAATTAGCCGGAAAATCTATGATCTCAAAAAAATTAGATCAATTTGATAAAATGGATAATTTAGCTGATATTAAGATTAAAAATAAAACTTTATCAGAATTACAAAATTACTTGAAAAAACATGTACCTGATAAGGCATGGAAAGAATACTGGAAAAACCAGCATAAAATTAATTCATCTATTAAATCGAAGACTGAATATTTACTTTCATCAAATGAACATGAAAAAACACATTACACCTATTTTGGTAGAACAAAATCTAGTGTTATCAATTTTACTTTAAAACGTACATTACAAAAATTTTATAGAGAAAATTTTATTAAAAAAAATTTAGAAAATAATGTTGATCTATCAGTTCCATATGTCTATTTTCCATTGTCTGTAGATATGGAACGTGCCTTGTTATTTGATTCTCCATTTTATAATAATCAACTTGAAATAATTCGAATTATTGCAAAATCCATTCCTGTTAATTACAAATTATATGTAAAAGAGAATCCTGCTCAAGCAAGTAGAGAATGGAGAAGCATAAGCGAATATAATGAAATACTAAAAATTCCAAATGTTACTCTAATTCAACCAGGAGTTGTAGGTAGAGATTTAATTAAAAATAGCTCTTTGGTAATTTCCATTGCTGGTACGTCTCCTCTAGAAGCAACATTCTTTCAAAAACCATCAATCGTATTTGGAAAGGTCATATACAATACACTTCCTTCAGTATATCCAATCGATAAGCTACACGAATTACCTGAATTGATAAAAAAAGCACTAAACACTAATGTACAAACCTCAGACTTAGAAAAATTTATTGAATTATATGAAAAAAATACTATTAATTTTGATCTTTTAGAATTTGAAACTCGTTTTAATCAAAAATTTTATTATGATGGGGCTCTATTTGATGTTAACATTGACGAATCAATATTAAAAAAATTTCTAGATGACCATGAAGATTTTTTCAAAGATTTAATTTCTGAATATATATCAAAATTAAATTCTGTTTAATCTTTTAAAATACGATAGTTCAAATTTGTATTATCATATATTAACTAGATTACTTATGAAAATTCGTGGATACAATCAAAATAAAAGACAAAAAAATTGGAAAAGATTTTCCATGTTATACTATTGCTGAGGCTGGTGCAAATCATGATGGAAATTTATCTAAGGCATTGAAATTAATTGATGCAGCTGTAGAAGGTAATGCTGATAGTGTAAAATTTCAAACATACAAAGCATCTAAACTCGTGACTAAAACTGCTCCAAAATATTGGGATGATGGAAATCCCAATGAAACTCAGTTTGATGTTTTTAAAAAATTGGACTCATTGACTACTGACGATTGGAAACAAATTTTTGAATATGCTGACAAAAAAAATATTACCTGTTTTTCGACTCCTTTTGACAAAAATAGTGTTGATCTACTTCACACATTGAATGTTCCTGCTTTTAAAATAGCATCTGCTGACATAACCAACATTCCTCTAATCAAATATGTTGCAAAGAAAAACGTTCCAATCTTTATATCTACAGGAATGGCCAATCAAGAAGAAATTTCTGAAGCAGTAGATGCAATTTCTGATACGGGAAATAATAATATAATAATAATGCATTGTATCACCTCTTATCCAACAAAACCTGAAGATGCAAATCTTGAAATGATTAGAAGCTTACAAAATTCCTTTCCTAAACACACTATTGGTTTCTCAGATCATACATTAGGAATTGACATTGCTGTTTTTTCCACTTTCTATGGTGCTAAAGTTCTTGAAAAACATTTTACATTTGACACAGATCTTAAAACAAGTCCTGATCATCGTTTATCATTAACACCTCGTGAATTTGCAAAAATGATTGAACAAATACGACTGACAACTATTAGTCGTGGTCAAGCGGTTAGAAAATCATTCTCTTCTGAAGATGAAGCAGTAAAATTTGCTAGAAGAAGTATTGTTTCAAATCAATTAATCACAAAAGGCTCAATCATAATTGAAGATATGTTGGACATTAAACGTCCTGGAACTGGGATTCCCCCAAAATTCTTTGATGATATAATAGGTTTGAAAACAATGCATGACATACCAGATGACACTCCTATAAGCTGGAATGATATAGAAAAAAGAAATGAAATCTGATAATGTGATATTAATACCTGCTAGAGCGGGAAGTACAAACATCTCAAGACAAAATCTTCGTTTAGTAGGAAATAAACCATTAATATATTATGTAATTAAATCTGCATTAAAAATCACAGAAAATGTTTATGTCTCCACTGATTCGTACGAAATTAAAGAAATCTCAAAATTATATGGTGCAAAAACTATCGATAGACCAAAAAATCTTACAAAAAACTCTTCAAAATTAGAAGATATTGCTTTACACGCTCTATTTCAAATCTGTCAAAATAATGATTACTCAAAATGTTTAATTCTAAATCCTAAATATCCTCTAATAAAACACACTACTATCAAAAGTTTTTTTACAACACTAGATAATAAAATCCAAACAATTTTTGGTTATGAATCATATCCTCATCATCAATATAAAAAAATCTCTCTGAGTAGAAAAACTCCTCTTTTAACAGATGATATTACTAATTGTGTAATTACAGAAAAAATTGTTTCATTCAATATCAAACGTTTTTTGAAAACAAAAAAATTCGAATCACCTTCTTTTGGAATTAAATTAAGTGAAAATGAACCTCTTGCACTAAACTCATATCATGATTTTGGAATATTAGAAAAAACACTTCATAGAAAACGTATCTTAGTAAGAGTCAATGGAAGTGATAAGATTGGTTTAGGTCATGTTCACAATATGCTCACAATTCTAAATCATTTTAGAAATGAAGAAATTCTAATCGTGATGAAATCTGTCAGTAATCTTGGACAAAAAAAATTTGAAGAAAATCTCTATAATGTAAGAACATTCTCTAAAGATGCTGAATTATTCAAAATAATTGAAAAATTCTCTCCGGATATGATCTTCAATGACATTCTTAACACATCAACTCATTATATGAAGAAAATAATAAACAAAAAAATCTTCACTGTAAATTTTGAGGATCTTGGAAATGGAAGAAAATATGCAAATCTGGTCTTTAATCCAATTTATCATTCGTCACAAAATAATTCTAATGAATTTTTTGGACCTAATTATGCATGTGTGAGAGATGAATTTAGAATGTGGACTCCGAATAAATTACGACAAATACCAAAAAATATTGTTATAATTTTTGGCGGATTAGATCCTACAAATAAAACATATCAAATTTTAAAATTAATCTATAACTATAATCTTAAAGCTATTAACTATTCAATAATAATTGGTTCTGATTATAAAGAACGTAAAAATTTACTACATCTAATCTCTATGATGAAACAAAAAAATTTCTCTATTACTTTAAATCAAAATGTAGATTTTCTCTCTAAAATATTCCATGAATCTGATTTTGCCATAACATCTAATGGACGAACTGTTTTTGAATTAGGTTCTTTACATGTACCTATGATTGTCATACCAGTAAATCAAAGAGAGAAAAAACATACTTTTGTTGAAAAATATCATGTAGGATATATAGTTAAACTCGAAAATGAATCTAAATCAAAAAATTTCTTAAAGATATTTACTCGTATGCAAAAACCAGAAACTAGAAAAAAATTCCAAAATAATCTAAAACAATTAAATCTATTATATGGAGTAGATAGAGTTGTGAATAAAATCAATAATTCTTTTGAAATGATGATCAAAGAGAAACAAGCTTTATAGATTTAAAATATACTGGATATTTATGTGTGGATTCAAATTCTTAACATCAAAAAAATTTAATAAAAAAGAATTAATCACAACCCTCCAAAACTCTTCATTACAATCTACATCTGTTAATAAAAACTATGTAGAAAAAATCATATCTAATTTTGAGAATGATGATTTCTCGTTAATCACACCCCAACAAATTCATTTCTTAGATTCAAATCCTAAATCAAAATGGATGGATTATCTAATATTCAGACATAAATTTACAACTTTTCCCAAAGAACATATAGATTCTGATGTTCCTGTTCATCTAATTGTTGAACCTGTTTCTGCATGTAACATAAGATGTATAATGTGTTTTCAAGTTGATGACACTTTTAGTAAAAATAAAGATTTCATGGGTAACATGGATTTTGATTTATTTAAAAAAATTATTGATGATGCACAATCTCTAGGAATACAAGCTGTGACACTTAGTGGTAGAGGTGAACCAACTCTTAATCCAAATCTCGGAAAAATGTTAGAATATTGTAAAGGTAAATTCTTTGATCTTAAAATGAATACCAACGCTACACGACTTAATGAATCGTTAATTAGAAAAATTATTGAATCTGGTGTAACTGATATTGTTTTTTCAGTAGATTCTTATGAAAAAGATGAATATGAAAAAATTAGAGTCTTAGGAATATTCGAAGATGTTGTTAACAATATTAAACTATTCAAAAAAATTCAAGAAGAATATTCTAATTCAAAATGTGCTACACGAGTAAGTGGAGTTAGAATCGATAAAAAACAAAATGTACAAAAATTCACAGAATTCTGGGAACAATACGTTGATCATGTTGTAATGGTTGATCTTCTTGAAAGATGGGACACATATCATAATCCTCTAGAGAATGCTGGAACAAATCCATGTAATTTTCTATGGGGTGAAATGTATGTATGGTATGATGGAAAATGTAATCCATGTGATGTTGATTATAAGAGTGAGTTGTTAGTAGGTAATGTCAAGGATAACAGCATTAAAGAAATCTGGAATGGCGAAGATTATAAAAAACTTCGAAATCTACATCGTTCTGGAAAAAGAAACGAATGTTCTCCTTGTGACCGTTGTTCAAATTGGTAATTAACATTGGAATCATTGGATATAGAAATCATGCTCAACGTCTAATTAGATTAATTGATGGAAATTCTGACTGCCTACTAAAACAAATCTATCATCCTACCAAAAAATTAGATGATTCTAGAATGACAAATGATTTCTCTCAACTCTTAAAATGTGATGCAATTATAATCTCGTCACCTAATAGCACTCATTTTGATTATCTAAAAAAATTAGAATCATTTAATGGATATATCTTATGTGAAAAACCTCCTGCTGTAAATCTAGCCGAAGTTAATAAATTAGAAAAATTTAATGAATCTAAAAAAAGAAAAATATTTTTCAATTTTAATCTAAGATTTAGTCGTCTTTGTGATGTGTTATCAAAATACATTAATTCTGAATCTCTAGGAGATCTTGTCCATATCGAAATTATATCCTCACAAGGTCTTGCATTTAAAAAAGAATATGTTAATTCATGGCGTGCTGATGGCACTAAAAATAAATTTAATCTACTGGATACACTCTCAATTCATTATCTTGACTTAATTCATTATGTACTTGGGAATAGTAAAAATCAAATTTATTTCCCTAATCTAATTTCAAATAATGGAACATCGTATGATACTGGTCACTTAATTTTAGAATATGAAAAATTTAATGTATCCATAATTAATTCATATGCTACTCCTCTAATTAATCAATTATCTATAATTGGAACTAATGGTTATATCTCAATCAAAAATAATCATTTAGAAATTTTTAGTCCACGTGATACATTTGATGAGAAAAGTTTTTTCAAAACTCCTCCTATATTACTGTCTGAGAATTTTAATACTCAAGAAGATCATAACTCATCATTAAAAAATTCGTTTAATCATTTCATATCAATTATTCTTGAAAAAAAGGAATTTCCAATATCACTCTTTGATCAAAGTTTAAAGACAAATCATCAAATAATTAATTTAAGAAATGACTAAATACTATAATATTTCTTTAACAGATTACATCCTTCTAATTTTGTAATGGCCTGTTCTAAAACTGGAATTGGTATATTAGATCTATCTGAAATAAATTCAAGATTTGTATTTCCATCTGCATAAAACATCAACCACATAATTGAATCTATTTCTATTCGTAAATTTTCTCCACTATCTTCTGTAGAATTATTACTTCTTTTGTGATTCTGACCGCCAATAGTTGGAAACAATCCTCTTTTACTAAGCATTGGTTCGCAAAATGGATTTAGTGAATGCAAAACCCTTCCTTTTTCTGTTGAATCAGTGTATGATGTTTCTCTCTCTCTAAATGAATCATTTTGTGATTTTTCTAATTTATCGATTATACCTAAATAAATTCTCAATGTAGATAAGATATTCTTCACATCTATGAACATTAGATTATCTAGTGATGTATGATAATAATCATATTCAGTAAATTTACTCTTTGTTAATACCCCGATTGGTATTCGAAAACCTGGCGAAGAAAATTGGCGTTCATCACTTCCTCTAATATCAAATTCAGAAATTTCAAAATTTTTTCCTGTTTCTCTGAGAACCTCTTCTGAAATAAAATCTATTTTACAATTTCCTAAAAATGATCTTTTGTATTCATATCTGCCTGGACCTGCATTACATGTTAAAACATATCCACCTACCACGTTAGTGATATTATCTTTATTTCTCTGTAAGTATCCAATTACTCCAATTGTTTCTGGTGCTATGATGAACCTATAACCATGCTTTGTTTTTCTTCTCTTTAACTCTCTGAGCAATAAAATCCATACAATCATACCTGATAAATTGTCATTTCCCATAGAAGGATGACAACAGTATGTAGAAATAATAAATTCAATACCTGATTCTCCTTTAAGAATTTCTTCTCCATATGTTAATGACCCTGGTTCTAATTTTGTTTTAATACACACATGATATCTCAATTTTGAATCTAATTCTAGAAATTGTTCATATGACATACAGAATCCCCAATTTTTTGAATAATACGTTGTTCTATATGGAATTGCTTCTGGTAATTCTGGCATAGTATGAATATGATCTTTTAATTCTTCAAATGAAACTATTTTGTCAATTGGTGTACTATAATTCAATAAATGTAAATTATTCTCATTAAAATTCAATACCTGTTTCCCATTCTCATCTTCCAAATAAGCCGATTCAACATTCCATTCATTTGGAATTTCCCAATCAAAACATTTGGTACCTGTTTGAATCTCTTTAACTTCAAATTTAGATATGTGTGTTAAAATTGATAATGATTTTCTAACTCCATTACCCGTAATACTTCTACAAATCGGGAAAAGTTGTTCTAAAAGTTTCTGTACTTCTTCTACAAGTTCTTCAGAATCTATTAAATCATCTTCGCCCATTTTTACCATGCAGTCCAACCACCATCCACTACTAAATTTGAACCTGTCATGTATGATGATGCATCTGATGCTAAAAATAATATGGGTCCAATGTATTCATCTCTCGTTGCCATTCTACCAAGCATAGTTTTGTAAGAATAATTTTTTACAAACTCTTTATCTTGACCTTTCTCTACTCCGCCTGGGGATAGTGTATTTACTCTAATTCCTTTACCTTGCCAATATGCCGCAAGGTACCTTGTAAGATTAATTATTGAACCCTTTGTTGCTGCATAAAAAGCAGCTGAATTTTGTCCACTTTTACCATAGATTCTTTGATCAGGTGCTACAATTCCATATGTTGATGATATATTGATTATTACTCCATTGCGTTGTTTTACCATAACTTTTCCAATCTCCTGGCAACACAAAAAAACTCCAGTTAAATTAACATCTATTGCATGGTTCCAATTTTTTAGAGGAAACTCTTCAAATGGAGTTTTCCTTAATCTACTATCTCCTTGGTCTGCAGCATTATTGATTAAAACATTAATTGTCGAATATTTTTTTATAACTTTTTTTACCATGTCTTGAATTGATTTTTTATCTGTAAGATCTAACTTCACTGCTAGTGCTCTTGAATCTTCTTTCTTAACTAATCTCTCACAAATTTTTTTACATAATTTATAATTTAGATCTGCTAGAACTACATTTGCTCCGGAATTAATTAATCCCTCTGCATACTGAGATCCTAAAAGCCCTGCTGCACCAGTAATTATCACCGTCTTTCCAGACATATCAAATAAGTTTTTAAGATTCATTCCTATCATAAAATCCCAATATACGCATATCTAACTTACTATTTTTAAAAATGTTTTAAATAAATAGCTCAGTAAGAATTATTATTGAAACCAATTTGTATCATTCCTGCTAGGGGTGGCTCGAAAGGTGTTCCTAAAAAGAATATACGAAAGATAAATGGAACACCTCTAATCGCTTATACTATAAAGTCTACTCTAAAATCAAAAATCTTTAGTCATGTTTTCGTTTGTACTGAAGACTCTGATATTGCAAAAATCTCAAAATCTTTTGGCGCAGAGGTTCCATTTTTACGACCTAAAAAACTTGCTGGAGGAACAATACCAATGGATGCAGTTCTTACGGATTTTATTGAAAAAATATTATTGCTAGATTACAAATTTGATACTTTTGTTTGGCGTGATTGTACCGTTCCATTTATTCGAAATAAAGATATTATTGCATCAATTAAATTGCTAAAAAAGAAAAAATCAAATTTAGTTATTGGTGTTTACAAACAACATCTTAATCCTTACTATAATGTAGTTGAAAAAAATTCTTCTGGGTTCTTAAAACTTGTAAAAAAAAATGAAAGACCTACATCTAGGCAACAAGCTCCTATTGTCTATCAAATGAATGGATTACATACCTATGACTTACAAAAATTTCTTTTACCAAAACGAAAAATAAAAACAGAACTTCATAAAGCACTTCCAATTGAAATCCCCATAGAATCTGGACTTATGATTGACACTGAATTTGAATTTCAAACTGCAAAATTAATAATTGAAAACAAATTATGGAAATTTTAATTTTTTAATATCTGACTTTTATAAATTTAGAAGATCTTTTCATTGCAAGTGCAATTTTCAATGTATCAACTGCATCTCTAAATGTATTAATTGTTTTTCTTTTACTTTCTACACATTTTAGGAAATGTTTTAACTCATCCTCGTACATCCGATTTATATTAGTTTTAGATTTAAGATTATAATTATTTTTTATATTTACTTTTTTCCATTTCTTAATCCTTGAATTAAAAACTCTTACATTGTTTGAATCTGAATCCCATTCAATAATTCCTTTAGTTCCCCTAATCTTACATCGTTTAAATTGTGGTCTCTGAAAAAAATCTAAATGTAATTCACAAATTACATTATTCTTAAATTTCAGAATTGATGCTGAAGTATCATCCACATCTATGTCTAAATCACTAAACTTCCCTGAAAAAGATCTAACTTCTGATACTAAGCCAAAAAACCATCTAAGATAATCCAACTCATGAATTTGAGTAAGTATAACTCCCCCTCCTAATTTTTTTCTTGCAGCATACCCTTTACTATAATCTTCATACGGGTGCCAATCTGGTAAATATGAACCATTTTCTACTTGTACCGAAATAATTCTTCCAATTTCATTTCTTGAAATTATTTTTTTTATATTCATAATTGGTGGGAAAAATCTAAAATTACATCCTACCATAGTTACTAGTTTTTTCTTTTTAATTATTTTCTGTAGTGTGGTTATACCTTTTAAAGAATCTGACAATGGTTTTTCAATAAAAAGATTGATTCCATTTTTTGCTAATTTTGTTGCAACCTGAATATGAAATCTTGTTTCATTAGTAATTAATGCAATTTCTGGTTTTTCATTTATTGCGTCATCTAAATTGTCAAAAATCTTAACCCGGCGCATTTTTGGTATGTCTTTTTGTTTTGTAACTATTATTACGTCATAATTTTTATACGATACTAAATTTTCTACATGTCTCTTACCAATTGAACCATATCCTATAACTAATGCTTTCATCAAATTTCTAAACCTAATTCACTCCTAAATAATATTTAGTATATTTATTTTTTCTATTCATAATCTTTCTTTAACAAAATCTATTGCTTTTACTGGGGATGGATCTATTTTGTTTAACAC
>Ga0315326_10002267_pt1 | contig 10303 bp, 13 predicted proteins | sample M180m32315metaG_FD_203457 | JGI IMG/M metagenome (GOLD analysis project Ga0315326, IMG submission 203457) | Ammonia-oxidizing marine archaeal communities from Monterey Bay, California, United States - M1 80m 32315 | ecosystem: Environmental > Aquatic > Marine > Coastal | place: USA: California... | reverse complement strand
ACGTCTCAGAGTGTTTCTTCCAGTGCTAAAAATTTATATCGTGTGTCTAAGCATATTTCTGTACAGTCTTCTACTACTAATGTAGAAGTTGCAAAAGCTGACTGGACTCCTCCTGTTGTACAAGGTGGTTTTGGAGAAGACGGAGAAGACGGAGCAGACGGAGCAGACGGAGCAGCTGGAGCAGCTGGAGCATCTGTAGGGCATAATGCTTCTGTAGATAACTTGCAGCATACGTTTATAATGGATTCGGCAGGTACGACTACTAATGATTTTTCCTCTGGAACTACTGTAATACATACTGATGGTACGGCCTTTACTTATGCAGCTAGCGGGACAACTGCTAAGACTTATAAAATAACTATATCAGAAGAAGGTGGAGGAGTAGCCTCAGGGCAGGTACTTATTAGCAACACTGGAGTGATAAGTATACATAACGATTCAAATATAATAGATACTTCCACGGTTATGACAGCAAGCTTTAAAGCAACAATAAAAGATAATGGAAATAGTGATAGAATATTAGGTGTTTATGTATTTAAACTTACTAAAATACCTGTAACTACACGGGATGGCCTGACTAAAACATATATAAGTGAGGATTATGCAGCCGCCTGGGCAGCATCGGGAGACGTTAGTGATGCTGTAGCACAAGGTGTTGTAGCACTTATTCTTGCTGATTCAAGTGTTCTTAAAGATAGTCCAAGTCAAGTTAGACGCGTTGTTCCAAATGATAGAATTACAATTAAGCATACGAATACTGCTAGTCCTCCTGTTACTACTGTGGCTACTCGAATATTTGATGGTAGTACTCCACGGTCTACTTCAGGCAGCGCTCAAGGAATAGATTTTAGTACTCCCGTAACCGCAGAATTTGATGGAAGCGTAATTGTAGATGGCACACTCTCAGCGGATAAACTAGCAGCAAATCTTACACTTACAAATCAACTGTATGTACATAGTATAGCGAGGCTTGGGCAAAGTAATTCTGATGTTAATGCCAAACTTTATAGTTTTGATAAAACTTCGGTAACTGATACTTCTGCAGGTTTCTATATGGACGGATCTGGAGATTTTGCAGTAGGTGGAAGCGGGGGTAATTTAGTATTTGATGCAAGTGCTGGAAGTTTAACATTTGATGGAACTTTTAAAATTGGTAGTGACACGGTTGACAACAACTATATAGCAGGGAAAGCTCCTATACAGAGACTTTTAGATGGCGATGGAAATGCTATTGCTGCTAGTGGCGGGGATATCACTCTTAGTGAAGGTACTTTAGGCATAACTTCAGGAGACAGCTTATCTGATACAACAGTAGGTGCAGGCTATATTATACTAAGAACAACGGACGCGAGCGGCGCAAATGCTACAGGTAGTATGCAGTTCGGTACAGGCACCCCTCCAACTACAGGCGCAGGTACTGGTAATAATAGCAATGCTATTGTATTACAAACAGTTGGAGGTACTAATAAAATTACTATTTTTGATGGAACTACTGCAAGAGTAATCATAGGTAAGCTCTCATAACACCACCACAAAAATAAAACTTGACTAAGTATGTCCTTTGGGATATAATTTCACAATGGAGAATAAGACATGACCGCAGCAACATACGACCTAGTGATCGATCAAGGATCCGACTTTGCTATTGACTTGACAATTACAGAGGCTGGTTCAGCTAAAAATCTTACTGGATACTCTGGCAGGGCACAAGTGCGTTCAACTCATGCTGCCTCAAGTACCTCAGCAACCTTTTCGGTTACTATAGTTAATGCCTCTACTGGACAATTAAAAATGGAAATGACTGCAGCAACTAGTGGAGGGTTAGCCGCTGGAAGATATGTGTATGATTTAGAGATTCATACAGCAAATAATGCTACTGTAAAAAGACTTATACAAGGTAGCGTTACTATCAACCCTGAGGTTACTAGATAATGCCAGATTCCATTGGTACAAAGATTGCAATAACTGAAGAAGTTACTAATCTATCTGTTACTAATAATAACAGTGTAGCAGTAACTTTATCAGAGGATGTAACTACTGTGACTGTAAATAATATGGCACTTCCAGCACAGTTTCAAGACGCAGCAAATATTGCCATAACACCCTACAATACAATTACTTCTTCTAATCTTCAAACTGCTTTACAACAATTAGCAGATCAAGATTTCAGAGGGGCTTCTGCCCCTTCAGGCTCTACAGTAGCTGGAACTTCCACAGTTCAGGAAGGAGATACGTGGTACGATACAGACGACGATCAATTTAAAATCTATAGAGAAGTTTCTTCTAATGTCTATAATTGGGTTCCAATTTTAGTAGGCACAGGAGATTCCGATACTTTAGACGGCGGGTCTTACTAAGACTCGATAGGCTTTTATTATGGCACAAGTAATTAAAATTAAACGCTCTACAGGGACCGGGGCGCCTAGCGCTCTCGCAGTGGGAGAATTAGCCTATAGTAAAGGTAGTGACACTTTTTACATAGGAGACCCTGCTGCTGCTAATACTCCTATTGCTATTGGCCCCGCAATTAAAAATAACGCAGGTACTGCGGTACTTGCAACGGGAATTACTGCTGCAGAAATTCGTACTTTAGCAGGAGTAGATGCTGCGGGTACTGACAATTCTACAGTAGCAAATCTTCGCACAAATCTTACAGCTATTAGTACCAATACCACTATTGGAGATGCCACCGATGTAACTATTACTACTTCTGGAAACTTAACAGTTACTGGAGATTTATTAGTTAGTGGTGATACTACAACTGTTAATACCGCAACAATGTCTGTAGAAGATCCTTTAATGATACTAGCTTCAAATAATGGGGCAGCCGATGCCGTTGATATTGGGTTTTATGGACTATATGATACTTCTGGCTCACAAGATTTGTATAGTGGGTTATTTAGAGACGCTAATGATGGAGGAAAGTGGAAACTCTTTAAGGATAATCAAGTAGCTCCAACAACTACAGTTAATACAAGTGGTACTGGTTATACAGTTGCGTCTCTTGTAGCAAACTTAGAAGGTGATGTAATTGGTAATCTTACAATTGGTGGGCATACAGTAAATGATATTGATATTACTTCGGAAGTATCTGATGCAGATGATCATTTAATGACCGCTTTGGCTATTAAAAATAAAATTGAAGATTATGGTTACTCTACTACTGTAGGAGATATAATTTCCGTTCAAGTGTCTAGTACTGACTCAAGTATTACAGGAGTGGGTACTGCTAGTAGTGGGGCTGCAGTTTTCGATTTACAAGTAGGCACTATAGATGGAGGTACATACTCCTAATGTCTCAGACAATTAAACTGAAACGTAAATTTACAAGCGGAGCACCTGGTACTGATGATTTAGTAGAAGGTGAGGTTGCTATTAACACTGCAGATCAAAAAATTTATATGCGGGATGCATCAAATAACATTGTAGAGGTTGCAAATGTAGCAGCAGCTGGAGCAACAGTGGATGATGCCACAGCATTGGCAATCGCATTAGGATAAAACTATGGCAAATACATTTAAAAATGCTTTCGCAGCAAATGTAAATCACTCAGCCTATGTTGATTTATATACTGTGGGCTCTAGTACAACTACTGTAATTCTTGGCATGGCAATTTGTAACAAGACAGCAAATGCGGTAGATGTTACAGTTCAAATGCAAGATACTTCTGCATCAAGCGCAGACTTTCAAGTACTAGACACTGTGAGTATTCCTGGACGTACTACACTAGAAATATTAGCGGGACAGAAATATATTTTAGAAACTACTGATGTGCTTCGTGTTAAGTCAGGTACTGCGAATGCTATTGACGTAACCTTAGGAATTATGGAGATAACCTAGTGGCTATTACAAAATTAGTTGCTCGCGCTATAGCTGACGATGCTGTAAATGAAGCAAGAATGCAAATTAGTAATACTCCTACTAATGGTTATTTTCTTTCCGCCCAATCAGGAAATACTGGAGGACTTACCTGGGCTGAAACTTCGTCAGGGTTAACCTTAGATACTACTGTTAAAACTGCAAATTTTACAGCGGCAGCGGGCAGTCAGTATCTATGTAACACAACGGGCGGGGCATTTAACATGACTTTGCCAACTAGCCCAAGTGCTGGCGATACTATCGGAATCATTGATTACTTAGGGACTTTTGATACTAACAATCTGACGCTGGTGCAAGCGAGTAGTAAAAAGATTTTTAGGGCAGATGCCAACGGGACAGTAGACACTAAGAACTGGTCAACCAGCATCAAATTTATTGACGACACAGTGGGTTGGCTACCCGCAGGAGATTAGAGAATGGCATCAACATCAAGCTTATACGGCGGCTCTGGCGGCGTAAATGATATCTACACCGACTCAACAGCGACAGTCGGGACGGGTAGTGTTGTCGCTGGTGAATCGCTGAAGTTAGATTCGACCGGACAGTTACTCCCACTCACATATCAAAAGATAGCTAACGTAGAAAGAAGTTCGACGGATATCAACACCCCCACCAACAACTACTACAACGCATCTACATCTGCTCAATACGGTAACCCAGTGCTACCTGATGGGCGATCCATCTATTTTTTACAGTATAGCGGTGGTGATGCACATTGCGTATTGCTCGAAAAGGACGGTAAAACCCGAGCTGGGACTAGTTACACACTCCTTGATCAATCTGGAAATACATCAGGTAATCAGTTTGTCGTCTGGCAGGTGGGCGAGACTGCCAGTGTTTATATGATAGGAATTGCTTATCGCTCGTACTACAACAATTACACATATATCTATCAAAAGCTCTTCATAGTCACTGTCTCGAAAACAAGCAACACACTCAATAATTATGCGATGCCCACCAGTTATTACACGAACGCTGTTTATAGTAGTTATTCAAATTGGGAACAGCGCCTCATCGATCATAGAGATGTAAATAGCTGGCAGACATGCAGGAGCGATGACATACATCTAATTCTCGCACCATACACATCGGATCTGAACTATAGAGCTACTGCTTTTGCTGTCCAATCCAATGGAAATTTCTATTCGTCTGGGGGAACAGATTATGAAGATTTAGCGCATGTTACTCCCCTAAGCGCTATAGACATAGTCAAAATAGATGACGCGGCTGGCATCTTTTTGGTTATGCACGAAACAGCCTCAGGGACACAGACTCTTACAAAACTAGTTGTGGGGTCTGATGCGTCGATCACTGCATCCACAGTCGCAACTATAAACAGCTCGTACTCCGGCATGCATTCCAACCTTAATAGAGCTAATACAAATATGGTTGGTCATGGCACAGGAAGTAAGAACCTATGCTTTTTCGACAATTACTCCGACACGGGTTCCCAGAAGAAAATTGACTTTCAGCCCTGCACTTATAACAGTTCGACTGATGCCCTAACGTGGGGGACTTATGCTGAGTTGGACACGCCAACTGTCAACGGCACTCAAGTTGAAATGTACAGCACTTACAGAAAACAACGCAGGTCGAGATGGACTTATGCCTCTGCCTCCAAAAAAATATTCTTCGCCGACATAACAAACGACAAGGGACCGGGATTAGTTCTCGACACGCAAAACAGTACGCTTAAAGCAGCTAACCTGCTACCAGAGCTGTCGTCTACTTCGATTACCGCAGTGTTAACGGCGAGTAAGGACGGGACCGAATTAATCATGCTCAACGAGAACCCTAGTACTGTGCCGTACCTCTCTGTTCTATACCCTTTCGGTATAGATACTGGTTCGCTGGTGACTACTTCCGCTGCTGCTGTTGCGCGTGAAGCAGGGGTGATTGGCGAAACGATTAATGTATCACTGATTGATGGCATTACAAGCTCGTCTGATCTTCCAACGACTCATTATCTCAAGAAAAACGATTTGTTTTTCCCTTACACTACTTTTGTAGACGGTGTTGCCGTCGCAGGTGGTGGAGCAGCATCCGTCATCAAAAGTATACAAAGAGGTCTTGCTCTCGTGAACGCTAGTGCTGGCACTGAGGTTACTTTTAACGCGGTTGATCTCGATAAAACGTCCATCAATCTTTCTGGTGGTACTAACTACAATAACGCTATTGGTGTTTCGCCTTGGATAGATACTATTACCACAACATCTATGAAAATTAGAACGAGCAATTACAGCTCATCCACCGGTTATGTATATTGGGAGGTAACAGAATATGTCTGATCTAATTTATGCAAATATTGATGATAATGGTAACTGCGTAGGTATCGTCATATACCGGCAGCCTCTTCTTGAGGCTACGGATAATATGGTTCTTATAGAGGCTGTAGATGAGTCGCTGTTTAGCAAACGCTGGACAGGAGAGGCGTGGGAAGACGTTGCCGCTACACCTGAATCAGCTAGGGCATGGCGAGATGATGAGTTGATGAAGACAGACTACATAGTGCCTCTGAGCGATCACCCACAACGTGCAGCTTATATGACATATAGAGCCGCTTTAAGAGATTGGCCTAGCACCAGTAATTTTCCTGCTACTAAACCAGAGGTAGGAGAATAGAATGCCTTTTATAGGACGAGGACAAGCCGCAGGTAAAAATAATGTATTATTAGATGCAATTACAGCATCGGCTACGGCTACCTATAATTTAACTTCAGGAAGTGTAGCGTACACTCCTATAGATGCTCAGTCCTTAGTGGTTTCTTTAAACGGAGTAACCCAGGCTCCTATAGCAGGATATACTGTATCTGGTTCTCAGATTGTGTTTGCAACTGCCCTTACAAGTAATGACGTAATAGACTATATCATAGGGTTCGAAGCAGTTAGTAAGAATGTAACACTAACAGGAATAGTAACTACAGAGCAGCTAGCTAATGATGCGGTAACAGCTGGAAAAATAGCTGATGATGCAATTACAAGTGCTCTGATAGCTGATGACGCAGTAGGCTCAGACCAACTGGCGGGAAGTTTAACCGTTGATATTAATGGAGGAACTGTAGATGGTGCAGTTATTGGAGCCAGTTCAGCGGCTGCAGGTACATTCACTACTGTAACGGATGGGGCAGGGGCTATTAGAGCGATACCTAAAAATACGCAAGGTAGTGCTTATTCTTTAGTAGTTGGAGATGTTGGAAAAGTTATTGATGCTGCTGGGACTGTTACGATTCCTAATGCTACTTTTAGCGCTGGAGACGCAGTATCAATTTTTAACAATACAACAAGTAATCTAACTATTACTTGTACTATTACAACTGCTTATAAAGCAGGAACTAATGCCGATATTGCAACGGCAACTTTAGCAACTCGTGGAGTTGCAACTATTTTATTTATTAGCGGTACTGTTTGTGTCATAGCAGGAAACATCTAATGGCAGGAATAATGATGATGCTTGCTGCAGCATCTGGAGGAGGAGCCCCAATTGACATAACATATCTTGTTATTGCTGGTGCTGGGGGCGGCGGTAAGCAAGGTGGTCAGGTCGGTTCGTGCGGTGCAGGCGGCGGAGGTGCTGGAGGGCATGTAACAGGCACAGCCACAGCTAATCCAGGTGCAATAACCATCACTGTAGGTGCGGGAGGCGCAGGAATTACTGGCTCTGGCACCGTACAAGGAAATGACGGAGCGTCTTCAACAATCGCTGGCATTAGTACATCTTCTGTTGGCGGGGGTGGAGGCGCGAGAGGCACTTGGCCCGCAAATATTAACGGAAATGATGGCGGTAGTGGCGGCGGCGGCAGTAACGCCAATAGTGGCACAGGCGCAGGCGGTTCAGGAACTTCAGGCCAAGGAAACGACGGAGGCAACGGTAGTGTTGCTGGTACCGAATATGGTGGTGGGGGTGGAGGCGGTGCCGGTGCGGCAGGCCAAAACGGTAGTGGGTCAAAAGGAGGCGACGGCGGAGCAGGAACAAACACATATTCGGCGTGGGCTTCAGCAACGTCTACTGGTGATGGAGGACTCTACTGTGGCGGTGGCGGTGGCTCAGGATACCAAAGCTCTTCAGGTCAAGGCATTGGAGGCACAGGGGGTGGTGGACAAGGCGGTACGGACGCTGTTGTAGCTGCTCCTGGTGACGCAAATACTGGAGGAGGTGGCGGCGCTGGTGGTGGTCGTGAAGGAACATACCCCTCAAAAGCCGGTGGCTCAGGCGTTGTTATTATTCGATACGATGGGGCCACAGCTGCTACAGGTGGAACAATAGTTAATAGCGGTGGTTACACATATCATACATTCACATCTTCAGGAACTTTTACGGTTTAAATTATGGCTCATTTTGCAAAAGTTGAAAACGGGATCGTAACGACAGTTATTGTTGCAGAGCAAGACTTCATTGACGAGCACTGCGAAGGAACATGGGTGCAAACTAGCTACAACACCTTTAGCGGTGTTCATTATGGGCAGGACGGAAACCCAGATGGGGGTACAGCATTACGAAAGAACTATGCAGGAATAGGTTTTACTTATGACGCTGGAAGAGATGCTTTTTATGAAGCTAAACCTTATCCGAGCTGGACGTTAAATGAAGATAGCTGCATTTGGGAACCTCCAACAGCAATACCTGACGACGATAAACTATACAGATGGAACGAGGATACAACTTCTTGGGTTGTCTGGGAAAGATAGAATATGATAGAAATTTTCTGGTCACTAAACCAGTATTAGGAGAATAAGATGCCATTTATAGGAGAACAGCCCACAATAGCAGGAAAGCTAACTATAGCAGCTAGGTCGGGTAATGTGGAAGTTGAAATTACAACCGGGGTTATCACGATAACAGCGCGGTCAGGAACAGTTGAAATAGGAGTAACATAGTATGGCAAATAGATACCCACTTATTGTAGACTCTACAATAAAAGAAATAGTGGCAGGAGATACTCTTGTTGCTGATAATTTACTCCTGTCTGGTACTACTCCTACGCTCACAATAGGAGATGCGGGTGCGGAAGATACAAAGATAGTCTTTGATGGACACGCGAAGGACTTTTACATTGGCCTAGATGATACAGCCGACAAGTTGGTTATAGGTGACGGCTCGACGGTTGGCACTAACAGTATCCTCACTCTTACAGACGATTCGGTAACCATAGGTGATGGCGCAGCAGATGTTGATGCTAAGATCGTATTTGACGGCAATGCCCAAGACTTTTATATTGGACTTGATGATTCAGCAGATGATTTAGTAATCGGGCTTGGTTCTGCAGTAGGAACAACACCGGCAATTCATATTGATGAGAATCAAGTTGTTAAATTTGATGCAGGAATTCAAGAAGAGTCTACAGCACTTACTTCAGGAACTACAGTTGCTCTGGATGTAAATCTTGGGTCAGTTTTTACACTTACTTTAGCTCATAATTTAGGTACTTTTAATTGGTCAAACCCTGCCGCTTCTGGGTATGCCTCTTCTTTTGTTTTAAAAGTAAAACAAGACGGCACGGGTGGCAGAACTATTCAATGGCCTGCCGCAGTCGACTGGGCAGCAGCAACTGCTCCTACTATTTCTACAGCTGCAAATGCTGTTGATGTTTTTGCATTTTTTACTGTAGATGGTGGAACTATTTGGTATGGATTTACCCCAGGAATAGGAATGGGATAAATGAGTAGAATAGCAAATAAACTTATGATGGGCAGTGGAGCAGTTGGTGATTACGAAATAGATCAGTCGTTGATATTTGATAAGACAGATGCAGCGTCTTTAGTTCGTACTCCCGGCTCTGCTAGTAATCAAAGAACGTGGACTTGGAGCGGTTGGGTCAAAAGGTCAGAAACGAATGGAAGCCACATTTTTACTTTGTTTTCTGCTGACGGAGGTAGTGACAATTCTTACATTTGTTTTTATTTAGATGATATTTACATTAATGATTACGATTACGATGGCGGCGGTAATAAATGGTTGTTAATAACAAACAGAAAATTTCGTGATTTTGGAGCTTGGTATCACATTGTTTTGGCAGTTAACACAACTCAAGCGACTGCTTCTAACCGTTTAAAACTTTATGTAAACGGAGTTCAAGAAACCTCTTTTTCAACCGAAACATACCCTGCTGAAAATTACGATGGTTTTGTAAACAGCGCAATAGAACATCATGTCGGAACAGCTTTTACCAGCGCGTCAAATTATAGTCTTGGTGGTCAATTGGCTGAAGTTAACTTTGTTGATGGTAGCCAGCTTGCTCCTAGCTCTTTTGGCGAAACCAACTCAGACACAGGGCAGTGGATACCCAAAGAGTACAGCGGTAGCTACGGTACTAATGGCTTTTACTTAAAATTTGTAAGCGGTGCTTTAGGCACAGATTCAAGCGGTGAAGGAAACAACTACACTGCGGCTAATCTTGCTAACGCTGACGTAGTAACTGACACGCCT